>ERZ1090861.18-NODE-18-length-153118-cov-10.063928_pt1 | contig 153118 bp, 134 predicted proteins | sample MGYA00478482_ERZ1090861 | MGnify/ENA primary metagenome ERZ1090861 (study PRJEB33644, sample SAMEA5815744) | chicken gut metagenome | biome: Chicken; feature: Gastrointestinal Tract; material: Caecum | place: Ireland | collected 2019-01-01 | study: A study of... | reverse complement strand
CATACTATTTTGACAACACGGGAACGATGGCTGTCGGCGGCAAGAAAATAGACGGGAATTGGTACTATTTTGATGAAAGCGGAATAATGTTCCCGGGCGGCTGGCGTTATGATGGAAACAAAACATATTATTATAATAATGATGGAACATTATATCGCGGGTTTAAAGAGATAGCCGGAAATACATACTATTTTGACAACACGGGAACGATGGCTGTCGGCGGCAAGAAAATAGACGGCAGTTGGTATTACTTTGATAAAAAAGGCGTGATGTTCCCGGGCGGCTGGCGGTATGAAGGCAGCAATACTTATTATTATAATGCAGACGGTACCCTTGTGCAGGGAGCAATAAAAATAGATGGTTACTGGTATTTTTTCCAGGGAAATGGCATTATGCAAAAGGGGTTCCGGACAGAGGGGAACAATTTATATTATTATGACAGCAACGGACATCTGGTTTTTGGTACACATAAGATAGGAAACTATTGGTATTACTTCAGGAACAACGGAGCTGCGTATAAAGGATGGAGAACCGACGGTGCCAAGACATATTATTATGATAATAACGGCCGCCTTGCACAGGGCGCAAAACAGATAGGGCATAACTGGTATTATTTTAAAAGTAATGGAGAGATGTATAAAGGCTGGAGGACTGAGGGAGGAAAGACCTACTTCTATAATAGTTCGGGTGTGCTTCAGATAGGAACAGTTAAAATTGACGGCAAATATTATACTTTTGCCAGCAATGGCGCCCTGATCGTAGAAGGTCAGGCAATGAATCAGAAGGCACAGCAGTATAGCAGTAGTACGAAATGGCTCATTCTTGTTGATACTAAAGCGAATAAAGTAGGAATTTATACCGGATCCAGGGGAAAGTGGGTTCAGAAATATTATTGGAGTTGTACAACAGGTGCTTCTTCCACGCCGACTGTGAAAGGTCAGTTTACTGTAGGAATAAAAGGAAAAGTATTCGGCAGCGGATATTCATGCTGGTACTATACTCAGTTTTATGGTAATTATTTATTCCATTCTATTCTGTATAATCCCGGAAGTATGACTTCTGTTCAGGATGGAAGGCTTGGTATTAATGCATCTCATGGCTGTGTTCGCCTGAGTTTGGCAAATGCCAAGTGGATTTATGATAATATTCCTTCTTCTACAAAAGTTGTAGTTTATTAATTAAAGTTAATTATCGTATTAAATCGGCATAGCGTATGCTGTGCCGGTTTTCTACGTTAAAAAGAAAAAAATGATAGATGTTGTCAGAAAAATGCAGAAGTGTTATACTTACACGAGATAACAATTGCAAGGAGATTGAAGATGAAGACATATTTAGTGACAGGCGGCGCAGGCTTTATCGGATCAAATTATATCCACTATATGTTCAAAAAATACGGGGACAGGATCAGGATTATCAATGTGGATAAACTGACCTATGCCGGAAACCTGGAGAATCTGAGCACAGTAGAGAATCGGCATAATTACACTTTTATCAAAGCCGATATTTGTGATTCAGAGGCAATAAATAAAATTTTTGAAGAAAATGATATAGACCGGGTTGTTCATTTTGCGGCGGAAAGTCATGTGGACAGAAGTATTAGGAATCCGGAAGTGTTTGTAAAGACAAATGTTCTGGGAACTCTTGTGATGCTGAATGCGGCAAAGAATGCGTGGGAACTTGAGGATGGAAGTTATATGGAGGATAAGAAGTTCCTACATGTTTCTACAGATGAAGTATATGGCTCACTGGAAGATGATGGATCTTATTTTTATGAAACAACTCCTTATGATCCTCACAGTCCCTATTCTGCAAGTAAAGCTTCGTCGGATATGCTGGTGAAATCTTATATTGATACTTACAGATTCCCAGCGAATATTACAAACTGCAGCAATAATTACGGACCGTATCAGTTTCCTGAAAAGTTGATTCCTCTTGTAATAAACAACGCACTTCATGGGAAACCCCTTCCAGTATATGGGGACGGGAAAAATGTACGGGACTGGCTGTATGTGGAGGATCATGCAAAAGGAATTGATATGGTCCAGGAAAAAGGTCGTCTTTATGAAACTTATAATATAGGCGGGCATAATGAACGTCAGAATATTCAGATTATTTATACTATACTTCGTACTCTGCGGGAACTTCTGCCGGATACTGATGACAGAAAGAAAAATGTCAGCGAAGATCTGATTACTTTTGTGCAGGACCGAAAGGGACACGATCGGAGATATGCAATTGCGCCTGATAAGATCAAAAAGGAAATCGGATGGACACCGGATACAAAGTTTGAAGATGGAATCCGGCTTACGGTACAGTGGTATCTGGAGCACGAGGAGTGGATGCAGCATGTGACAAGCGGAAATTATCAGAAATATTATGAAGACATGTACGGGACAAAGTAAGAAGAAATCAGAGAGGAAGGTATGAAATGAAAGGAATTATTCTGGCAGGCGGCTCCGGGACAAGATTATATCCTTTGACTAAGGCTGTTTCGAAACAGATTATGCCGGTATACGACAAACCGATGATTTATTATCCGCTTTCTACTTTGATGCTGGCGGGAATTCGGGAAATTCTGATTATCTCCACTCCACGGGATCTTCCTGTATTCAGGGAGCTTTTGGGAGACGGAAATCAGATTGGACTGGAAATATCATATGCAGTGCAGGATAAGCCACGGGGACTTGCTGAAGCATTTATTATAGGAGAAGAGTTCATCGGAGATGACAGGGTTGCGCTTGTCCTTGGAGATAATATTTTTTATGGACAGAGTTTTTCAACACTTCTTCAAAATGTAGCTGCAAGAGAGGAAGGAGCCACAATTTTCGGATATTACGTAAGTAATCCGGAAGATTATGGTGTTGTTGAATTTGACGATCAGTGGAACGCTCTTTCAATAGAAGAAAAACCGGAAAAGCCGAAATCATATTATGCAGTACCAGGATTATATTTTTATGATAATCAGGTGGTAGATATAGCTAAAAATGTAAAACCCTCTTTGAGGGGTGAGTTGGAAATTACCAGCATTAATAATGTTTATCTTAGAAACGGTAACTTGAAAGTACAGCCTTTAGGAAGAGGCTTTGCGTGGCTCGATACGGGTAATCCGGATGCACTGATGGAGGCTGCTAATTTTATAGCAACGATTCAGAAAAGACAGGGGCTTTATATTTCCTGTATTGAAGAGATTGCGTATAAAAGAGGATTTATTGATAAAGAGCAACTGAACAGACTGGCTGATGGACTGATTAAAACCCCATATGGACTTTATTTGAAAAAACTTGCGCAGTGAAATGTTCAGACAACCATGGATAAAAATATGGTTGTCTGATTTGCGTGATAAAGAAGGAGAGAGAAGAATGATACCATTTAATATGCCACCGTATGTTGGGACAGAAAATAATTATATAAAAAAAGCAATAGAAAACCACAAAATTTGCGGAGATGGGGAGTTTACAAAAAAGTGCAGTGCGTGGATTGAAGAGAAAACAGGGACCAAAAAGGGTCTTCTTACGACTTCATGCACGCATGCCCTGGAAATGGCAGCGCTGCTTTTAGATATTAAGCCGGGCGATGAAGTGATTATGCCTTCCTTTACTTTTGTTTCCACGGCAGATGCATTTGTACTGAGAGGTGCAAAAGCTGTATTTGTGGACATCCGTCCGGATACAATGAACATTAACGAAGAATTGATCGAGGATGCAATTACGGACCGGACAAAAGCGATTGTGCCGGTTCATTATGCCGGAGTTGCCTGTGAGATGGACCGAATTATGGAAATTGCTGCGAAGCATGGTCTTGCCGTGGTAGAAGACGCAGCACAGGGCGTGATGTCTTCCTATAAAGGAAAGGCACTTGGTACAATTGGTGATTTCGGCTGCTACAGTTTCCATGAGACAAAAAATTACAGCATGGGAGAAGGCGGCGCATTGCTGATCCGGGATGACGCCAGAACAGAAGATGCAGAGATTATCAGAGAAAAAGGAACAAACCGCAGTAAATTTTTCAGAGGTCAGATTGATAAATATACATGGGTAAACTGGGGATCTTCTTATCTTCCGAGTGACATGAATGCAGCATATCTCTGGGCTCAGCTGGAACAGGCAGAGGAGATTAATGAAAACAGGCTGAACAGCTGGACAGAATATTATAACGGGTTAAAAGATCTGGCAGATGAAGGGAAGATTGAACTCCCTTATATTCCAGGGGAATGCGTACACAATGCGCATATGTTCTATATTAAAGCAAAGGATCTGGAGGAGAGAACTGCTTTGATCAAATATTTGAAAGACAATGAAATTAATACTGCATTCCACTATATTCCGCTTCATTCTGCGCCGGCAGGTATAAAATTCGGCCGTTTCAGCGGAGAAGATATTTATACGACAAAAGAGAGTGAAAGACTTCTTCGTCTTCCTATGTATTATCAGCTTACAAAGGAAGACAGAGATAAGGTAATTGATAAAATCAGAGAGTTTTATAAAGGATAAGAAAATGATTGTTGATTATAGTGAAAAGATATATTTAAAACCCATCACTTCCGCAGATACGGAAAATATTATCCGCTGGCGCAACAAGGACAATGTTAGAAAATTTTTCCTTGATCAGCGGCTGTTTACTGTGGAAGGTCATACAAACTGGTTGGAAAATGTTGTGAAAACTGGAAGAGCAGCTCAATTTATTATATATGAAAAAGACGAAAATGTTCCGGTGGGATCAGTTTTTCTTCGTGATATTGATTATCAGAATAAGAAAGCTGAATACGGAATTTTTATCGGTGAAGATACTGCCAGAGGAAAAGGAATAGGAACAGAAGCAGCAAAGTCTATTGTTCAATATGGCTTTGCTGAATTGAAACTGCACAAGATATTTTTGCGTGTGCTTGCAGATAATAAGGGAGCAATTAAAAGCTATGAGAATGCAGGTTTTGTTCAGGAAGCGTATCTGAAAGATGAAGTGCTTCTCAATGGAGAATACAGAGATATTGTTTTAATGGCAGTGATCAATCCGGGAAGGAGTGCAGAATAATAATGAAAGTGTCTTTTGTGATTCCTTGCTATCGTTCGGAGCACACAATCGGTAAAGTTGTTGATAAAATACAAAATACTATTCGGAAAGATGATGAATGTGAGATTATTTTGGTCAATGACTGCTCACCGGATGATACTTTTGAGACCATCCGTGGGCTGTGTGAAAAGTGGGATAATGTAAAGGGAATTAGTCTCGCAAAGAATTTTGGGCAGCATGCAGCTCTGATGGCGGGATTCCGCCATGTTACAGGGGATGTGGTAGTCTGTCTGGATGATGATGGACAGACACCGCCTGAAGAGGTGTATAAACTGCTTGACAAGCTGGATAAAAATACAGATGTGGTGTATGCAGAGTATGAGCAGAAGAAGCATTCGATATTCCGCAATATGGGAAGCAAAATAAATTCAAAGATGACAGAATACCTGATTGGAAAGCCGAAAAACTTATTTGTTTCCAGTTATTTTGCCGCAAGAAGATATATTATTGATGAAATAATAAAATACGAAAATCCATATCCTTATGTGATTGGTCTGATCCTGCGCGCTACTAGGAATATAAAGAATGCAAAAGTAAATCATCACGCGAGGGAAGAGGGACAGTCAGGATATTCGTTTAAAAAGCTGATAAGGCTGTGGCTCAATGGATTTACAGCTTTTTCGGTAAAACCCCTTCGTATTGCCACTGCGCTTGGGCTGGTATTTGCATTTCTGGGATTTGCCTATGCGATATATACAGTAATAAATAAATTTGTCAACCCGAATGTTCCTGTCGGCTGGAGTTCAATGATGGCGGCATTTATGGTGATCGGGGGATGTATACTTTTTATGCTGGGACTGATTGGGGAATATATCGGCCGGATCTATATCAGCATTAACAATTCCCCACAGTATGTGATTAGAGATGTAATAGGGTATGAGGGGGAAGGAAATGAAAAAGACAGGAATTCGTGATTATCTGTTTCTTCATATTGTGCTGATTATTTATTCGCTGACAAGTGTTCTGTCAAAAAGCGCAGCAGATAAAACAGGGATTGCTTTTGTTGTATTATATGGAGCAGTTTTATTCTGCCTTATGTTGTATGCAGTACTGTGGCAGGGTGTGTTAAAGAAATTTCCGCTGACTACGGCATTCGCCAATAAAGCGATTGTTGTTGTATGGGGGATCTTGTGGGGGTGGCTCTTCTTTGAAGAGGCTGTTACGTGGAATAAACTGGTCGGCGCAGCTGTTATTATAGCTGGTATTTTAATCGTGGTGAGGGAAAAAGATGAATAATATCGGATATGTTCTTTTGTTTTTGCTGTCAGTTTTTGTGTCATCTTGTTCGCAGATTGCTCTTAAGAAGAGTGCAAATCGAAAACATGAAAGTAAAATCAAAGAAATAATGAATCCACTTGTACTTGGAGCTTATGTCTGCTTTTTTGGGGCATCTCTTTTGACTGTTCTGGCTTATCGGGGTGTAGATCTGTCATGGGGGCCTGTGCTGGAAACAACTAGTTATATATATATTATGATTTTGAGTGCTATTTTCCTGCATGAAAAGGTGTCAAAAAGAAAGGTGCTTGGAAATATAATCATTATTCTTGGGATCATTATATATGCGTTCGGAGATAAGCTTTAACCGGAAATTGATTTGGAGGAGCGAATATGAATAAAAGACAGACTAATTTCTGCAAGGGAATTGCTGTTATTTTGCTGCTAATTCATCATCTTTTTGGAAACTATGAAGATATTGAGAATTTTAGCGTTATTTGTACGCCTCTAAGTGGGAAAAGTTTGGCCTATTTAGCGCAAATTTTTAAAGTATGTGTTTCCATATTTGTTTTTCTTACGGGATATGGATATATGAAATCTTCTCAGAAAATGAATGATAAAGTAAATAGCACATATGGGGAGGTGACATGTAAAAGATATATTAGATTAATGTTTGGGTTTTGGTTTATATTTATTCCGGCATTGATTATTAATTTTGTGGCAGGAGAAAATGTGTATGGAAATGGCCGTCTGGAAAGATGCACAAATATATTGATTGATGGGCTTGGACTTGCGCATGTTTTTCAGACACCGACTATAAATGTTACATGGTGGTATATGTCATATGCATTACTGCTTGTGCTGATAACGCCATTTTTCATCTGGTTGACCGAAAAAACAAAATTGATGATTATACCAATCACAATTATTGTTCCGCGATTTCTGATTGATATAGACGCTATTGGAAATCCCCATTTTATTACAAGGTATTTACTGGCATTAATTTTAGGAATTATATGTGCGAAATATTATTCTTTTGAAAGAGTAGCGAAGATATCAAAGAAAATATTATATGCCGATATTTGGCTCTTTCTATTGTTATGCGTTGCCATTGGGATTTTCCGGCAAAGAATAGGGTATTTTGATATTTCTGAAGCTTTTCTTGCAATGATAATCTGTTATCTGACAGTAAGAATTATTCCACAAGAGGTAAAATTTTGGAAGATACTTGCTATTATTGGCAAGCATTCGTTGAATATTTTCCTGATACATACCTTTATTTTTAAGTACTATTTTTCTGATTTTGTTTATTCATTTAAATATGCCGGGTTGATAACAATTGTTCTTTTAGTAATATCATTGTTTTTGTCAATTTTGATTGAACAACTTAAAAAAGTTCTGGCATATAATAAATTGGAAAACTTCGTTTTAAAAAAGATATATCAGTTATATGAAAGAGAAGATGTGCGGACTGGTAAGGAAATTGGGATACGTTGACAAACCAGGAGTGAATTGCTACAATGTTATGAGCAAAAACTCGGTAAAAATAAAGGCACTGCAGTATAAAAGGAGAAAATGCGATGGAGAAGCAAATCTATGGAGTGATACTTGCCGGCGGTCAGGGAACCAGAATGGGAAACAGCGATAAACCAAAGCAGTTTCTGGAAGTAGGGGGCTGTCCGGTTCTGATTCATACAGTAGAAAAATTTGCTGTAATCTCTGATTTCCATCAGATTATTGTTTTGGCACCGAAACAGTGGCTTGCATATACAAAGGACATTATAAGGAAATATATTCGTCAGCATGAAAATATCGTTGTGATTGAAGGTGGTCCGACCCGTAATGAAACGATTATGAATGCTATTCGGTATATAGAAGATACAGGCAGGCTGACTGATGAAACGATTATTGTTACTCATGATTCTGTACGTCCTTTTGTAACTTATCGCATTATCGAAGAAAATATCAGGTATGCGGAAGAGTGCGGCGCGTGTGATACAGTTATTCCGGCATCAGATACGATTGTAGAGAGCAGAGACAGTCATTTTATCAGTAATATTCCGGAACGAAAAATGATGTATCAGGGGCAGACTCCTCAGTCTTTTAAAGCCAAAAAGCTGAGAAAAATCTACCAGAGCCTGACGAGGGAAGAGCGTGAAATATTGACAGATGCATGTAAAATATATGTGCTGAAAAATGAGCCTGTCCATTTGGTAGAAGGGGATGTTTCCAATATAAAGATAACCTATCCTCATGATCTTCGGGTAGCGGAGGCGATTCTGGGAGGCAGTGAAACATGCTAAATACAGTGTATCAACTGAAAAGGCCCAGACAGTTTGAAGCAGTTTTTAAAGAGATTGATCTGGATCAATCTCAAGTCCTTGTTCGTCCGACCCATTTGTCTATTTGCAACGCGGATCAGAGATATTATCAGGGGACAAGAAATAAAGAAGCTTTGAATCAGAAACTGCCTATGGCGCTTATCCATGAAGGAATCGGCAAGGTTGTTTACGATCCGACGGGGAGTTTTCGGGCTGGTGAGGCAGTAATTATGATACCGAACATACCGGAGGAGCAGGATGAAGTGGTGGCTGAGAATTATCTGCCGTCCAGCAGGTTCTGCGCAAGCGGCGTGGATGGATTTATGCGTGAATTTGTGTCAGCACGTCCGGATCGTCTGCTGAAACTTCCTGGGAAAATGAATCCATATGTCGCTGCTTTTACAGAACTGGTGAGTGTAGCATATCATGCAATCCGCAGATTTGACAGAAGTGCGCATTCTCGAAGAAAACGAATTGGTGTTTGGGGAGATGGGAACCTTGCATATATTACAGCTCTCCTTCTGAAAAAGATATTCCCTGACTGTCAGATCGCTGTTTTTGGAAAACATTGGCAGAAAATGTCGGATTTTACATTTGCAGATAAAACTTATGAAATTACAGCTATTCCGGACCATATAGCGGTTGATCATGCGTTTGAATGTGTCGGGGGCAGCGGTTCGTCCACTGCAATTAATCAAATTATTGATCATATTTGCCCGGAAGGTCTGATCAGCCTGATGGGAGTTACGGAGGAATTGGTTCCTATAAATACTCGATTGCTTCTGGAAAAAGGGCTGACTGTGAAAGGCAGCAGCAGGAGCGGAAGATCAGACTATGAAGAACTCCTCAGATTATATGAGGAGAATCCGGATATTACTGATTATCTGGAAAAAATTGTTGGGGCGCAGATTCATGTGCGTAGTATAAAAGATATTATAGAAGCGTTTGAAATGGATATTCATAAGATGTCCGGGAAAACAATAATGATATGGGATAAATAAGAGGTATCAGTATGTTTAAAGGCGTAAGCTATGTAGTGCGGGAAAATATAAATAATTTGTACAGGATTTATTCGATTGCCAAATATGAACTTCTTGCGGATATGCGGGACAGTAAGCTTGGAATTTTCTGGAATTTTGCAAACCCTGTAATTCAGGTTGCAACATATTGGTTTGTATTTGGTTTTGTATTTAAACGGAATGAGATTGACGGAGTTGATTTTCTGTCATGGCTGCTTGGAGGCATGGTGATCTGGTTTTTTATCAGTCCCTGTATTACAAATGGTTGCAATGCTATTTATCAGAAAATCAATATTATAACGAAAATGAAATTCCCGGTCAGTATTCTGCCGGCTACGGTTGTTTTAAAAGAGGCCTTTAATCATCTTTGTCTGATGATTATTGTTGTTGTACTTTTTGCAATTAACGGGCATTATCCATCACTGCATTGGTTTGGGCTGATTTATTATTTTATCTGCAGCATTTTATTCAGCATTGCTCTGTCATTGACAACTTCAGTACTTAATATGCTTGCGAGAGATACGCGGAAACTCATTCTTGCCTGTATGAGACTTTTGATGTATCTTACCCCGATTTTGTGGGATATTAAACTGCTTCCTCATACGTTGCAGGTTATAATGAAATTAAATCCCATATATTATCTTGTATGTGGTTATAAAGACTGTTTCTTTTTCCACGAAGGGGTATTGTTTTACTGGAAACAGATGCTGGTTTTCTGGGGATGGACAATCGGGCTGTTCTGGGTAGGAAGCGTAATTATGTATAAATTCAGAACCAAATTTATGGATTTGATATAGGTGTGTATGTATGGAAGAATATGCAATTGAATTCAGAAATGTTTCAAAAATATATAAACTGGTAGGAAAAGAAAAGAAGAAATCCGAAGACAAAAAATTTTATGCGCTGAGAAATATCAGCTTTCAGATTTCAAAAGGCGAGGTGGTTGGTATTCTTGGCACAAATGGATCCGGAAAATCAACGATGGCAACTATACTGGCAGGAATTTCCGAAATTGATGAGGGAGAAATGATTGTCAATGGTGAGCAGGCGCTCATTGCAATTAATACAGGACTTAATAATCAGCTTACCGGTCTGGAGAATATTGAGCTTAAGGGAGCACTTCTTGGATTGAAACCGCATAGAGTTAAGGAAATTATTGACGGTGTTGCTGATTTTTCAGAATTGGGAGAATTTCTTTATCAGCCGGTAAAAAAGTATTCCAGTGGTATGAAATCCAGATTAGGGTTCTCAATTAATCTTTGTCTGGATCCGGATATTTTGATTGTAGATGAAGCTTTGTCAGTAGGAGATAAAGGCTTTGCTAATAAATGCCTTAAGAGAATGAAAGAACTTAAAAAAGAAGGGAAAACAATCGTATTTATTTCTCATGCGCTCCCGCAGGTCAGAGAATTTTGTGATACTGCGCTTTGGATCGAGGGAGGCGAAGTGAGAGAGTATGGGAAGGTTGATACAGTTTGTGATCATTATTCTGAATATGTAGAATATTTAAATTCTCTGAATGCACAGCAGAAGAAAGAAGAAAATGATAAAAAGTTCCAGAAGAGGCTTATAGTAGATAAGAAGGATGGATTCTGGGACAAGCTTTTATCATTTTTCCAGAAAAACTTTTAATTGCAGTGTCCGTGCAGTTTGAGCGGAGGAAAATATTTGATATACATTGGAGTTTAAAAATGGGGAAAATCAGTGTCATTATACCAACACATAATCGGGCAGATATACTGCCAAGAGCAATAAAAAGTATCCAGAATCAGACTCGTCCGGTAGATGAGATTATTGTTGTTTCAGATGGGTCGACAGATAATACAGAAGAAGTAGTCAAAGAATTTGAGGAAAAGGACAAAAGAATACGCCTGATTGCATACCATCCCGGCCATAATGGGAATTATGCGAGAAATAAGGGGATAGAGGCTGCAACAGGAGATTTTATCGCTTTTTTGGATGATGATGACGAGTGGCTGCCAAAAAAAACAGAGCTTCAAATGGCGATTTTTGAAACAGAGCCGGAAGTGGGGCTGGTTTATGCAAGTCAGAACTGTGTTTATACAGATGCGGGAATTACCTATCAGACACAGCCTATGTACAGAGGAGATTTATCAAAACGGATATTCATTCGCGGAGAGATGGGAACGCCGTCACAGGTAATGGTACGCAGATCTGTGCTCGACCAGACCGGATTGTTTGATCTGAAATTAGGAGCTTTGCAGGACTATGATCTCTGGATCAGATGTTGCCTTGTGACTAAAGTTGATTTTGTACCGGAGCCCTGCATTAATTACTACAATTCTACATCAACCAATCAGGTTTCTTCAAATACTGAAAAATATATACATGCGAGATTATATATTCGGGAAAAATACCGGGATGAGATTGCAAAGTTTGGAAAAGAATTTGAAAAGAAAATAGATACTTTAGTAGAAAATCGAATTGCGGAGAGGTGCCTGCGAAATGGGCAGAAACAAGAGGCAAGGAAACATGCCATGAAAGCCTGGAAGATTCAGCATACAAAGGTATCCGTTATGCTGGTTATTGCCTCTTTATTTCCATATGCAGTTGTGGTAAAGATGCGGAGTATGATAAAGAGCAGAAGTCTATACTGGCGGATTAAGAAAATGTGGTCATAATGATGAAAGAAAAACTGATCAGGGGAATGGCAGCAGTATTAAATGGCGTATATAGTATTTTCAAATTGTTGCCCGTAAAGAAAAAGATAACTTATATATCACGGCAGAGTAATAAACTTCCGGTAGATTTTCAGCTGGTGATTCGGGAGATGGCCGAACGGCATCCGGAATATCAGCAGATTACGCTGACCAAAATGATCGGAAAGAACATTCCTGAAAAGATCGGATATTGTTTTCATATGCTGCGGCAGATGTATCATATTGCAACGTCTGAGATGGTGGTGTTGGATACCTATTGTATCGCAGTCTCTCTTCTTCATCAGAGAAAAAGTCTGATTGTGATACAAATGTGGCATGCGCTTGGTGCTATGAAGAAGTTCGGGTACAGTATTCTCGATAAGGGGGAAGGAACGAAACGCTCTTTAGCAGAGGCTATGCGTATGCACAGGAACTATACTTATGTTTTTTCAAGCAGTGAATTCTGCAGCCGTTTTTTTGCAGAGGCATTTGATGTTTCGATGGAACAAATGGTTGTGATGCCGCTTCCGAGACTGGATTTACTGTGTAAAACGGATCACATTACGTCAGTAAAAGAAAAAATTATAAGACAGTATCCTCAACTTTCAGATAAAAAGAAAAAAATAATTGTGTATGCACCTACTTTCCGAAAGGAAGGCGGTAATTTTGAGGAAAAAGAACTTGAAGCAGCAGCGGAGAGACTGGCGGAGACAGTTGATTATGAAAGATACAGTTTGGTGGTAAAGTTCCATCCGCTAAGCGAGATCTCATTGCATAATCAAAATGTAATTCAGGACAAAATATTTTCTACTATTGATTTCTGCCAGATGGCGGATATAGTGATTCTTGATTATTCTGCTGTTGTCTTTGAAATTGCATTATTAGGAAAGCCTATGTATTTTTATGCATTTGATTATGATTCATATATGAAAAACCGAGATGTCTATATTGACTTTAAGACATGTGTTCCAGGAGTGATAAGTGCGGATCCGCGTGAATTGATGACATCAGTCGAAAATAACGAATCAGACTTAAATCAGTTGGAAGAATTCAGGGATCTGATGATCAGCAGACCAAGGAGCAACAGCTACACAACTGATGTAGCTGATTTTTTTGAACGGATTCTGCAGGAATCAAAGGAAAGAAAGAGGCAGTGAAAAACATGGCAAAAGTTTCTATTATTGTACCCATATATAATGTAGAGCAATATCTTGAAGAATGTATGGACAGTATTGTCGGACAGACCCTGGAAGATCTGGAGATTATTTGTGTGAACGACGGCTCTACAGACGGTTCACTGGATATACTGAAAAAATATGCTGCGGCAGATGACAGGATAATTATTATTGATAAAGAGAATGAGGGATATGGCTGTGCAATGAATGACGGACTTGACCGGGCTACGGGTGATTATGTAGGCATTGTTGAGCCGGACGATTATGTAGATATCCATATGTATGAAGATCTTTATCACATTGCAGAAGAGAAAAATCTCGACATAGTGAAGGCCGATTTTTACAGATTTGTCTGCAATAAAAATGGCGAGGTACTCAAGTTTTATGATGCTTTGTCAAAGGATGGAACAGGTTATAATGAAGTAATTAATCCTAAAAATAATGATAAGATTTTTCGGTATGTACTGAATACCTGGAGCGGTATTTATCGGAGATCCTTTATTGAAAAATATCATATCAGGCATAATACTACGCCCGGAGCTGCGTTTCAGGATAATGGATTCTGGTTTCAGACATTTTGCCTTGCAGACAGGATTTATTTTATCAATAAGCCATATTATATGAACCGGAGAGACAATCCAAATTCATCTGTAAAAAGCAGGGAAAAGGTATATTGTATGAATCAGGAATACAAGTTTATTTATAAATTCCTGGATTCTCATCCGGATTTAAAAAAGCGATTTATATTTGTTTATTCTATGCAGAGGTTTCGAAATTATTTTTGGACATATTCCAGAATTGACAGAAAATATAAAAAGGAATATCTGGAAAAAATGTCTGCTGAACTGAAAGAAGCGTCTGAAAAGAAAGAATTGAAAAAAGAGTATTTTACACCTTTTGAGTGGAAAAAAATCTGCCGTATTATGAAAAATCCTCATGCAGCAAGAAAATGGATGACGCTTAGCATGGCGGCAAGGAGGATAAAACAGATCAGTAAAAATGTGCGTCGGAAAAAATAGTCTGCCGGAAAATGTAAGGTACTGGTCAGAAAGGAAAACTATGCCGAAAGTATCAATTGTAATACCAACCTATAATGTGGAAAATTATCTGCGGGAATGCATGGAGAGTGTTGTAAATCAGACTTTGCGGGATATTGAAATTATCTGTATAAATGACGGCTCTACTGATGGATCGCTGAAAATTCTTCAGGAGTATGCAGAACGGGATAACAGAATTATTTTGATAGATAAGAAAAACGAAGGATATGGTGTGGGAATGAATACCGGAATTGACCGGGCATCAGGAGAGTATATCGGTATTGTAGAACCCGATGATTTTGTGCCTCTTTCCATGTATGAAGATTTGTATGAGGTAGCGAAGATAAATGATCTTGATTTTGTAAAAGCAGACTTTTTCCGTTTTATGAAAGACAGTAATACAGGGCAGTTAAAGCAGGTTTATAATCACCTTGATTCATCCGGGGAAAACTATAATCAGATAATCTGTCCTTTTGAAAAACCGTATGTTACGAAATTTATTATGAATACATGGTGTGGAATCTATCGTCGGAAATTTATTGAAGAACATGATATCAGACATAATACTACACCGGGGGCGGCATTTCAGGATAATGGATTTTTCTGGCAGACTTTTATGTATGCCAGAAGATGCATGTTTCTGGACAGACCCTATTATATGAACCGGAGAGATAATCCGAATTCTTCTGTAAAAAACAAAGAAAAAGTGTATTGCATGAATATTGAATATGATTTTATCAGGGATATTTTTATGCAGAAGGGAAATGAAGAACTTTGGAATCGTTTTAAGTATTATTATAATTATAAACGGTATTATAGTTACATTTTTACATTGAGCAGAATTAGCAGAGAATTCAAACGAGGGTACGTAGAACGATTCAGCAGAGAATTTAGAAGAGCTCAGTCCCAGGATGAACTGAACTTTAATATATTTACTTCTAATGCGAGAAAAAAGCTAAATCTTCTCATTCAAAATCCGGGGCTTTTTTACTGGAAATATGTGGTCTTGGCAGAAAGTCCTTGCGGGGAAATTTTGAAAAAGATAAAAAGAAAACTATAACAGGGATTTCATAATGAGTTAGAAAATCTGCTCAGGTTGTAAAGATTTTATAGATGTGATAAGATTGTGGTATTGATCAGATTTTGAAACATAAAGTTTGTTTTATGATGAAAGGAAGTAAAAAATGAAGATTACAATTGCAGGAACAGGTTATGTAGGATTATCAAATGCGATTATTCTCGCTCAGCATAACAAAGTATATGCACTTGATATTATTCAGGAAAAGGTGGATATGATAAATAATAAAAAATCTCCTATTATTGATAAGGAGATTCAGGAATATCTGACAGAAAAACCGCTGGATCTGACGGCAACTACAGATGATGCTGAGGCATATAAAGACGCAGAGTTTGTTATTATTGCTACGCCGACAAACTATGATCCTGAATTGAATTACTTTGACACTTCAAGTGTTGAATCAGTTATTGAGCGTGTACTGGAGATTAACCCGGACGCGGTAATGGTCATTAAATCTACAGTGCCGGTGGGTTACACAAAAGAAGTAAAAGAAAAATATCACACAGAAAATATCATGTTTTCGCCGGAGTTTTTAAGAGAAGGAAAAGCATTATATGACAACCTGTATCCTTCAAGAATTGTAGTGGGCGAGGACAGCGACCGTGCAAGAAAGTTTTCGGATTTGCTTAAAGAAGGGGCTATCAAAGAAGACATCCCGACTCTTTTTACGGGATCAACTGAGGCAGAAGCAATTAAATTATTCGCAAATACGTATCTGGCACTTCGTGTAGCCTATTTTAATGAACTTGATACTTATGCAGAAGTCAGAGGCCTGAATACAAAGCAGATTATCGAAGGTGTAGGCCTGGATCCCCGAATTGGAACACATTATAATAATCCTTCTTTCGGATATGGTGGTTATTGCCTGCCGAAAGATACAAAACAGCTGCTGGCAAATTATGAAAAGGTACCGAATAATATTATCCGGGCGATTGTAGATGCAAATACAACCAGAAAAGACCATATTGCTAATATGATTCTGAAAAGAAAACCATCAGTTGTAGGTATTTACAGACTGACTATGAAGACTGATTCAGATAATTTCAGACAGTCCTCCATTCAGGGAATTATGAAGAGAATTAAGGCAAAAGGAATTGAAGTTATTGTATTTGAGCCGGCGTTGAAAGATGATGAATTTTTCCACTCTAAAGTAATCCGCGATTTCGAGGAATTTGCACAGCGTGCAGATGTTGTTGTGGCAAATCGTATGGATGACAGGTTAAAAGCAGTTGAAAATAAAGTTTATACAAGGGATATTTACCATAAAGACTGAGAGCTTTTTGTGAGGGAAAAATAAATGGGAAAAAAAATATCTGTCATTATACCTGTATATAATGTAGAAAAATATCTTGCTCAGTGTTTGGATTCTGTAATCGCACAGTCACTGAGGGAGATAGAAATTATATGTGTGAATGATGGGTCAAAGGATGGATCACGGGATATTCTCACTGCCTATGCAGAAAAGGATAAACGTATACTTGTTTTGGACAAAGCGAATGGAGGTCTGTCTTCTGCTAGGAATGCAGGTTTTAACGTTGCATCGGGAAAATATATTTTGTTTTTGGATAGTGACGATTTTTTGCATACATCAGATGTACTTTCAGCTTTATATCAAAAAGCAGAGGATAATTTTCTGGAACAGCTATTTTTTGATGCTGAGGTTGTATTCGAAAGTGAAGACGTAAGGAAACAAAATTCTAATTATATTGATTATTATAAACGCAAGAATAATTATACAGATATTCTTACAGGAAAAGAATTATTTTGTGCACTTCAGGCAAACTGGGATTTTAAACCTAACGCTTGTATGCAGTTTTTTCTCAAACGCTTTCTGGAAGATAATAATCTAACTTTTTATGAGAATATTTTACATGAAGATGAGGTCTTTACCCTGGAATGTGTGACTCTTTCTAAAAAGGCAGCATATATTAACATGCCATGTCTCATAAGAAGAATAAGGGGAAATTCTATTATGACCACGGTTCAGAAAGCGGGCAGTATTTATGGTTATTATTATGGGATAATGAAGCTGGTAGAGTTCGCACAGCAGAATTTCAGTATTATGGACGAACCATTTACCGGATATTATCTCCAACGTTTAGGTGTAATGATGGAATTATCTGCACGGTTGTACTATAAAGAAGGCGAAGCGGAGAAAAAGAAAATTGCGGCTGAAGTATATGATGGGAATCATTTTGAATTCGCTGCTAATATGTTAGCCTGGCAGAAAATTGTATCTTTGAAAGAAAGACTACAACGCACAAATGATGAAAAGAAGAATCAACAAAATATAATTGTGGATGCACAGTGTGAGATACAGAGATTGTCAAAAGAATTGGACAATGAAAAAAAAGCGGCAGCAAAAGTCAGAAAAGAGTTGAGTGAAGAAAAGCGGAGAATTGAACAGATTAAGCAGTCTGCATCATATAAAGTGGGGAAAGCTGTGACATGGGTTCCTCGAAAAGCAAGACGAGTATTAAAGAAAAATGTGGATAGAACGGGGAAAAAAGTATATTTGATTGGTACACCTGAATTCGGTAATTTGGGAGATCATATGATTTCAGAAACCGAACTTGAGCTGCTCGGCACAGTGTTTCCGAGGGAAACTATTTGTGAAATAACAATGGACGAATACTGGGAATCAAAGGAAAATCTGAAAAGGTTGATTTCTCAAAATGACATTCTTGTTTTCCACGGAGGGGGAAACGTAGGAAATTTGTGGCCAAAGTCGGAATATATTCGCCGGGATGCTTTCGCAATATGGAAATTACAGAAAAAAATTATTATGCCTCAATCAATATATTTCAGCCATGATGAAGCGGGAAAGATGGAATTTGCTGAAACATGTAAAGCATACAAAGTTCCGAATCTTCTGCTCTGTTGCAGGGACTCTCAATCTTATAGATTCGCTCAGAATAGAATTCCATGCGATAGTATATATGTGCCAGATACTGTTTTGTTTCATAGGCCTGTGTACAGAACAGATGAGAAAAGAGAAGGCGCTCTTGTCTGTCTGAGAACTGACAAAGAAAGCGCTCTTACTGATCAAGAAAAACAAGTTATTATGGAAGAAGTGTCAAAAAGATATGTTAGAGTCGAAAAAATTGATACAGTAGGAGAAAAACTTACTAAAGAAACAAGGCGGGACGGGCTGCGCAGTTTTTTTGATAGATTGGGTCGCGCGGAATTTGTCATCACAGATCGCCTTCATGGCATGATTTTCTGTGCATTGGAAGGAATACCATGTATTGCTTTAGATAATTCATATCAGAAGGTATTAGGAGCATATGAGTGGCTGAAATCTTTGGAGTATATTCACTATGTGTCTAGTGTAGAAGAACTGGAAGGAAGTCTTTCTTTCTCATGGAAAAACAATTACAGATATCCATATGAAACATTTAGGGAAAAATTCGAACCATTATTTAAAGAATTAAAAAAATAGTGAACCAGACAGGGATAAAGAGAGGAGAAAAAATGCCTAAAGTATCAATTATTATACCCACATATAATGTGGAAAACTATCTTAGAGAATGCATGGAAAGTGTGACGCGACAGACTTTAAAGGACATCGAAATAATTTGTATTAATGATGGATCTACAGACGGATCCCTGCAGATTTTAAAAGAATATGCAAATAAGGATTCTCGTATTGTGCTTGTAGATAAAAAGAATGAAGGATACGGAGTGGGAATGAATATCGGTCTGGACAAAGCGACCGGAGAGTATATCGGAATTGTGGAACCGGACGACTTTGTTCCGTTAAATATGTATGAGGATCTGTATAATGCAGCCAAAGAGAATGATCTGGATTTTGTGAAAGCAGATTTTTATCGTTTCACGAGAGATAGTGAAAATGGTAATATGGAACTGATTTATAATCATCTGGATGCTACAGGTGAAAACTATAATCAAGTAATTAATCCATTTGAAAAACCGTATATTACCAAATTTATTATGAATACATGGAGCGGAATTTACCGCAGAGAGTATATTGAAGAGTATCACATCCGTCATAATACAACACCTGGCGCTTCATTTCAGGATAACGGATTTTTCTGGCAGACATTTATATATGCAAAGAGATGCATGTTTATAGACAAGCCATATTATATGAACAGAAGAGATAATCCCAATTCTTCTGTTAATAATAAACAGAAGGTTTACTGTATGAATGTGGAATATGACTTCATACGGGATATTTTCATGCAGAAAGGCAATGAAAAATTATGGGAAAAGTTTAAATACTATTATAATTATAAACGCTATTTCAACTATGCCTTTACGATCGGAAGAATAAGCGATGAGTTTAAGCGGGAATATGTGGAGCGAATCAGTAAAGAAATGAAGCGGGCTGTTGAGCTTGATGAGGTTGATGTGAATTTGTTCACACCCAGAACCCAGGAACGTTTTGGACTTCTGATAAAGGATCCGGAAGGATATTATCAAAAATATGCTTTATTTGAAGGAACATCAGAGGTCGCAAAGGTTAGAAAACTGGAGAGAGAACTCAGTGAAGTGAGAAAATCTACAACATTTAAAGTCGGGAAGGCACTCATGGTTCTGCCTAGATCGATCAAACGAAGTTTAAAGAAGAAAAAATAATTGGGGCGTGCGAGATGAAGGATATATTAGTATCAGTAATTGTTCCTGTTTATAATGTCGAAAACTATTTGAGACAGTGCTTGGACAGTATAACGGGGCAGACATTAAGGAATATCGAGATTATCTGTGTGGATGACAGTTCCACAGACAGCTCAGGAAAAATCCTGGAAGAGTATGCCAAAAAAGATGAACGTATAAAAATAATTACACAACCGAATAAAGGCGCTGGAGCTGCCCGCAATAACGGATTATCGGCAGCACAGGGAAAGTATCTTTCTTTTTTGGATTCGGATGATTTTTTCGAGCCGGATATGTTGGAACTTGCGTACAAAAAAGCAGAAGAAGACAGAGCGGATTTTGTTGTATTTAAATCTGATCAGTATTATACAGAAGAAAATAGATATGCTGAGGTCCCTTGGACGCTCAGAGAAAAAGAAATTCCTCCGTATACACCGTTCAGCCACAGGCAGATGACAGATAATATTTTCAAAGTGTTTGTGGGCTGGGCCTGGGATAAATTATATAGTAGAGAATTTGTTTTGAAGAATCATCTGCTTTTTCAGGAGCAGAGAACCAGCAATGATTTATTGTTTGTCTTTAGTGCGGTAGCTATTGCAAAGCGTATTTCGGTAGTAAAGAAAGTTCTTGCACATCAGCGAAGAGACGCAAAAGATTCTTTATCAAAAACAAGGGAAAATTCCTGGCACTGTTTTTATGATGCATTAACTGCTCTGCGGGACAGGATGATTTCAGAAGGACTCTACAGAGAGGTTGAGAAAGACTATATTAATTATGCCCTGCATTTTTCTTTATGGAATATCAGAACACTTGCTGAACCGACAAAATCTATGCTTATAAAAAAAATGAAGACAGAATGGTTTGCGGATCTGGGTATTGCAGATAAAACGGAAGCGTATTTTTATAATAAGAAAGAATACAAAGAATACAGAGCTTTATGAGCTGAAGCTGTTTTGTTTGCGCGGCATAACAGATAATTGAAGCTAGGGAGATAATATGCGGAAGAAAAGAGAGAAAAATATATTTTCACGTAATATAGTCTGGTATTTTGCGGCGTTTTTGCTGACTTTGTTAATCTTAATGATTTCGATGGCGATAGACGGTATGTTCCCATTTGGGGATAACTCTGTCTTAAAATGGGATCTGGAGATTCAGTATATTGATATATATGCGTGGTTCAGAAATGCACTTCATAGCGGTGAAGGACTTTTCTATTCTTTTTCAAAATCGCTTGGCGGAAATATGTTTGGTGTATTTTCACTTTATCTGGGCAGCCCGGTTAACTTACTGATATATTTCTTTGACGTGGAGGATATTCCGGTATTTCTTACGCTGGCAACTGTTTTGAAACTGTGTCTGGGCGCATTTACTGCAAGTATTTTTATTACCAGACGATTTGAAATTAAAAGCAGAATTATTGTATTGATTTGTTCTGTAGCGTATGCTCTGTTTGAATATAATGTTGCATTCTGCAGCAATCTGCATTTCCTCGATGCTGTATACATGCTTCCTTTGGCCGCACTGGGGGTATGGCAACTGGTGAATTTCAGGAAAAAGCCCCTTTTATATGTGACATCAGCTTATGTAATTATATGCAACTGGTATTTGGGATACATGGTATGTCTGTTTACGGTATTTGACTTTATTTTTGAATACTACCTGATAGGAAAAGGAAAAAATGTTAAAGAGTTTTTCGCATCAGGATTAAGATATATTATTGTAATGGGGTTAGGAGTCCTGACCAGTGCAGTGTTTTTCCTACCCTCCATTCTTGCTTCAATGAATGGAAAAGGTGTTTTGAGTTTTGATAAACTGATTCCTGATTTTCATATTGATCCATTATACCCCTTAAGAGCTCTTTTTATTACGGCACCAACGAACAAGGAACATGGCATGCCGGCAATTTATATCAGCTATCTTATTGTTATAATTTGTATCATATTCCTGATGAATAAAAATATCGAGAAAAGACTGAGGAAAGCAGTGGGGGGATTTCTGCTCTTTGTATTTATAAGTTTTTCATTTGTGCCATTGGAGATTATTTGGACAGATTTTAAAGAAACATATTCCTTCCACCATAGATATGCGTTCGTATTCGGTCTGCTAATGATTATGACGGCATGCTTTTATATACGTGAGCTTGAAAAAGAACGTAGAGTATTTTCAAAACATCAGCTATTTTGGGCAGGGATAATAGTTGGGGGCTGGCTTGTTGTTCAGGATCTTGTAGCAGATTTGGGGACGGTTAAACAGATATCGCTTACGTTGCTCTTCATTTTTGTGTATATAGTATTATTCTTTATTTTTGTACATTCTTCAAAACGGATAAAGATGACAGCAGGAATAGTTCTTCTTGGAGTGTTTGCGTTTGAGCAGACCTATAATGTTGCTAATGCATTTGAGGGATATAATATAACTGTAGATGAATACAGAGAATACGCACGTGAGATGAAACATACTGTTAGGGAGATCCAGAAAGGAGAGCAGCAAACCTTTTACAGAACGGAAAAGACATTTTCCGAAATGACAGAACGCAGAGCTGATAGAGAGCCGGCAGCATCGGAAGGGTTTGTGTACTGCTACTATGGTCTTACACATTACAGCTCTATTTATGACGGAAATGTAAATGATTTCCTTGTAAAACTGGGATACTGCAAACAGGATGCGATGGCATCGAATTATGTGGATACCAACTTCCTGTCTGACTCTTTACTTGGAGTTAAATATATTATAAGTGAGGAAGAACAGCCGATTCTTGAAAAGACAGCGGATTATTCTGGCGGTGAAGGAAAGGCTGTATACAAAAACAATTATGCACTAAGCTTTGGAACAGTGTGCAATGGAAATACAGGAGATTTTGAATGGGGATCCGATCCGTTTGAAAATGCGCAGAATATTTTAAATACCCTTTTAGACGAAGAGAATGTATATTATACGTATTTAGACGCTGATTTGTCGAATGAAGAGGATGTATCATGGAATATAGAGGTTACACAGACTGGGCCAGTATATGCTTACTTTAATAACGGACATCCGGACGTGAATGTTTATGTCAATGGGGAATTTAAACAGTCATATTTTGGTCGATTTTATAAAAATGTAATGTATCTGGGAAATTACCAAGAAGGTGATATGGTTCATCTGAGTCTGAAGGATGCCCATGATCAAGATTATGATTACCGTCTTGTTGCAGTAAGCTTGGATGAAGAACTTGCAAAAGAAAAACTGTCGCAGGCACAGAACGGCTCTTTCGATCCGGATATTGTAAAGGGTGGATATGTAGAAGGAACATATACAAGTGATGGAGGGGTAAGAATGCTGCTTCAGGTACCTTATGACAGAGGATGGAAAATTACAGTTAATGGGAAAGAAATTACGTATCAGAAGGCATTTGATGGGTTAATGGAAATTCAGCTTCCAGCTGGAGAATGCAGAATAGAGATGCGGTATTGCCCTCCTGGATTGAAAATGGGAACAGTATTTACAATCGTTGGAATTGTAGCTTTTTGCATATGGAGTATAACTGAAGTTCGGATCAGAAAGAGAAAGACACTGGCAAATAGGAATGAAAAAATAAGAAGCCTGTAAAAACACAGAGCAGAAAGAGAGGAATAAAATGAAAAAGTATGATTTTCTTATTGTAGGAGCAGGACTTTACGGAGCCGTTATGGCGTATGAACTGGGAAAACAGGGAAAAAAGTGTCTGGTGATTGACCGCAGGGAGCACATCGCAGGCAACATCTATTGTGAAGACATTGAAGGAATTCATGTTCACAAGTATGGCGCGCATATTTTCCATACATCTGATAAAAAAGTATGGGATTATATCAATCAGTTTGCAGAGTTTAATAATTACGTTAATTCTCCGGTTGCCGTATACAAGGACGAGCTTTACAATCTTCCGTTTAATATGAATACATTCAGCAAAATGTGGGGGATCCGTACTCCTCAGGAAGCGAAGGATATTATTGAAAAACAGAGAAAAGAGACCGGCATAACGGAACCGAAAAACCTGGAGGAGCAGGCGTTGTTCCTGGTAGGAAAAGATATCTATGAAAAACTTGTGAAAGGGTACACGGAGAAGCAGTGGGGCAGGCTGTGTACGGAGCTGCCGGCATTTATTATTAAAAGACTTCCCTGCAGATTTATCTATGATAACAACTATTTTAATGACAGATATCAGGGCATTCCAATTGGCGGTTATACGCCGATTATAGAAAAAATGCTTGCGGGCGCGGATGTACGCACAGGCATTGATTTCTTCGAATTCAGAAAAGAAAATCCGGATATTGCGGAGAAAATTATTTTTACAGGCCAGATTGACGAATATTTTGAATATAGACTTGGCGCACTTGAATATCGTTCTGTCCGGTTTGAAACAGAGGTACTGGACTGTGAAAACTATCAGGGAAATGCAGTAGTTAATTACACGGACAGAGAAGTGCCCTATACCCGTGTGATCGAACACAAGCATTTTGAGTTCGGCAAGCAGGATAAAACTGTAATTTCGCGGGAGTATTCTTCTGAATGGAATGTGGGAATGGAGCCGTATTATCCGGTGAATGACGAGAAAAATAATCAGCTTTACCAAGAGTATAAAAAACTGGCTGATCAGGAGAAAGATGTCATCTTCGGCGGCAGACTGGGAGACTATAAATACTATGATATGGATAAGGTTATCGCTGCAGCCCTTGATCGTCTGGAAGATCTGTAACAAGAAAACTGTGAAGTAATGGTGAAAATTCATTTAAGAAAGTTTTAATTGTACGCAGCCGGGGTGTAAAAGCAAAGGATATTCTTGAAATAATATGTCGATTCGTATATAATGTTACAGGTATATTAAATAAATGTTATATCAATAAACTTCGGTGGTGGGTAAATGAAAAAACATTTACACAAATTTGAGTCTACACTCTGGCTGGCAATAAAATTTGTACTTTATTTTTTATTATTATCGATTTTTATTATTGTGCTTGGAAAAGAAAACAGTGGACTGACCCGGCTGTCAAGAATGCTTGGAACTACTATTTTTGTATTCGTAGTTGTAGGGCTTCTGCTGCTGTCGGTTTATGGAACGTTTGATGTAGGCAGAAGGAAAAGCAAGCCTATAATTTATTCGTTGTCTCTTGCTGTTATCTGCACAGATGTGATTGCGTATCTGCAGGTTATGATAATGAGGACGAATACGGACATTCATGAATTCCGGCTTCGGGGCGGTAAACTTCTTGTTCTGGCCATGATTTTGCAGATATTGATTATTATTATTTTCACCTACGCGGGAAATGCATTATTTTTTGCGATTCATGAGCCGGAAAAGTGCTGTGTTATCACATCATGTCAGGAAAGTCTTGATACAATCGCCTATGCCATAGGCAGGTTCAGGAAGCAGTACAGGATTGATTCGATTGTGGATTACCGGTGCACAGATATAGAACCTTATATAAAAGGTTCAGATACAGTATTTATATATGACATACCTGCGGAGCGCAGACTGATGATAATGCGGCTGTGCTACAAGCATAAAGTTAATGTATACTTTAATCCGTATCTGGAAGATATTATGGAAGTTAATGCAAAACATTATGTGCTGGATGATGTGTATCTTTTTAATAAGAACAACAAGACACTGACCATGGAGCAGAGGATTATAAAGAGATTGCTGGATATTGGTCTTTCGCTGTTCCTGGGAGTATTGACATCTCCTTTGTGGATCTGCGGGGCGATTGCGGTGAAACTTTATGACGGAGGCCCGGTATTTTTTAAACAGAAAAGAGCGACAATCCACGGCAAAGAATTTGATGTGTATAAATTGCGCACAATGAAGGTGAATGTGGAAAACTATTCTGCAAAAAAAGATGATGACCGTATTACAAAACCAGGCGCTATCCTCAGGAGAACCCGGATTGACGAGCTGCCTCAGCTTCTCAATGTGCTGAAAGGAGATATGACTTTTGTCGGTCCCAGACCGGAAATGATCAAAAATGTACAGAACTACACGGCTGAGCTTCCGGAATTCAGGTATCGTCTTCGTGTTAAAGCAGGACTTACAGGATATGCGCAGATTTCCGGAAAATATAATACGACGCCCCGGGACAAGCTGATAATGGACATGATGTATATCGAACAGTTCAGCGTGCTCAGAGATATACAGTTGATTCTGCAGACAGCAGTAGTTCTGCTGAAGTCGGACAGCACAGAGGCATTCGGAAAGAAAAAAGAATCGGGATATGTATTTATTCCCGCTAAAGAGCAGGAGGATGAAAGTTAGTCTCCTGCTTCTTTTACATTATTCTGGACTTTTTCCTGCAAAAAGTGTATGATAGTAAACGAGTAAGTCTGACGAAGATATGTCGGCTATGAAAGTAATCTATCACAAAAGAAGGGGTATTTACATGAGAGCATTGAAAAAAGCAGCTGCAGCATTACTTGCAGTATGTCTTATGGTTCCGATGTTCAGTCTGGTCGCTTTCGCGGCGGACGGCAGACTGATGTTTTCGGATCCGCAGACTAAAGTTGGAGAAAACGTAAGTATTGATCTGGTGGTCCAGAGTCAGGGAAACACGATCGGTGATGTCAGTGTAACCATGAATTACAGTACGGATGACCTGGAGTTCGTCAGCGGAGACGGTTTTGAGGCAGATGGATCCGGGACACTGACGTATACCGGAACAGGGAACAGCAGTGAACTCCGTTCAACAGTCGAGTTCAGAGCTCTTACAGCAGGAGAAACACAGATTACTGTCAGTGACAGTACAGCAGTGATTTCTACGGGAGAGGATCTGAATCTTACAGAGGGTTCCTCGACGGTCACAATTGCGGCAGCGGATGACGGAACTACTTCCGTAGAGCCAACGTCCGGCTCCGATACGGAAACCGTGGGAGAAACTACAAATATTGTAGTAACTGTAAACGGGAATGATTATAATTTTTCAGAAGCGTTTACTACATCAGATATTCCCGCCGGATACTATGAGGCAAATCTTACATTTGAGGGTGCGGAGCACAGATTTGTTGCAAATGATGCAGGCGTTTATCTCGGATATTTAGTAGATGCTTCCGGAGCGGGCACCTTTTTCCTTTATGATTCAGATAATTCAGAATTTGTTCCCTATGTGGAACTGAATATTTCTGATACTACATCAATTATTCCTCTGGCAGAGCCGGAAGGCCTGACGATGCCTGATGGATATCAGCAGGTCAATCTTAATCTGACCGGTATGGAACAGCAGTATTCGGCATGGTCAAATCCGGAGACGGACAGATATTATCTGCTTTATGCTTTGAATACACGTACCGGTGAAAAGGGACTCTATCAGTACGATACAGAGGATGGGACATATCAGAGTTATACCCTTCCCGCTGATACAGAGGAGGAAGCAGCCGGCAGCGTCTTTTCCGGCGGAGTGGGCGATTTTGTAAAGGAGCATGCCCTGGTTATATTTGTGATAGCTGCAGTAATAATTTTTCTTCTTCTGATTCTTATGATTGTATTTGCCGTGAAGCTTGTACATCGAAATCAGGAACTGGACGATCTGTATGAGGAATACGATATTCCTTATGAGGAAGATGAGCCTGAGGTCGAGAAAAAATCAAAGAAGCAGTCCAAGAAACAGGCTGCTCTTCAGGATGAAGATTCTCTTGACAGTTATGAAGACGAGGAAGACGAAGAAGATTTTGACAATTATGTCGGTGATGACTATGATGACGATGAGTATGATTCGGAGTATGACTCTGACGATGATTATGAGGACGATGATTACGACGATGACTATGATGATAGTTATGACGATGATGATTATGATGATGACTACGATGACTTTGGCGAAGAGACGGACGACCAGGATCAGACAAAAGATATGAAAGGCAGAAGAAGAGGAAAATCCCGGGGGGAAGATGATTACGAGATTGATTTTATTGATCTTTAATTAAATTGCAGGAAAAACAGATGAAAGAGGCACAGATACCGGTTATGGCAGCTGCGCCTCTTTTTCCGTTTCAATATTTGTTAAATGAATAAACACAGTTTTATCACATTCCCGGTATATTATGTAGTCATAAAAAGAAAGAAATTAAGAAATATATATTAAGAAAGAGGGCAATTTTTATGGAGAATCAATACAATTATTATAATCCAAATGAAATGAATGGGAACTATCAATATGGAGGATATGGCACAAATTCACAGCCGGAGCCGGAGAAACCGGATAAGAAGAAAAAAACTGGAAAATCTGTTCCGAAAGCCGTGGCAGTGGGAGGACTGGCTATTCTGTTTGGCGTAGTATCCAGTGCTGTTTTTCTTACATCCAATGTTGTGGGAACGAGGCTGCTGGGCCTGGACTCAGGCACTTCTTCTGTGTCAACGTCATCAAAAACGGTGGGGAACTCAACGCCTCTTTCTACAAGCAGCAGCGTGGTTACGTCGGACGTATCCGGCATTGTAGAAAATGTAATGCCGTCAATTGTATCAATTACAAGTATGTCGGTAGAAGAAGTACAGAGCTTCTTTGGCGGCACATATCAGCAGCAGACGGAAGGCGCGGGCACAGGAATTATTATCGGCCAGAATGATTCGGAACTTTTGATCGTGACAAATAATCACGTTGTTGAAGGAAGCAATACGCTGACGGTTACTTTTAATGATGAGTCCAGCGTGGAAGCAAACATTAAAGGAACAAATTCTGATTATGATGTGGCAGTAATTGCGGTGCCGCTGGAAGATATTTCTGATGATACGATGGAGGCAATTTCGGTTGCAACGCTTGGAGATTCTACGGAACTGAAAGTCGGCGAGCCTGCAATAGCAATCGGAAATGCCCTTGGATATGGCCAGTCTGTTACAACAGGTGTAATCAGCGCTCTTGATCGTTCTGTCAGCACGACAGACAGTCAGACCGGCCAGACAGTGGAAAGCAGCGTAAAGCTGATTCAGACAGATGCGGCAATTAACCCCGGCAACAGCGGCGGAGCTCTTGTTAACGCAAATGGTGAAGTTGTAGGAATTAACTCTTCCAAGCTTGTAGGTGACAGCGTAGAAGGTGTAGGCTATGCGATTCCTATCAGTGATGTAAGTGATCTGATCGAGCAGCTGATGAACCAGGAAACAAGAGAAAAAGTAGCTGAAGCGGATCAGGGAGCTCTTGGAATCAGAGGCATAAGTGTATCGGATGCATTTTCCGAACAGCTGGAACTTCCGCAGGGAGTTTATGTATCAGAGGTGACTTCCGGAGGCGGCGCTGAGGCAGCAGGTATGTCCAGAGGCTGCATTATTACAGCGATTAACGGCACATCAATCAGCAGCATGGAAGGCCTGCAGGAGCAGCTTCAGTATTATGCAAAAGGCGAAACGGTAACCCTGACGATTCAGGTGCCGCAGACGACCGGTGACTATCAGGAGCAGACACTGGATGTTACTCTCGGTGAAAAACAGTAATATTTTTCCTAAAAACCACAGACATGATGAAGGGGCTTTGTTCAAGCCCCTCTTTGTTTTGGGTAATTTCTGCCGGAAATTTATTTATCAAATTCAGGATTGAAAGCATAAAAGTTCCGGCTGTCCAGTTTTTCCTGTACAATACGCAGACTTTCGCCAAAACGCTGATAGTGTACGATTTCCCGCTGCCTGAGAAAACGGATCGGCTCACACACTTCAGGATCTTTTACAAGGCGGAGAATATTGTCGTAGGTAGTACGCGCCTTCTGTTCTGCGGCCATGTTTTCGTGAAGATCTGTGATGGGATCTCCTTTTGACTGGAAAACGGTTGCAGTCCAGGGCATGCCGCTGGCAGCCTGTGGCCAGAGGGCAAGAGTATGATCTACATAATAAGGTCCGAAACCGGAGCACTCGATTTCTTCCGGAGTCAGATCCTTTGTAAGCTGATAAACGATTGCGCAGATCATTTCCATATGGGCAAGTTCTTCCGTTCCGATGTCTGTCAGTATGCCGGTGACTTCTTTATAGGGCATGGTATATCGCTGAGAAAGATAGCGCATGGATGCGGCCAGCTCACCGTCAGGGCCTCCAAACTGTGAAATAATAATCTGCGCGATTTTCGGATTTGTCTGGGTTATTTTTACAGGATATTGCAGTCGCTTTTCATAATTCCACATAAATCAGCACCCTCCTTCCTGCCATGGCCACGGCTCGTTGATCCAGTTCCAGTGTTCATCGCAGGAACGATCTGCGGTGTCAACAGTAAGCGGGCCATATGCAGATGCATATTCCTTTAGTGCTACATTTCTCTGGCGGCTCATTTCCTGATAGTAGGACAGTGCTTCTCTGTCGCAGGGGTGTGTATCCAGATAGAGTTTTACTTCGTCTACTGCAAAGCTGACATGATTAATATGTGTCAGAAGATCTTTTCGGTTTACAGGTCTGTTCATCGGCATCGGCCTCCTTTCCAGAGAAACGGTTTGTCGAGTTCTCTGAAGATTGTTCCATGTGAAAAGCCCATACCCGGTTCGTAGATTTCACGCCACTGCTGCCAGGGGACATAGGCCATAGCCAGTGGTGTTCCTTCGAGAAAGTCAGTGTTTGTATTAGGACATCCTTCTATGTTCCGGCTGCGGGCAACCGGAGCAGAAGACATGGTCTGCCTGCGCGGACAACGCATATTGTTCTGACAATTTGCCATTTTCGGCGGCTCCTTTCATATATTTCCCCTCTGCCGGGAGAGGGGGGATCTTCATAATTATAGTATGGATAAAAATAAAAAAATGTTCCGCTTTACATTTGGGGAAAAATTATATATAATGTATAAGTCAGCGGGGTGTGGCTCAGTTTGGTTAGAGCGCACGGCTGGGGGCCGTGAGGTCGCAGGTTCGAATCCTGTCACCCCGATAGATAATTTTGCAGGAGGGATCAGGCCGGCAGTCATTTACCGGAGTCTGGTTCCTTTTATTTTATTCAGATCGGCATGTTTCAGCGGAGGGGAAGCAGATGAAAAGCAGAACAGTGCAGCCCATCAGGCGGCAGAGCAAAAAGTCAGGCCGCAATAAAAACAGAAAAAGTTCGCATAATTTTGGCGATACACAGCCAATGCGCCCGATCCGGGACGAACAGCGTCCGGACCTGTCAGATACACAGCCTATGCGTCCCATAGGAATACGGGCCGGTTACAGAGAATATCAAAAAGTGATCGACCGGAGAAGAGAAGTGCTGAAAGCGCCGAAGCCGGTGCCGGATAAAAGGTATTCCCGGCGGGAAAAGCCTGCGAAGAGCTGGACGCCGGGAGCTCTCCGCAGGGCATTGGGAAAAAGTATTGCAAAGGGAGAATATTTCGATTTTGATATGTTATTCGTAATTGTTTTCCTTATGTGTTTTGGTCTTGTAATGCTGTACAGTGCCAGCGCTTATGAAGCTCAGGTTGATGTACAGCTTCAGGACGATATGTACTATTTCTCAAAACAGGCTCTGATTGGAGTGGCCGGAGTTGTGGTAATGTTTCTCGTTTCAAGAGTTGACTATCATATATATGGAGCCTTTGCTTTCGAGATATATGTGATTTCCATGATTTTAATGGCGCTGGTCCGGTCACCTCTTGGCGTAACTTTAAATGGAGCAAGAAGATGGATTCGTCTTCCGGGTAATCTTACTCTTCAGCCGGCTGAGGTTACAAAGATTGCGGTGATTTTATTTATTTCCTATGAATTGTGCCGCCTGGGAAAAAAGGCAAGTAAAACGCCGGGAATAATCCGGGTGCTTGCTTTCGGAGCCATAGCGGCGGGCGGAGTCATGTATCTGACCGATAATCTCAGTACAGCAATTATTGTTATGGCAATTACATGTATTCTGATTTTTGTTATTCATCCGAAAACCAGACCGTTTTTGATCATAATCGGCGTAACAGTGGCCGTAGCGGCAGTACTGATTGCCATTCTGGCGGCGACTGCAGCCGACAGCGACAACTTCAGAATTCAGAGAATTATTTCATGGCTGAATCCGGAAGCTACGGCAGATGATGGAAGTTTTCAGGTGCTGCAGGGGCTTTATGCCATTGGAAGCGGAGGATTTTTCGGAAAAGGTCTGGGGAACAGTACGCAGAAACTGGGAGTAATACCGGAGGCTCAGAATGATATGATCCTGGTGGTTATCTGCGAAGAGCTTGGAATATTTGGCGCAATTATAATTTTTATTCTCTTCGGTCTTTTGCTTTATCGCCTGATGTTTATTGCGAAGAATGCGCCTGATCTCTATGGTTCACTGATTGCTACGGGAATATTTGCCCATATTGCGCTGCAGGTCGTTTTTAACGTGGCTGTGGTTACGGGGCTTTTCCCCACTACCGGTATTACGCTGCCCTTTATCAGCTACGGAGGAACAGCAATTTTATTCCTGATGGCGGAGATGGGGATCGCTCTGGGAATCTCGAGGAGAATAAAACTGGAGGGAGAATAGGAAAAAGACTTTTCTTCTTCGGGAAAGTATGGTATATTTTAATATGGTATTCAAAACTACTTATACTGGAAATGCAAAATATACTTTACGGTTTCGGAGGAGTTGTTATGAGTTATAGAATAATTGTTGACAGCTGTGGAGAACTTACGGATGAGATGAAGAAAAGCGGCATGTATAAGTCTGCGCCTTTAAGTATGGAGGTAAATGGTACACATGTTGCAGATGACAATACGTTTGATCAGGCCCGCTTTCTGAGGCTGGTTGCAGAAAGCCCTCATTGTCCCAGGTCTTCCTGTCCTTCTCCGGAAGAATATATGTCACTTTATGACTGCGGCGCTGACCGGGTATATGTGGTGACATTGTCCTCTGAACTGAGCGGATCATATAACAGCGCAGAACTGGGAAGAAAACTTTTCGAGGAAGAGCACAGCGATAAAAAGATTTATTTGTTCAATTCACGGTCTGCATCTGTCGGTGAGACACTTATTGCAATGAAGATCCGGGAATGTGAAGAGCGTGGCATGGATTTTGAAGAAGTAAAAGAATGTGTTGAGTCATACATCAAGGGGCAGAACACATATTTTGTTCTTGAAAATCTCGACACACTGCGGAAAAACGGGCGGCTGACCGGAATTAAATCTTTGGTTGCGAGCGCGCTTAATATAAAGCCCGTTATGGGCTCTACGCCTGCCGGAACAATCTGTCAGCTGGGGCAGGCCAGAGGAATAAAAAGAGCGCTGGATAAGATGACAGATCATATTGTTCAGAATGCGGAATCACCGGAGGAGAAAGTGCTGGGAATCGCTCATTGTAATTGCCCGGAACGGGCAGAAAAAGTCAGGGAGATATTGCTTGGAAAGCTGAAGGTAAAATCAAGTTTTATTGTAAATACAGCCGGAATCAGTACGATGTACGCGAATGATGGAGGAATTATTGTTGTACTCTGACGCAGGTTGTGTTAAACTGTCAATAGTGTGACGAAGGGAGCGATACAAATGAGTCAGGAAAAAGTAGATCGTTATAAACAGGACAAAGCGAATAGAAAACAGATTATGCGCAAGCAGAAAATGAAGGGTGTTGTCCGTAAAGCGGTCGTTTCACTTGCAGCACTTGCGCTGGTAGGATGGCTGGGATATTCAGCCTGGGAGACATATAATTCCAATAGGGTACGGCCTGTTGCTGAAGTAAATTACGATTCGGTTTCAAATTATCTGAATACCCTGTCCGCATCAGAGACAGAGTAAAAAAACGGATACAGCAGAGATTTTTATTTGCCGTACAGGAAAAACATCAAGAACAAAATAATGGCAGACACTACATATGGGGTGCAGGGATTTCCTTGCACCCCATATGTTTGTTTGGGGCTGAAAAGGGCAATTCCCGGGGCTTTTTCAGGATTAAAAAAAATAAAAAGGGGGTTGAAAAAGGGAGGACTGTGGTTTAAAATGGAGTCAAGTGGTAACAAGTGGTGGAAAGTGGTATAAAGTGGGGAGCGATGTGGAGGCTCACATTAAGAGAAAGGGTTCCGAATGTTATTAGGAGAGTTTAACCATAGCATTGATGAAAAGGGCAGACTGATCATCCCGGCAAAATTAAGAGATGATCTGGGCGACAGTTTTGTAATATGCAACGGACTGGAAGGCTGCCTTTTTGTTTACTCTCAGGAAGAATGGACCAAATTTGTCTCTGAACTTGAAACCTTACCACGAATGAACAAGGATGCCAGAATTTTTAAGCGCTATTTTTTTGGCAGTGCTTCTGAGGGCAGTTTTGACAAGCAGGGGAGAGTGCTCGTCCCGCCTTCACTCCGCAAAGCGGCACATCTGGAAAAAGACGTAGTCCTGGTGGGAGTTCAGGACAGGGTTGAAATCTGGGATAAAGCTCTCTGGGAGGAGAGAAGCCAGGTGAGCGAGGAAGATCTGGATGCGATCGCAGAGCGTATGGAATCTATTGGAATCCGTATTTAGCAGGGAGGAAGATTATGGCATTCGAACATACAACAGTTCTGCTGCATGAAACAGTGGACGGGCTTAATGTAAGACCTGACGGCATTTATGTGGATGCCACACTTGGAGGAGGAGGACATGCCTCTGAAGTGTGCAGGCGGTTAAGCGGCACGGGGAGATTAATAGGTATAGACCAGGACGCCGACGCCATAGAGGCTGCCGGGAGACGCCTGGAAGGCTTCGGGGAGAAGGTCACGATAATCAGGAGCAATTACCGTGATATGAAGCCAGAGCTCCACAAGCTGGGCATTGATGGTGTGGATGGTATTACACTGGATCTGGGAGTTTCTTCTTATCAGCTGGATACAGCAGACAGAGGATTTTCCTACCGCATGGACGCACCACTTGACATGCGGATGGATCAGAGGCAGAAAATGACGGCAAGGGATATCATCAATGGATACAGCGAAGCGGAACTTTTTCGTGTGATTCGCGACTACGGAGAAGACAGATTTGCAAAAAATATTGCAAAACATATTGTCGCGGAGCGCGAGAAGAAACCAATTGAAACGACAGGACAGCTGAATGAAATCATACGGCATGCCATACCGATGAAAATTCAGAAAACCGGTGGCCATCCGTCCAAACGGACATTTCAGGCAATACGGATTGAGCTGAATCATGAATTGGAAGTGCTTCGGGATTCGCTGGATGAAATGATCGATATGCTTCATCCGGGGGGGAGGATCTGTGTCATAACATTTCATTCCCTGGAAGACAGGATTGTAAAGAGTGCATTTCGCAGAAATGAGAATCCGTGTACCTGTCCAAGTCACTTTCCGGTTTGTGTCTGTGGAAAAGTATCAAAGGGGAAAGTGATTACGAGGAAACCGATTCTTCCGTCAGAGGAGGAAATGGAATCCAATCCTCGTTCAAAAAGTGCAAAATTACGTATTTTTGAACGGGCAGAAGCAACAACATAAAGGGAGTATTTAAAACATAGTCAACATATGCGGCAGCGGCGGCACAGGAGAATTTGCATGTATGGAATAGGACTTTTGTGCTGCCGCAGCTACAGCGCATATCGTACAGCGCGGGGCATGTGAGACGTCGCTCCGACGGGAAGGGGAGAGCCCGGAGGAACAGGATAAAAAGGAAAGGAGCTTTAGCAGATATGGCATCAGGCAGATATAGTAGAAACAGACGGCATTATACAGCAGGTGCAGGTCAGGAACGGTTCTATGTATATGGCAATGCAGTGCGCAGAGCCGAGGCGGTTCCGGTACGGAATCCGCAGTCACGTCCGCCGCAGCCGAAACGGACAAGCCGCCAGGTGAGAAAGAACAGAAACCGCGCCATGAGTATCAGTCCGGCTTATGCAGTATTTCTTGCGGCAGCCGCTGTCTGTGCAGTGATACTCTGCATGATGTACCTGAAGCTTCAGTCTGATGTGATGAACCATTCTAAAAATATAACGGCACTTCAGTCAGAACTTGCAGACTTGACAGAAGCAAATGATACGGCATATAATGCAGCTGTGGATTCCGTTAATCTGCAGGAAATTAAAGATAAAGCCATGAATGAGATGGGGATGGTTTATGCGTCAGAGGGTACTGTAATCGAATATGACAGCCCTACCGGCAGTTATGTAAAACAGTACAGTAATATCCCGGAAGACGGGATTCTTGCACAGTCAAAGGATGTATCAGAATAGGAATTAAGGTATGGCTGGAAGAAGAAAAAGAAAAAAAAGCAGATTTGAATTTTTGACAAAAAAATTTCCAATCAGAATGCAACGGAAGCTGGTAATGCTATTTATGGCAGTTATACTGGCTTTTGTTGTTCTTGTCGGACGTATTGTCTGGATTAATGTTACAAAAGGAAGCTCATATACCAGAATTGTACTGGATCAGCAGAATTACAACAGCCGGGTGATTGCATACCAGCGGGGTGATATTGTTGACCGGAACGGTACACGGCTGGCTACCAGCGAGAGAGTGTATAATGTAATTCTTGATGTAGTAGTAATGACGGACAGGGATGAATACATTGAGCCTACAAAAGAAGTACTCAAAGAGTGTTTTGGAATAGAGGGCAGCACAGTAGATGCACTGATTGAGGAAAAACCGGACAGCCAGTATGAAATCCTGGCCCGGGGAGTCGATTATGAAACAGCCCAGAAATTCAACAAAATTGATGACGATGATGAAAACTATCCGAATGTACGGGGAGTGTGGCTGGAAGAAGATTTTGAACGGACATATCCCTATGGAAGTCTTGCCAGTGATGTAATCGGCTTTACTTATTCGGGAAATCAGGGAGCAACCGGAATTGAAAGCGCCTACAACAGTGTACTTAACGGTACGGATGGAAGAGAGTACGGCTATTTTGATTCTGAATCATCGATGGAGCGGACGGTAAAAGCCGCCAAGGATGGAAATACGGTTGTTTCTACTATAGATGTTACTTTACAGGGGATTGTGGAGGATTGTATAAAGGAGTTCAACGACGAACTCGCTGAAGACGGAGAGCTGGGCAGCAAAAATACGGCAGTTATTATTGCGGATCCGAACACCGGAGAGATTCTTGCCGAAGCGTCCTATCCGGGGTACGATCTGAATAATCCGTGGGATCTTTCTTCACTTTATACAGAAAAAGAAATCAAGGCGATGTCAGAAGAGGAACAGCTGGAAGCCCTTAACAGCCTGTGGCGCAATTTCTGTGTGAGTGATGCGTATGAGCCGGGCTCTACTATTAAACCATTTACAGTTGCTGCAGGTCTGGAATCGGGAGCTCTTACCGGAGACGAAAACTATTATTGCGGCGGTTCGCTGCAGGTAGAAGACTATACAATCCGATGCAGTATGAGATCAGGACACGGTGCAGAGACTACCCAGGATGCAGTGGCCTACTCCTGTAATGTGGCTCTGATGGAAATGGCGGAGAAAATCGGCGCGGAGGACTTCAGCAGATATCAGCATATATTCGGATTCGGCGAATATACAGGGATTGATCTTCCGGGAGAGGCTGCCACAGAAGCGCTTCTTTACACAGCGGATAATATGGGCGAAGTTGAGCTGGCTACCAATTCTTTCGGACAGGGATTTAATGTAACCATGACTCAGATGGTAGCGGCCTTTTCTTCCCTGGTTAACGGCGGATATTATTATGAACCCCATGTGGTAAAACAGATTCAGGATGAAAATGGAAATGTCATAGAAACAAAGGATCCGGTTCTGCTGCGCAAGACTATTTCCGCTGAGACATCGGAAAAGATAAAAGAATATCTGGGGGCTGTAATGGATTACGGTACAGGTAAGAGCGCACAGGTAGAAGGATACGATATAGGCGCGAAGACAGGAACTGCCGAGAAACTTCCGAGAGGAAACGGAAAATATCTTTTGTCTTATCTGGGATGTGCTCCTCAGAATAATCCGGAGGTTGTAATCTATGTGGTAGTTGATGAACCGAATACAGAAGCTCAGGATGACAGTTCTCTTGTACGCAGACTCGCAAAAAGTATTATGGAGGAAGCGTTCCCTTATCTGGGAATTACTACGATTGAGGCTGAAGAAAAAGCAGCGGCTGAAGCCGCCGCGGCAGAGAGCAGCATTACCGGAGATGAAGAGTATACGGATTATAATGAGGACTATGACGATACTTATGATAAGCCGGACGGAGAATATATCGATGAAGATTATAACCCGGATCTGGATGACTGGACACAGGGAGAATGAGAAAACCCTCGGACAGTCCTGCGGATTTTGGTGAAAAACAGGCTGGAAGTTTTTTGGAATAACCCTGCAGAAGATGTAATAAGCTTTAACAACATCTTTTGCAGGGTTGTTTTATATGAAGAATAAAACATACAATAAGAAAAAAATACTTGTTGTTTTTTTGTGTGCCACAATAATGATTTTCGGCCTTATCGGACGTCTTATCTATCTGATGGTTTTTGACGCAGAATATTATCAGGAGCTGGCTGAAGACCTTCATGAAAGAGAAAGAGAGATCAAGGCTGCAAGAGGGGAGATTGTGGACAGGAACGGAGTTGTCCTTGCAACAAACAGGACTGTCTGCACGATTTCTGTAATCCACAGCCAGATAGAAGATCCGGAGACAGTCATCCGTGTACTTTCCGATGAACTCAAGATGGATGAGGCGGATGTGAGAGAAAGAGTGGAAAAAGTATCCTCCATGGAAAAAATTAAAACAAATGTTGAAAAAGATACAGGCGACAAAATACGGGAATATGATCTGGCCGGCGTTAAGGTGGACGAGGATTATAAAAGATATTATCCATATGATGAGCTGGCTTCAAAAGTGCTGGGATTTACAGGGGGAGACAACCAGGGGATTATCGGTCTTGAAGTAAAATATGAAGAATATCTCAAAGGAACCAACGGAACGATTCTGACGGTAACAGACGCCCGGGGAATTGAACTGGAGGGCGTGGCTGAGGACCGCATTGAACCGGTTGCGGGAGAAACTCTAAAAATCAGTCTGGACTATAATATACAGGAATACTGTGAACAGGCCGCTCTGAAAGTTCTGGAAGAAAAGCAGGCGGACAGCGTGTCTGTCCTTCTTATGAATCCGCAGAATGGGGAAATTTATGCCATGGTAAATGTGCCGGAGTTTAATCTTAACGAACCTTTTGAGCTGAATACAGGAGAGGAAGCCTCTCTTTCGGATGAAGAGCTTCAGGATGCACTGAACCAGATGTGGAGAAACGGCTGCATCAACGACACTTATGAGCCCGGTTCCACTTTTAAGATTATTACTTCCGCAGCATGTCTGGAGGAAGGAGTGGTAAGTCTTGACGATACATTTGTGTGTCCGGGTTACCGGATTGTTGAGGACCGGAAGATCCGATGTCATAAGGTGGGCGGACACGGAACAGAAACTTTTGTGGAAGGAATACAGAATTCATGTAATCCGGTCTTTATGGATATCGGCCTGAGGCTGGGAAGTGAACGGTTTTACGATTATTTTGAACAATTCGGACTTCTGCAGCTGACAGGAGTGGACCTTCCCGGTGAAGCGGGTACAATTATGCATAAGAAGGAAGATATTGGAACAGTTGAGCTTGCTACAATGACATTTGGCCAGTCTTTTCAGATTACACCTATTCAGCTGGCAACTACAGTGAGTTCCATAGTAAACGGCGGAAACCGGGTGACGCCGCATCTGGGTATGGCAGTACTGGACGGAGAAGGCAATGTGATCGAAGAGTTTAAATACAAAACAGAAAAAGGGATTGTTTCAGAAGAAACATCTGAGACAATGCAGATGCTGCTGGAAAGTGTTGTTTCAGAAGGGTCCGGAAAAAATGCTTATATAGACGGATACTCGATCGGAGGAAAAACAGCTACATCCCAGACTCTGCCCCGAAGCGCAAATAAATATATCTCTTCTTTCCTGGGATTTGCTCCGGCGGATGATCCCCGGATCCTTGGTATGGTTGTGATTCATAATCCCCAGGGAGTCTATTACGGAGGCACGATAGCGGCGCCGGTTCTGAGAACAATTTATGACAATGTCCTTCCGTATCTCGGGATTGAAAAAAATTAAGCGATAGGTTATACTGTATAAGATGTTTTGGAAGAGAAGTTTTCTTCCATGGAAACAAAAGAGAGGAAGAGGTGGATTTATGAGCAGCCATATTGTGATTCCGGTGCTGATATCATTTGCAGTCAGTCTTGTACTCGGCCCGGTTGTCATTCCGTTCCTGAGAAAACTGAAAATGAAGCAGACGGAGAGAACAGACGGGGTACAGTCCCATCTGAAAAAAGCGGGAACTCCTACAATGGGGGGGATTATTATTCTGATTTCCGTTATTGTGACGTCGCTTTTTTATGTGAAAGATTATCCGGCTATAATACCGGTTTTATTTCTGACCGTGGCCTTTGGGCTGATCGGCTTTCTGGACGACTATCTTAAAGTTGTGCTGAAACGGTCGGATGGTCTGATGCCTATGCAGAAGATGGCTCTTCAGATTGTAGTAACGGCAGTGTTTGCCTTTTATCTTGTAGAAGTGGCAGATGTACCGCTTACGATGCTTGTACCTTTCTCAGGCGGATATTATCTTGATATTGGCTGGCTGGCTGTTCCGGTTCTTTTCTTTGCCGTAATCGGTACAGTGAACGGCACGAATTTTACAGACGGTCTTGATGGCCTGGCTTCCAGTGTTACCGTACTGGTAGCAACTTTTTTTACTGTTGTTGCCGTTGGAACCAAAAGCGGTGTGGAACCTATTACCTGCGCAGTAGTAGGCGCGCTTTTAGGCTTTTTGCTTTTCAATGTGTATCCGGCCAGTGTGTTTATGGGAGACACAGGTTCTCTCGCTCTGGGAGGCTTTGTGGCAGGAACGGCATATATGATGCAGATGCCTTTGTTTATTATTATTGTTGGTTTTATTTATCTTGTAGAAGTGGCGTCTGTTATTATTCAGGTCACATATTTTAAAAAGACAGGCGGAAAGCGGATTTTTAAAATGGCGCCGATCCATCATCATTTTGAATTATGCGGCTGGTCAGAGACACGGGTTGTAGCTGTATTTTCAATCATAACTGCTCTTCTCTGTCTGATTGCTCTGATGGGGGTGTAGGATAAATGGATTTAAATGAAAAAAACGTACTTGTATTTGGCGCCGGCATAAGCGGCGAGGCGGCGGCCGGCCTGCTGCTTCGTCAGGGGGCGCGGGTTATTCTTTACGATGGAAATAAAAATCTTGATCTGCAGTCTGTAAAAAGCAGGATTGCAGACAGTGTCCGGGATATGACGGACAGGCCGGAAGAAAATCTGAAAATTGTGTCTGGAGAGTTCCCGGAGGAAGTAGTGAAAGAGCTTTCCCTGGCAGTAATCAGTCCTGGTGTACCGGCTGATCTCCCGGTTGTGGAACGGATGAGAAATTTGGATATTCCTGTTTGGGGAGAGATTGAGCTGGCTTATGCCTTTGGCAGAGGGGATGTTCTTGCAATTACCGGAACCAATGGAAAAACTACAACTACAGCTCTGTTGGGCGAAATAATGGCGAATTATAAAGAGAGCGTGTTCGTGGTCGGAAATATTGGAAATCCATACACCAGCATAGTCCCCCGGACAGAGGAAAGTTCGGTAATTGTAGCGGAGATCAGCAGTTTTCAGCTCGAGACAATACATACGTTCCGGCCGAAAGTCAGCGCTATTTTAAATATTACACCGGATCATCTGAACAGACATCATACGATGGAGGCATATGTAGCTGCAAAAGAGCGTATTGCTGAAAATCAGACAAAAGAAGATGTCTGTGTCCTGAATTATGAAGACAAACTGCTGAGGAAATTCGGTGAAAGGACAAAAGCCGAAGTTCTATATTTCAGCAGCAAACGTAAACTTAAAAGAGGAGTTTATCTTGACAGCGGTGAGATTATTATTGATCTTGGAGAGAAAATTTCTCTGTGCAGTGTCGACAGCCTGCATATTCTTGGAACCCACAATTACGAAAATGTAATGGCAGCGGCGGCGATGGCATATGCTTTTGGAGTGCCCGCAGAGGTAATTCAGAAGACAGTCTGTCAGTTCCGCGGCGTAGAACACCGGATTGAGTTTGTGGCAGAAAAAAACGGAGTTGCTTTTTATAACGATTCCAAAGGCACAAATCCTGACGCGGCAATCCGCGGTATCCAGGCTATGAATCGTCCTACTGTGCTGATTGGAGGCGGATATGATAAAGATTCAACCTATGAAGAGTGGATCAATGCTTTTGACGGAAAGGTGAAAAAGCTGGTGCTTCTTGGAGCTACCCGTGATAAGATAGCGGAGACGGCAAGGAGACTCGGATTTGAAGATATTGTAATGGCGGATTCATTTGAGGAAGCTTTTGATAAATGCGTAGAGTATTCCCGCCCGGGCGACGCGGTTCTGCTTTCCCCGGCCTGCGCAAGCTGGGGAATGTTTAAAAACTATGAAGAACGCGGAGATAAATTCAAAGAACTTGTAAATCAGCTTTAAGGAGTGAATTTATATTGGAGCGTTCCGATAAGAAACGGACATATGATGATACGCTTCTTGTTGTTGTACTGATTCTTGTAGGAATCGGTCTTGTACTGCTCTACAGCACAAGCGCATACAATGGCAGAGTAAAATTCCACGACTCTTTCTATTATCTGAAAAAGCAGGGATTCGCTACGCTGGTAGGGCTTCTGGGTATGGTGATTATTTCCAGAATTGATTATCACAGATGGGTCCCTTTTGCCATACCGGGTTATCTGATGGCTATTTTCCTTTCTGTCGCGGTTATGCTGTTCGGAGATGAGTATAACGGGTCCAAAAGATGGCTTTCTTTTGGACCTTTTTCTTTTCAGCCGTCGGAGTTCGCCAAGGTAGCCGTGATTCTTTTTCTGGCCTGTCTTGTGAGCAGAAATGTAAAGAAAATGGGGCGGTTTTCTGCCCTTGTTCTGATGATGCTCCCTGTTCTGCCGATTGCGGCCCTCGTAGGAGCCAGTAATCTGAGTACTGCCATTATTATCCTGGGAATTGCTGTGGTACTGGTTTTTACTGCCAGTCCGAAATACTCTCAGTTTATCTGGATGGGAAGTGCGGCGGTGGCATTTATGGCGGTTTTTCTTGCTATGGAAAGCTATCGTCTGGAGCGGATTGCAATCTGGCGCAATCCGGAACAATATGAAAAGGGGTATCAGACACTTCAGGGACTGTATGCCATCGGAAGCGGAGGATTGTTTGGAAGAGGTCTTGGCAATAGTGTGCAGAAGCTTGGCTTTCTGCCCGAGGCACAGAATGATATGATTTTTTCAATTATATGTGAAGAGCTGGGACTTGTGGGCGCTTCTATTATTATTCTTCTCTTTCTGATTCTGATCTGGCGCTTTTTTGTAATAGCTACCAGAGCGAAAGACTTGTTCGGCGCTCTTATTGCTGCAGGTGCCATGGCTCATATGATGATTCAGGTGATCCTGAATATAGCGGTGGTTACCAACACGATTCCGAATACGGGAATAACACTGCCCTTTATCAGCTACGGAGGAACGTCGGTTGTATTTCTGCTCTTTGAAATGGGGCTTGTGTTGAGTGTGTCCCGTCTGGTAGAATAGGGCGTAAGGAGGAATTTGGATGAAAGAAAAAAAGCACAGAAAGAGAAAAATACTGCCAGTATTGCTCGGGACTGTCGGTGTACTTGCGCTTGCAGGACTGATTGTTGTTTTCGGATTCCGCGTACGGTCTGTTGAAGTGGAAGGAAATGAGTATTACAGTGACAATTCCATAATCAGCTGGATTAATAATGATGATCTGGCGGTAAATTCTCTTTACATACTGATCCGTTATAATCTGACCAGTCCCGAAATGCCAACAGCAGTGGAACGAATGGAAATCTCTCTGAAAAATCCCTGGACTGTGCATGTTCAGGTGAGAGAAAAGCAGATGGTCGGATATGTAGATTATGATGATTCTTATCTGTATTTTGACCATGAAGGAACTGCGCTGGTCCGGAGAAAAAAAATTGTGGAGGGAGTTCCGCATGTGGAGGGTCTTGCTTTCGATGCCTCGGGGGTGGTGCTCGGAGAAACTCTTCCCGTAGATGATGAAAGTATTTTTGAGAAAATTACGGAAGTTTCCAGAGGACTGGAAAAATACAAGCTTGCGCCGGACAGACTTTCCTGCGCGGACGGGGAGATAATTCTTACCTTCGGCAGAATACAGATTCTACTGGGAAATGACAATTATGATGAAAGACTGGCCCAGATAGATCCGATACTTGAAAAACTGGATGAAAATTATCCGGACACTTCAGGAACGCTTCATTTGGAAAATTTTGACGGTACTTCAGAAAACATTCCTTTTGTGCCGGATAATAATGAATAGATTTCAGCATGGCTGAATAGTATAAAAAATCTGAAAAATAGGAAAAAATGTATTGATTATTTGCGGAAAAGACTTTATTATATACTTATTGAATTGGATTGTTCAATAAAAGGGATGTATAAGAAATTAATAAGACGACAAAGGAGGAAATACTCTTGTTAGAAATTAAAACCAACGAATCAGAAGCGGCCGCAAGAATAATTGTTGTCGGAGTAGGCGGCGGTGGAAATAATGCCGTTAACCGGATGATTGACGAGCAGATTGCGGGTGTGGAATTTATTGCAGTGAATACAGATAAACAGGCATTACAGCTTTGTAAAGCACCTACACTGATGCAGATTGGTGAGAAGCTTACCAAGGGACTTGGCGCCGGAGCTCAGCCTGAGGTAGGAGAAAAAGCGGCAGAGGAAAGCTCTGAGGAGATTTCAGCAGCTCTCAAAGGTGCAGATATGGTATTTGTAACCTGTGGTATGGGCGGCGGAACCGGTACAGGAGCAGCGCCGGTTATTGCGCGTATCGCAAAAGAGCAGGGAGCTCTGACAGTCGGTGTCGTAACAAAACCGTTCCGTTTTGAATCCAAGACAAGAATGCAGAATGCTCTTACTGGAATTGATAAATTAAAAGAGAATGTTGACACGATTATCGTGATACCGAATGATAAACTTCTGGAAGTAGTGGACAGGCGTACAACAATGCCGGAAGCTCTGAAAAAGGCAGACGAAGTTCTGCAGCAGGGTATCCAGGGTATTACTGATCTGATCAACGTGCCGTCACTGATTAACCTTGACTTTGCAGATATCCAGACAGTTATGAAGGATAAGGGCATAGCTCATATCGGTATCGGTGCTGGACGCGGTGATGACAAAGCACTTGAAGCTGTTAAGGAAGCGGTTGCAAGTCCGCTGCTTGAGACAACAATTCAGGGAGCTTCCAATGTTATTGTCAATGTATCTGGTGATATTACCCTTATGGATGCGTCAGACGCAGCTGACTACGTACAGGAGCTCGCAGGCGAAAGTGCAAGCATTATCTTTGGTGCCATGTATGACGACACGAAGTCTGATGAATGTACTATTACAGTCATTGCTACAGGTTTACATAATGTGGGAGGCAGTGCATCCAAACTTAAAGCAAGGCTGGAAGGACAGCAGAAAAAAGTGGGATCCATTCTTCCGTCCGGGGATTCACCGGTTAGAAGCCATTTTGACAGTGAGGGAAGAACTTCTTCCAGCAGGCCGCAGGGAGGTACAATGCCTACACTTCAGCCGAGAACTCCGTCAAGCAAGGTAAAGGAACAGTCAATTAAGATTCCGGATTTCTTTAAGAAATAATTATACAAATGACAGAAGACTCTGCAGAGCCATTGCGTTTGCCGTGGTTTTGCAGAGTTTTTTTATTGTGTTTTTTACATGTCTGAGAAAGATCTTTCTTTTCTATGAAATAAAATCGCATCAATATTGAATTATTCTGTTTATTTTTCCGCAAGTATGTTATACAGAGATGTCGAAATATAATTCGGATTATCCGTCATCTTCTGACAAATTTCCTGAGGGTGCAGGTTTATAATTTCTAAGAATCTGGTGGGAGATAAAAAAGTTTTCTCTGAAACCATACAAAGGAGAAAGAAGGTGGAGCATGTACTATGAACTGTACATAGATGTGTTTTTTCTGGAAAATTTTATGATTGACAGTCTGCTTCTTCTTGCGGTGGGACACGTGCTGAAATGCAGACAGTCATACGGACGCATTATTGCGGGCGGGATAGTGGGGAGTCTGCTTACTTGTCTGGTAATCATTATTCCGCTTCCGGCAGCGGCAAAGCTGATTCTTTTCCATGTCATTGTAAACAGTCTGATGATAACCACAGGGCTGAAAATAACGGGTGCGGGACAGTTTATAAAAGCTGTTGTTCTGTTGTATCTGTCTGCCATTGTTATTGGAGGGGCTGTACAATTATTCCGGCCCTGGCTGAGGTATGCAGGTCTGCTTTATGCGGCATTTGCCGCAGGATATGTTCTGTTTTTGACTCTCTGGCGGTCTGCGGCATCATCCGGAAGACAGGAGGAAGACGTTTATCCGGTTACATTGTACGCCGGAGGAAAAGAAAAAGAGTTATATGCTTTGTGGGATACAGGGAATGTTCTTTCAGATCCGGTTACGGGAGACCCTGTAAACATTCTGGCTCCCGGACTGGCAGAAGAGCTGATTCCCACAGGGGAAGAAGCAGAAAAATTTCGCTATATTCCTTTCCGCAGCGTAGGGGGAGAAAGCGTCATGCAGGTTTTCAGAGGAGAAAAAATGTGTATTCATCTGGGGGAGGAATGCTGGATAAAAAAGCCTCTTCTGGGAATCAGCCAAACAGAGATTTCCGGAGAAAGAGCCTATCAGATGATATTGAATCCGGGAGTGCTGGCCCGGTGAGTTCTGACGAAAAGACAGACTGGAAAAGAAAAGCAGGAGGAAAATAAGATGGTTGTAAAAGTAGCTGTTCCGCAGCGATTTAAACTGCGGATTATACCGGATATCCGTAATCTGATATTCGGAGGGGGCGGAGAAATTCATTATATTGGCGGGACAGAAGTGCTGCCGCCGCCTCTGGAAGGCAGTAAAGAGACAGAGATGATAGAGCGGCTGGGAACAGAATATGACGAAGAGGCCAGAAAAACCCTGATTGAGCATAATCTGAGACTGGTTGTTTATATAGCAAAAAAGTTTGACAACACGGGAGTAGGTGTAGAGGATCTGATTTCCATAGGAACAATCGGGCTGATCAAAGCAATTAATACCTTTAACCCTTCCAGGAAAATAAAACTTGCTACATACGCATCACGGTGTATTGAAAATGAAATTCTCATGTACCTGAGAAGAAACAGCAAAACAAAGATGGAGGTATCTATTGACGAACCGTTGAATGTGGACTGGGATGGAAATGAGCTGCTTCTCTCAGATATTCTGGGAACAGAGGAAGACACTATTTACCGGGATCTGGAAAATGAGGCGGAACGCAGACTTCTGGTCCGCGCATTGAATAAGCTTTCCAGCAGAGAAAAACTGATTGTGAGAATGCGGTTCGGACTTGACAATCCGGAAGGCAGGGAGAAAACTCAGAAAGAAGTGGCTGATCTTCTCGGAATCTCTCAGTCCTATATATCAAGGCTTGAAAAAAAGATTATGCAGAGACTGAAGCGGGAGATGATAAGATATGAGCAGTGAATATAGTTTTATTATGGAAGATATAATGTTACAGCAGAGAGATTAAATCTTTTATTCCGGAAAACAGGTGGATATTTTTCCGGGACATGATACAATAAAAGAAAAGCGAAAAGGGTTGGTGAGACATATGAAGCTTACTTTTATCGGAGCAGCCCATGAAGTTACGGGGAGCTGTCATTTCCTGCAGGCGGCGGGGAAAAATATCCTGATCGACTGCGGAATGGAGCAGGGGCCGGATCTGTATGAAAATCCGGGACTGCCTGTTCCGGAGCAGGAGATTGATTATGTGTTTCTTACACATGCGCATATTGATCATTCCGGTATGCTTCCCCGGCTTGTAAAGAAAGGATTTAAAGGGCAGATTTTTGCTACATTTGCCACGGCTGACCTGTGTAACATTATGCTTCGGGACAGCGCGCATATTCAGGAATTTGAGGCGGAATGGCGCAACAGAAAAGGAAAACGTGCAGGAAAACCGGAGTATGAGCCTGTTTATACCATGCAGGACGCACTGGACGCCATAGAACTGCTTGTGCCGTGCCAGTACAGAGAGAGAATTCGGATCTGTGACGGAATTCAGATCCGTTTTACAGATGTAGGGCATCTGCTGGGATCTGCCAGTATCGAAGTGTGGGCCGGTGAGGGAGATGTGACAAAGAAACTGGTATTTTCAGGAGATGTGGGGAATCTGAATCAGCCGATTCTGAAAGATCCGGCTTATACCCGGGCTGCGGATTATGTGATTGTGGAATCTACTTACGGAAACCGGATTCATTCAGCGGATAAACTGGATTATGTGGGCGAGTTTACAAAGATCCTGAAAGAGACATTTGACCGGGGCGGCAATCTTGTTATTCCTTCTTTTGCCGTGGGCAGGACTCAGGAACTGCTGTATTTTATCCGGGAGATCAAGGAGAAAAATATGCTGAAGGAATACCCGGATTTTGACGTGTATCTGGACAGTCCTCTTGCCATTGAGGCTACAAAGGTCTTTACTTTGAATATGAAGGATTGTTTTGATGAGGAGGCGCTGGCGCTGGTTAATTCCGGAATAAATCCTCTTGTTTTTCCGGGTCTTCATACTTCCACTACAAGTGATGATTCGAAAATGATAAACTTCATTGAAAAACCGAAAGTCATCATTTCTGCTTCCGGTATGTGTGACGCCGGACGGATCCGGCATCATCTGAAACACAATCTCTGGAGACCGGAATGTACAATCCTGTTTGTGGGATACCAGGCTAAGGGGACTCTTGGGCGGAGGCTGCTTGAGGGAGAAAAAAATATCAGGCTTTTTGGAGAAGAGATTGAAGTGCATGCCAGAATCGAGAGCCTTCATGGCGTCAGCGGTCATGCGGATATGAACGGCCTGCTGAAATGGGTCGGAGCCTTTGAATCGCCGCTGGAAAGAGTGTTTGTGGTACATGGCGAGGATACGGTTACAGATGAATTTGCCCAGACAGTCGCAGACAGATTCGGCTGTCGTACGTGGGCACCGTATCCGGGATGCGAAGTGGATCTTCTGACCAATGAGATTGTAAACGAAGGAATGAAGATTCCGGCAAAGCCGAGGAAAGCGGCGCAGAGGAAAGCGGACAGCGCTTTCGACCGTCTTGTTGCCGCCGGAAAACGGCTGCTTGATATTATATACAGAAATGAGGGCCTTTCCAACAGAGATAAGGCCAGATTTGAAAGCCAGATTAATAATCTGGCTGATAAATGGGAAGAGTAACGAAATAAAAGCAGTAATGCTTAAGGGGCGATTTGTCAAGGTCTAAAAGTTTATAAAATTTTCGGACTTCCGGAATATCTTTGAGCCGGAGTGAGAATCATTCTAATTAGAAAATTCTTAGGAGGATTCTTGCAATGATGGTGAATAAGGTTGAGCTGTGCGGAGTAAACACATCCAAGCTTCCGCTTCTGAAGGAAGAAGAAAAAGCGGAGCTGTTTCGGCGCATTCAGGAGGGCGATGAGGAAGCAAGAGAGAAGTATATTAAAGGAAATCTGAGACTTGTGCTCAGTGTGATCAAAAGGTTTGAGGGCAGCAGTGAGAATGCCGACGACCTGTTCCAGATCGGATGCGTAGGGCTTATGAAAGCGGTGGATCATTTTGATCCGGACAGACTGGTGAAATTTTCCACTTATGCGGTTCCTATGATCATTGGGGAGATCCGACGCTACCTGAGAGATAACAGTTCGATAAGGGTAAGCCGTTCTCTGCGGGATACTGCATATAAGGCGATTTATGCAAAAGAAGGATATGTCAGGCGCTATATGAAAGAGCCGACGGTTCAGGAAATTGCGGATGAGATCGGTATTGCAAAGGAAGATGTGGTATTTGCCCTGGACGCCATTCAGGTTCCCATGAGCCTCCATGAACCGGTATACAGTGACGGAGGTGATACGCTGTATGTAATGGATCAGGTCAGCGATAAGAAAAACAGGGAAGAAAACTGGGTGGAAGAACTTTCTCTGGACGCGGCGATGGAACGGCTTAATGAAAGAGAAAGATATATTATTACACTCCGCTTTTTTGAAGGAAAAACCCAGATGGAGGTGGCAGAGCAGATCTCAATCTCTCAGGCGCAGGTGAGCAGACTGGAAAAAAACGCACTGAAAACGATGCGTAAATATCTGCTGGGTGAATAATAAAGGATTGATATTTTCCTGTCTTCATACTATGATTAAGTCAGCGTCGGTCTGTGCCGGCGCTGTATACAGTACATCGGGTTACTGTCCGCCCGGCAGGACAGTACCACAGACGGAGAAAAGGAGCAGAAAGTATGTATAAAGCGTGTATATTTGATCTGGACGGAACACTGACTGATACGCTGGACTCCCTTACCTATTCTGTAAATGAAACGATGAAGGAAATGGGACTTCCGCAGATTACCAGAGAACAGTGCAGAATGTTTGTGGGAAACGGAGCGAAAGTTCTGGTTCAGAAATCTCTGGAAGCCGCAGGGGTTCCGGAAGAAGAATTCTTTCCGCGGACCTTTCAGGCTTTTCGGCGTATATTCGATAAAAACTGCACCTATCGTGTAAAGCCTTATGAGGGCATTGTTTCCCTTCTTTCGGAATTGAAGGCAGGGGATATAAAGCTTGGCGTCCTTTCCAATAAGCCTGACCGTCAGGCAGTACATGTGGTCAGCCGGATTTTCGGGGAAAATATTTTCGACATTGTGTGGGGGCAGAAAGAAGGAGTCCCGAGAAAGCCGGATCCCTCCGCGCTTCTGCTGATGGCAGAGGAACTGATGGCAGATCCTTCAGAGATTATTTATATCGGGGATTCGGAAGTAGATGTTCAGACCGGGCAGGCGGCGAAAGTAAAAACCGTTCTTGTGTCCTGGGGATTCCGGGGACCTGAAGATCTCCGGAAAGCCGGAGCGGAGCTGATTGTTAATTCCACAGAAGAGATTCTAAAAATTACAAAAGAACAGGAGGAGCAGTATGAGTGAATTCAGAGAGGAAGATCTGTTTGCTTTTTTAGAGAATCAGACAAAGCTTTTTGATGAACCTGTTGCAGAGACCCAGGAAGAAGCGGAGGCTTTTCTGGAAGACTGTATGGCAGTGATCGCTGATTCGATTGAGGAAGTCAGAGAGTATTTTGAAGAAACCGGTGCAGATGTAAGCGGGATGACAGAAGAAGAGCTGGAGGAAGCAGCTGAAGTATTTCCGCTCTCCGACGGCAGATATCTGATTGTTGAAGGATAGAACAGATACGACGGAGCAGCAGAAGCCGGCAGCGCAGATTTTCAATTTGCAGACACGGGAAAGCCGCAGTTTACTGGACTGCGGCTTTTGCTACTGCTTCTTTGATGGCATCCAGAATAATCTGAGATGTATAGGGAGCGTCATCGGACAGCACTATATCTTCCAGAGACTGGGTTTCATAGACCTGTTCCGCAATATCTTCTATAGCAGGCTGGATGAGAGGAAACATCGCAGTTACAGTTTCATCCAGATTGGAAAACCGTATGGAGTTGATACGGGATTCGTCTACAGATACTTCCACCTCCAGATTTGTATTATTCAGAGTAAGGGTGGATGTGTAAATGCCCGGTGTATACTGTTTGTCTGTACCCGTCCCTTCTTTTCCGGCCCCGGGTCTGAACATGATGACCAGAAGGACAATCAGCAGTATGCCAAGTGCGGCGAAGATTGCTGTATAAATGATCTCCTTCATGTGCAGGACAATGATCTTCGTTCTGGAACCCATAGAATTACCTCCCGTTTTCGGCAGTCTTAATTTTAGCCTGCCGGTTTTTTTATAAGTGTATGACTGAAAATGGAAAATTATTCGCGGCTTTTGCGTGACAAACCCCGCAGCATCGGTTAAAATAAACAGCGCCGGCATAAAGGCAGGAAGAAAAAGCTGTACGGGCCGGACGCTTTTACCTCAGGAAGGAATGAAAAATATGTTTATTATAGCAGGACTTGGGAACCCTTCAAGGCAGTATGAGGGGACAAGGCATAATGTTGGATTTGATGTAATAGACCGTATTTCAGACAAATATAATATATCGGTAGACACGAAAAAACATCTGGCTCTGACCGGCAGAGGGATTATTGAAGGACAGAAGGTGGTTCTGATAAAACCGCAGACTTATATGAACCTGAGCGGGGAGAGTATCCGGAGTGTTGTGGATTTTTATAAAGCAGATCCATCTCACGAACTGATTGTAATTTATGATGATGTGAACCTGGATACGGGACAGCTGAGAATACGAGAGAAGGGAAGTGCAGGGGGACACAACGGGATAAAAAATATTATTGCACATCTTGGAACTCAGGTATTCCCCAGGATCAGGGTAGGAGTTGGAGAGAAGCCGCCGGGATATGATCTGGCGGATTATGTTCTGGGACATTTCAGCAAAGCCGAACAGTCACAGATGGAGGATGGATTTGACCGGGCAGCTGACGCAGCCCGGATGATTGTCGCCGGAGATATTGGCGGCGCCATGAGCAGATATAACCGGAAGATGGAATAACCTGGCCGGGAAAAAGGCGGTTCGGGAATATATTTTTGAAAAGATTTGTCCGGAAAGGACAGGAAGAAGAAAAACAGGAGAGAGGAATCAGTATGCAGGCGTTACTATCTCCGCTGACAGAGCTTGCGGATTATCAGGAAATTGTAAAAAACAGAGGAAAAGAAGAAGGTTTTATACAGATTGCGGGATGTGTGAATTCGCAGAAAACCCATCTGATGTATGCGCTCTGCGATGGCTGGGAATACCGGGTCATCGCTTTTTCCGGTGAGGAGAAAGCAAAAAAGGCTTTTGAAGAATATCGGTTTTTAAATGAGAATGTCTGTCTGTATCCGGCCCGGGATTTTCTCTTTTATTATGCGGATATTAAAGGAAAACTGCTGACCAGCCGGCGGATGGAAGTTCTGCGCGCGCTGATTGAAAAAGACGAGGGAGAGGAACTTACGGTAATTACTACCATAGACGCCTTTCTGGACGGACTTCCCGCCCCGGAAGCGGTGCGGCAGCAGAAAATTCGTCTGGTGAACGGACAGACGGTAGATTATGCAGATCTTCAGACCAGACTTGCAGGCATGGGATATGAGCGTGAAAGCCTGGTCGAGGGCCCGGGACAGTTTGCGGTAAGAGGCGGAATTCTGGATATTTATCCGTTGACCGAAGAGATGCCGGTGCGGATTGAACTGTGGGGGGATGAGATTGATTCCATCCGGAGTTTTGATGTGGAGAGTCAGCGCTCTGTGGAAAATCTGGAGGAAATAGAGATTTATCCCGCATCAGAAAACTGGACTGAAGAGATGGAAACTGTCTCCTTTTTGGATTATTTTCCCGTAAAGAAAACTCTGCTTTTCCTGGATGAGCCAATTCGTCTGAAAGAAAAGGCGGATGATGTGGAAGAAGAGTATGTTCACAGCAGACAGAACCGGGAAGAGGCAGGGATGAATCCGGGTGGAGGCGCTCTCACTGTATATCCGGTCAGGGAGATTATAGAAAAAATGAACCGGTATTCAGGGATCGCCTGTACTACGCTGGAGTCAAAGTGCGGGGAATTCCATATTAGTCGGACATACAGTATTCAGACTAAGAGCGTGAATCCGTACAACAACAGCTTTGAGCTGCTGACAAGGGATCTGAAGCGTTTGAAGCGCAGCGGCAGCCGGGTGGTGCTTCTGTCCGGTTCCAGGACGCGGGCCAGGAGGCTGGCGGAAGATCTGCGGGATTATGACCTGAGCAGTTTTTACAGCGAAGATATGGAACGGTGTGTTAATCCCGGTGAAATTATGGTTTCCTACGGCTACGCGGCAGAAGGATATGAATATCCCATGCTGAAGTTTGTCGTGATTTCCGAGACGGATATTTTTGGAAGAAAGAAGAAAAAGAAGCGGCGCAGACGGTATGACGGGCAGAAGATTCAGGATTTTACGGAACTCAGACCCGGCGACTATGTGGTGCATGAAAACCACGGCGTGGGCGTTTATCAGGGAATTGAGAAGGTAGAGGTAGACAAAGTTGTTAAGGACTATCTGAAAATATCCTACGCCGAAGGCGGTGTGCTCTATATTCCCGTGGCGCAGATGGACCTGATTCAGAAATATTCGGGAGCGGACGGCAGGAAGCCAAAGCTGAACAAACTGGGAACGGCCCAGTGGGGAAAAACAAAGAGCCAGGTGAAAAAAGCTGTACAGGCGGTGGCGAAAGATCTGGTAGAACTGTACGCCGTAAGGCAGCAGTCAGAGGGCTTTGTATATGGTCCGGATACGATATGGCAGAAAGAATTTGAAGAAATGTTTCCTTTTGAGGAGACTGAAGATCAGATGCAGGCTATTGCAGATACAAAGAGGGATATGGAAAGCACCAAAATTATGGACCGGCTGATCTGCGGAGATGTAGGATACGGAAAGACAGAAATAGCTATCCGGGCAGCGTTTAAGGCGGTCCAAGAGGGCAAGCAGGTTGTGTACCTTGTTCCTACAACGATTCTGGCTCAGCAGCATTACAATACCTTTGTCCAGAGGATGAAGGATTATCCTGTCCGTATCGATCTTCTGTGCCGGTTTCGCGGAGCGCAGCAGCAGAAAAAGACAGTGGAAGATCTGAAGAAGGGCCTGGTGGACATTGTAATCGGAACTCACCGTGTGCTGTCCAAAGATGTGGGATATAAAGATCTGGGACTTTTGATTATTGACGAGGAGCAGCGGTTTGGCGTGACACATAAGGAAAAAATCAAAAAGCTCAGAGAAAATATAGATGTAATGACTCTGACAGCCACGCCCATTCCCCGGACTCTTCATATGAGCCTGATCGGAATCCGTGATATGAGCGTACTGGAGGAGGCGCCTCAGGATCGCATGCCGATTCAGACATATGTTCTGGAATATAATGATGAGATGGTCCGGGAAGCTATTGAAAGAGAACTCTCCCGGGGTGGGCAGGTGTATTATGTATATAACCGGGTCAGCGATATTGCGGATGTAGCGGGAAAGATCCAGAAAATGCTCCCGGAGGCCAATGTGGCTTTCGCTCATGGTCAGATGAACGAAAGACAGCTGGAAGACATCATGTATGACTTTATCAACGGGGATATTGATGTTCTTGTTTCTACAACCATCATTGAAACGGGGCTGGATATCCCGAATGCCAATACTATGATTATTCAGGATGCGGACCGGTTCGGTCTGGCCCAGCTTTACCAGCTTCGTGGCCGGGTGGGACGATCCAGCCGTATGGCTTATGCTTTTCTTCTTTACCGAAGGGATAAGCTCCTCAAAGAAGTAGCGGAAAAGCGGCTTGCGGCTATCCGGGAGTTTACCGATCTGGGTTCGGGAATAAAAATTGCCATGCGGGACCTGGAGATCCGGGGCGCGGGAAATCTTCTTGGGGAAGCACAGAGCGGCCATATGGAAGCGGTGGGATATGATCTGTACTGCAAAATGCTTGGAGAAGCGGTAAAAGAGCTCAAAGGCGGAGAGGTAGAGGAGATCTATACAACCACAATGGATGTGAATGTAGATGCTTATATTCCAGGATCCTATATTAAAAATGAGTATCAGAAACTGGATATTTACAAGAGAATCGCCGCTATTGAAACAGAGGAAGAGATGGACGATATGATGGAAGAACTGATCGACCGGTTCGGAGACATTCCAAAGAAGGTGCAGCAGCTGCTGCATATTGCTCTTCTGAAAGGTCTGGCTCATTCGGCTTATGTGACTGCTGTGGAGCAGAAAGGACGTCAGATACGTTTTATCATGTATGAGCGGGCGAAAATTGATCCTCAGAAAATCCCGGGGCTCCTTAAAAGATATGGAAACAACCTTGGATTCCGGGCGGAAGAGCCTCCCTGTTTCCTTTATGAGAAAAAAGGAAAGAACGTGAAAGAAAACGGAACAGATATTCTGGAGACAATCCGGAAAATTCTGGAAGATATAAAAAGTCTCTGTTTTTAAGGGAAAGTTTTGGCAAACCGGTTTTCTCTCCCTTCTATGCAGAATCATATATTTTTATGCAGTTTTTCAGTGCGGAAAGGTCCCGTCGGTTGACCTCCGTACTGTTTTTTTGTATAATTTTGTTGTTATAAGGCTCTGAAGAGATATGATGCTGGAGGGAAAATGAATGGGATATAGCGGAACTACATACGGCGGAGCAGATATGACAACGATAATCGTTGTCCTGATTGTAATTATTGCCGCGGCAGTACTGATTTGGCTGGCGGTCAGAAAAAAAGACGACGGAGGCGGCTATGAAGAGCCGGAAGAAGACAGCTGGGTTCTGTCTGAGGCTGAAAAAAAGAAGGAAATTGAAAAAGAAGAAGAGAAAAGGGATGTAAAAAGAAAAGAATCAGAAGAAGAGTCGCGGGAGATCGGCAAGAAAAAGGCGGCAGAACTGTCATATGGCAGGGGAATGACAAAGAAAAAAACTGAGCGGACAAAGGAAAAGAAATGGGAGTCTGTTATTGTTTATTCATATAGTGCCAGACATGATATCTGGCGCTGCATATATTGTGACGGGGAAAATCCGGTGTCGGAGGAATACTGTCAGGTATGTGGAAAGAAAAGACAGAGACAGAAATAGATACAGGAGGAATGAGGAATGATATGCAAGTATTGCGGAAGCCGGCTGAAACCCGGAGAGACTGTATGCAGAAAATGCGGGAAACAGCAGGACAGTATGGTACAGATGGAAAGATTCAATGATGAAATGTACACGGCTCAGAACCCTTATGGAGAAAGCGGGAATGGAACGGACGGACCGGAAAGTCGGATTATCCAGAGCTGCATGTTCCCGGAACAGGAGTGGAATATGCTGTTTCATTCCGTTCGGGAAGAGCAGAAACGCAGCAGATCTTTCCGGAGAAAAATGTTTTTATGCTTCTTTATTGTAATTATAATAAACATTGTGCTGCTCCTGTCCTGTATCCGGCTGAATCTCAGACTGAACAGTACGGAACAATCTGTACAGGACTACAGATCCGCCTGGGAAGAGCAGACAGAGAAAGACGAGCAGGAAGAAGCGGAAAGACTTCGTCAGGAGGAAGAAGAAAAAAGGCAGCAGGAACTGGAAGACCAGGAAAGCCAGCAGAACTGGAACAGTGGAAATGAGCAGGACAGTGAGCAGGATCAAAGCAGTGACTCTGAGCAGGACGGCAGCCTGAATGAAGGAAACGGTTCTGACGAAAATACAGATGATAGCGCAGATGCGTCCAGTGAGGATTCTCTGGATTCATGGCCGGAAGACAGTCAGAACAACGGCAGTTCAGACCAGATATAAGAAGGAAAGCGGAGATTGTCAGGATGCAGAAAAAAAATAATTTCTTAGATATAATTGATCAGTTTTTTGTGGTCCACGGAGAGAAAATTGAGCAGAAAGGTGAAGACAGCTTTCTGATCTCTGTCAATGAAAGAGCAGGACTTGTAGGAGTATTTGACGGATGCGGAGGAAGCGGGGCAAAAATATATAAGATGTTTGGTGAAAAAACCGGGGCATTTATTGCCTCCAGGGTACTCTCTGAAGTGACCGGCAGCTGGTTTGACAGCAGCTGGGATGAAAAAGAGCAGATATACAGGATTTCCGGCGCCACACTGAAAAACGCGATTGATGCCAGGCTTGCCGGCCTGAAGCAGAAAAGCGGGACAGGGACCATGCTGAAAGGAAGCATGACAAAAGAATTCCCGTCTACTCTGGCCGCGGCAATAGTGCAGCCCGGCGGGAAAGGACTGCTGGCAGACTTTCTGTGGAGCGGCGATTCCAGAGTATATGTACTGGACGAACAGGGACTGAAACAGGTGTCGGTGGATGATCTTCCGGTAACAGACGCAATGGAAAATCTGAGGCAGGATGCCGGGATGAACAATGTAGTATCGGCTTCCCACCCGTATCAGATCAACGTAAGAAAGTTAAAACTGGATCAGCCGTGTATCATATTTGCGGCGACAGACGGATGTTTTGGCTATTTGAGAACTCCTATGGAGTTTGAAAAGCTGCTGCTGAGCACCCTTATGTCAAGCGAGAGTATTGTGCAGTGGCAGAACGCGCTGGACGAACAGTTTAGGAATATCGCGGGAGACGACTATACCATGAGCCTGATGAGCGTGGGATATGGCAGTTTCAGGAAACTGAAGGAATCCTGTGAAAGAAGATACCGGTATATGGAACAGACGTATCCGCTTCTTCCGGATACATCCGAACAGGAACTTTTCCGCCAGTGGGCAGTTTACCGCCCGGATTATGAAATATATCAGAAGAGGGATGAGACATGAAAATCAATGAATATGAGCTGGAAGGCAGTCTGACTGCCGATAACAGCGGATTTTCAAAATGGGGATTCGCAAGGAAAAACGGACGCCGCTATTTTATCAAAGAGTTTCTGTCGCCTGTATATCCCGTATATACAGAACTTCTGACGAAAGAACAGGTAGAGCGTAAAAAGGCGGGATGCAGAAAATATGAAGAAAAAATGAAAAAGCTGTATTCCGATATAAATAATTGCTCTGACGGAAATCTTGTACGGATAGAACAGTTTTTCCGGTACGGAAGTAAATACTATATTACAACAGAACAGATAGAGGCTGTAGACGAGGCTGTGGTTTATGAGCAGCCCGTAACTGTAAAAGTGCGGCTCTGCCGGGTGCTTCTGCATACGGTTCTGCAGCTTCACAGAGCGGGAATTGTCCACAGCGATATAAAAGCGGAGAATATACTGTATAAAAGACTTGATTCCGGGGCGATAACGGCCAAACTGATTGATTTTGACACTTGTTTCCGTGAGAGTGAGCCTCCGGCAGATGTGGAGGAAATTCACGGAGACTATTGGTATATGGCACCGGAAGTGTTCCGGATTATTGCGGAAGAAAAAGGAAAACCGGATTCTGCAATGGATGTGTTCGCTCTGGGGCTTGTATTTCACCAGATCCTGACGGGGAAAAGAGCGGGATTTGACGCAAATAAGTATTCCTACCCCTTTGAAGCTCTCCTGAATGGAGGAAGATTGTACTGTGACAGATCAGTTCCGGAGGAACTGCAGGAACTGCTGGTATCCATGCTGGACAGTGACCCGAAAAAGAGGATAAAACTGGAAGACGCCTGGTGGCGTTATTTTGAAAAAAGGCCGGCGGAGAAACCAGTAGTGAAACCGCCGGAGAAGCCGGCTGAACCTGTAAAGAAACCAGAAACACCCGAAAAGAAGCCGGTACCCGGGAGTACGGAAAATCCGGGTATAGAAAATAACAGAGATATTTTACCGGGAAAAGAAAAACCGACAGACGGACCAAGGCGGCCCTCAAAACTGATTATTACCAGAGGACTCAGACCGGAGGACAGGAAGGATTTGAAGGAAACGGAGAACGCAGGGAGCGTAAGCGGCACAGAAAATGGGAAAAAACCAAAAAGCACCTTTGAGCAATATTTTCAGACGCCCGGTAATTTATAAAAAGTACAGTTAAGACAGAGGAGGAAATGAAAATGACGGATTTTATGACAATGAAGTACAATGTAGATATGGTATTCTGTATCGATGCAACGGGAAGCATGTCTCCTGTTCTTGAAACAGTGAAGCAGAATGCGCTTAATTTTTATGATGATGTGACCAAAGTTATGAATGAGAAACAAAAAAGCATCGACCGGCTGCGGATTCGTGTGATTGCTTTTAGGGACTATCTGGCAGACGGGGACAGAGCAATGTTTGCAACCAATTTCTTTGACCTTCCCGCTCAGGCAAGAGAGTTTGAAACCTGTATAAAGAGTATCAGTGCAAAAGGCGGCGGAGATGAACCGGAAGACGCTTTGGAAGCGCTTGCATATGCCATAAAATCAGACTGGAGCAAAGAAGGAACAAAAAGAAGGAATGTCATTGTTGTGTGGACGGACGCTTCAACCCATGAAATCGGGTTTGGAAAGACAGCGTCCAACTATCCAAAAGGAATGCCCCAGTCCTTTGCAGAGCTTACAAGCTGGTGGGGTGATGAGCAGACTGAGACGTTTATCTCCAATTCCGGAAAGCGTCTGGTACTTTTCGCTCCTCAGAAGCCGTACTGGGAGCAGATTACAAATACATGGAACAATGTGATTCATTATCCGTCTACAGCCGGCAAAGGTCTGGAAGAATATACATACCGTGAGATTGTAGACGCAATATGCAACAGCTTTTAATGAATAAGAAATATCTTGAAGGAGGAGCGGAATATGCAGAGATTTTGCGGAAAATGCGGATGCAGGATAGAGGAAGGCGGATCCTTCTGTGCGGAGTGCGGAACGCCGGTAAGACCGTGGACAGCCGAGGATGAGCAGGCATGGCTGAGGGAGACGGGGAGAGTGCCGGCGGTGAATCCGGCAGATGATCCCGTAAGGAGGACGGAAACAATAGTGAAGAAGACCGGGCCGGCGTATCCGACAGAGAAGATTCCGGGAACAGAACCTGAAACGGAAAATCTGGTGCCTAAGTCTGCACCGGAGTCGGAACCGCCAAAGCTGGTAATCAATACTAAAAAAGAAACGCCGGAGTTCAAAGAATATTTTGATACACCGGGCGATCTGTAATAGGGGGAGGAAATAAGATGTTTTGCAGAAATTGCGGGAAACCGATTTTTGAAGGAGATAGTTTTTGTACATTTTGCGGAGCAAGAGCCACAGACACTGCAGACGGACGGACAGTGAACAGGCCGCCTATCGAAAATCCCGGGCCGGCTCCGAAAAAAACAGGAAGCAAAGCATGGATATTTATTGTGATCGGAGTGCTTGCGGCAGCAGCGGTAGGCATAGGGATTTTCTTTTTTGTCAGAATAACCAGTTATGACAGACCGGTCAGGGCACTTATCCAGGGAGTTGAAAAACAGGACGGAGACAAACTTCTTTCAGCGATTCACCCGGATATGCTCGACGCAATGCTGGAGGAAGAAGGAATCAGCAGGGCAGAGGCTGCAGATCAGATACAGTCAATGTTTGGCGGCCTGGGCAGCTTTGGCAGCATAAACATAGATTATGAAATAACGGATGTAGAAAATCTGAGCGCTTCAGATGTGGCAGACCTGGAAGAATCGTATCAGGATATAGGGGAAGACGGCATTAAGGTGGATGCAGCTAAAAATCTTGAACTGAAGGTCAGCTTTATGGGAGAAAGTAATGATACTGAGCTTACTGTATTTAAGTCGGGACTAAAATGGTACGTGGCTTTTTAGGCCGGAAACAGGCGAAGAGTACAGACGACTCGGGAATTCATGTTTGTTTTGTGTTTTCTACTTGTTAGAAACAAAAAAACACGTTATAATGTATCAGTATATGCGGGCATTAGATTTTATAATACAGACCCGGCGCCGGAGTAAGGATACGAAAACAACAGAATACAGCTTTCGGCGTAAGAAGAGGAGGCTTATACATGATGCGATTAAGAAAAGGAGCAGCACTGGCTGCCGCTGCCGGTGTACTGGCGGCAATGTCAGTTACAGGCTGCAGCGGCTCTCTGGATACAGAAGCGGTAGTCATGACAGTAGGAGATGAAGAGGTTACACTTGGAGTGGCTAATTTCTATGCCAGAATGACACAGGCACAGTATGAGACATATTATCTCAGCATGATGAGCGGTATGACGGCTGAGGATATGTGGAGTCAGGAATATGAGGGGGAGACAACGGAAAAAACTACAAAAGACGGTCTGTTGGAAAGCCTTCAGAACATGTACCTGATTTCTCAGCATGCAGGAGATTATGACATCAGTCTTACCGAGGAAGAAGAAGAGGCAATCAGCGAAGCCGCAGCTCAGTTTGATGCGGATAATACGGAAGAAGCGAAAGAAGTAGTTTCCGGATATAAAAAGGATATTGAAAAATATCTGGAGCTTGCCACAATTCAGAACAAAATGTACAGTGTTATGAGAGAAGGAGTTGATGAGGAGGTATCTGATGAGGAAGCCGCGCAGAAAGCAATGAATTATGTATTTTTCTCATACACAACAACCGATGATTCCGGAAATACCACAGAACTTTCCGAGGATGAAAAGACTGCGTTAAAGACTGCGGCACAGAATCTTTCCGAGAGAGTAAAAGCCGGGGAAGACATGGCGGATGTTGCGGAAGAGTCATCTACAACTGCACAGGAGGCAACGTTTGATTCAGAAAGTACCACATATGATACTGATCTGATTGCAGCAGCTGATGCTCTGGCAGAGGTAGGCGATGTGACAGATGTTATTGAGACAGACAGTGGTCTTTATGTTGCCCAGCTTACCAGCCTCCTTGACCGGGACGCTACGGATACAAAAAAGGAAGAGATTGTTGAAGAGAGAAGACAGGATCAGTATAATTCTCTTCTCGAAGAATGGAGAGATGCTACAGAAATTGATGTTGATGAAAAAGCCTGGGATAAGATTGATTTCATTGATCAGGGCGTGACAATCACAACGACTGAAGAAGATACATCAACGGATGAAAGCACGACAGACAACAGCACAACAGATAACAGTACAACGGACGGCAGCTCTTCAACAGACAGCGGAACTTCCGATGATACGTCTGAATAGAAAAAATACAGAAAATATGACAGACTGACAAATTGATTTTTCAATTTGTCAGTTTTTAATTTTGCCGCTTTTAACTGTCCATATACTTGTATAATGTAAATTTGGATATTCCAAGTACTGAGGCTATCTTGTCTCCTGATTTAGTGATCAGAAAAGCGCCTGCGTTGTTCAGATAATGAACTACCCGGATTTTTTCCTCTTTTGTCATCATTGCAACCGGTTTTCCTATCTCGGCAAGAGCCTGCTCAATCAGTGAATCAAGGAGTTCACTGACACTGTGTGTAATCTGAGGAAGACCTTCTGTTTTTTCCTCCTGTTTCTGCTCTTTTTCGGTCAGAAGCAGTGTGTGCAGTACTTCACCGGCAGCGGAAAGGGCGGATATATCATAATTTACAGAAAAGATATAAGCCAGGCTCCCGTCCGGGTGTTTAATGTAAAGGGTACTGGATTTCAGCAGTCTTCCATCTTCTGTTCTGGTAAGGTACGCCAGATGATCCCGGAGATCGGCCGGATCAGTATTCAATGCATCAAAGACAACTTTTGAGCCGCTTCCCCCTTCTTTTCTTTGGGTCACATGGCCGTTTTCAATATAGATAATTGTATTTTCCAGCCCTTTTGTTACATCATGAATGACTATTTCACAGTTTTCACCGAAATGTGAAGACAGTCCTTTGGCAAATTGAATAAGCAGATTCTTTAAATCATCCATTTATCATACCCCCCTGGTGTTTTTCTGATTGCTTCGGAAATACAGTTAAATTATATCACAAAGAAAAAAAAGAGTCAGATTTTCAGCCCAAATTTTTATATGCAATTGTTATGTATGTTATCTTGTGATAATGCATAATTATTATATTTTCCCTATAATAAAAAAGGGTAAAGTTGCGAAAAACCTTTACACCCGGCAAAAGGAGGAGAAACTATGAAAAGAAGAGCGAAAGTACTTGCAGTTATTGCGGCGGTATTATGGGTCTCTGCCGGATGTTCCAAAACAGTGGACGAACCATGTGCATGGTGTGGGAACAGCCCGTCTGTGGAATATGAGTCGTCTTCCGGCGAGAAGGTGTATGTGTGTGAGGAGTGCAGCAGTACATGCATGTTCTGCGGGGATCCTGCAACCAGGCATTATTCTGCGGTTCTGGGAGAAATGTTTGTCTGCGATGACTGCTATGATTCGGTTACCCAGGAATAGTTGGATGATGAGACAGGAGGAAATGAGAAGAAATGAATAGACCGGTATACGATTCAAAAGGGGGGAACAAAAGCAGAGTTATTCTGCTTCTTGTATTAGCTGTTATATTGATTGTTGCGGCAATTTACTTTTTTGTCCTGAGCGGTGCAGAACATGAAGGGGTTCAGGTAACAATCAGCGGAACAACAGGAAGACTGGGCGGTGGTCCGATGTTTACAGAGGAAGGACAGAATATGCTGAAAATTGTCAGTCTGGTCTGCGTCCTGATCGGTGCTCTGTGTGCAGACCTTGCTGCGGGGGAGGCAAGATGCTGGCTCAAAGTATATCCGGACCATATCGAATGTCAGCCTGTCAGCCTGGGACTGAAAAAAGAGACGCTCTCTATTCCCGTAAGTCAGATAGCATCGGTTTCTTTTAACAGTAAGACCGGGTATGTAACTGTTTTAAGTGGAGGAAGGGCTTATAAAATAGCATGCCCCAGACCGGAAGAAGCTTTCCGTCAGATTGATGCGTTAAGAATACATTAGTCAGATTATTTGTGCCGGCAGATTATTTCTGCCGGTATTTTTATGCCGCCTGAAAGCGGACAAAGCACATATTATCCTCAGCCCTCGGGGCATGCGTACTTATGTAATTCAGCATTGTAATTGTAAATAATTAGTGATAGTATAAAAAACAAGACAGAAAAACTGGTAAAAATGACGAAGTTGATTACAATAAAAGATCGGGAAAATTTCGGCAATTGTATTATCAGATGTGCCGGATAAAATGTTTTTGAGGGAAAAGGAGGCGGCAATTTGAAAAAACTGATAAAAAACGGGATGATTGTTACAGAATCACAGGTTTTTCAGGGAGATATTCTGATTGAAGATGAGATAATAAAAAGTATCGGGGCAGAGATCGATGATGATGAGGCAGAAGAGATCGATGCTTCCGGCAAATATGTGCTTCCCGGAGCAGTGGATGTGCATACTCATATGGATCTGCAGGCCGGTAAATACAGAGCGGTAGATGATTTTTATGACGGAACGGTGGCAGCAGTCTGCGGCGGAACAACTACCATTGTAGATCACATGGCATTTGGACCGGAAGGATGCAGCCTATGGCATCAGGTGGAAGAATACCACAGGCTGGCGGACGGAAAAGCGGTGATTGACTATGGCTTCCATGGGGTTATTCAGCATGTGGATGAGTCTGTTTTGAAAGAAATGAAAGAAATTGCCGAAAAGGAAGGGATCACCAGTTTTAAAGTATATATGACTTATGATTTTATGCTGAAGGATGATCAGCTTTTTCAGGTGCTGACACAGGCAAAAAAAGACGGACTTGTAATTGCGGTTCACTGTGAAAATGACGGTGTGATCAATTATCTTCGAAAAAAATATGCAGAAGAAGGCTGTACGCAGCCGAAATATCATCCGTTAAGCCGTCCGGCCAGGTGTGAGGCGGAAGCGGTGGACAGGATGCTTCATCTGGCAGCAATGGCAGGCGACGCTCCGCTGTACATTGTCCACCTGTCAAGCAAAGATGGACTGCAGGAGATAATGAAGGCAAAGGCCTCCGGGCAGAAAAACTTTGCGGTGGAGACATGTACCCAGTATCTTACGCTGACAGACAGTATGTATCAGGACAATCAGGAAGGACTGAAAGCAATTATGTCCCCGCCTCTTCGAAAAAAAGACGATCAGGAAGCACTGTGGCAGGCACTTTCTGATGATGTACTGGATGTAGTGGCAACGGATCACTGTCCCTTTAATTACAGCATTGAAAAGCAGGCCGGAGCTCATGATTTCACCGCATGTCCGAATGGGGCACCGGGGGTTGAGGAGCGGCTTCGGGTTATGTTTTCGGAAGGAGTAGCAAAAAAACGGATTACTCTTCCACAGCTTGTGAAATATCTTTGTACAAATCCTTGCCGGATGTATGGTCTGTATCCTGAAAAAGGAACTCTTCTTCCGGGAAGCGATGCTGATCTGGTACTCTTTGATCCGGAGAAAGAGCGGGTGCTGACCCATAAAGATATGCACAGTGCAGTGGACTATACCTGTTATGAGGGAATGACCGTAAAAGGGGATATTGATCTGGTTATGCAGAGGGGAAAGGTGATTGTAAAAGAAAATGTATTTCTCGGAAAAAAAGGAGACGGAAGGTATCTGAAACGTTCAAGAAGTATTCTGGCGCGCCAGACTGTCTGTCCTTAGAAAGAAAAGGGTGAGGAAAATCTGTTCGGAAAAACAGATTTTCCTCACCCTTGTTTTCATATCCTCCGGGATAAAAAGAGTCGTATTTTCCGTTGTCAGATATATTCCAGTTTTTCAAAATAGTGCATCAGAATATCAGCACAGTTTTCTACTCCCAGTTCGCTTGTGTCCATAATCATGTGGTAATCATTAACATCACCCCATGTTTTTCCTGTATGCTCATAATAGTAAGAAGCTCTTTCTTCGTCTGTGCGTTCCACCTTTTCCTTTGCATCGTCATAGCTGAGGTTATCTTTCTCCATAATTCTGTGGATGCGGTCTTCTTTGTCGGCGCAGACGAAGATGTTCAGCACGTTCATCCGGTCTTTCAGAATGTCAGATGCGCACCGGCCCAGAATAATGCAGGGCTTTTCAGCCAGCTTGCGGATTGCCTCAGCCTCACTTTCATACATGTGGTCATGGATCTGCTCTTCAATGTATGCCTTATCATAAACAGGGATGTCAAGCCTTTCAGAAAGCTCTTTTGCAATAATGCTTGCCCCCGTTCCGAAACGACGGCTCATGGTGATTACTAATTTCATAAGAACTCCTCCTTTGTAGACAAAAATGTAGGCTGTTTCCTATTATAGCACTTCTTTTCTGTTTTGTCTTGCTTCTGTTTATCTTTCTGATAAAATGAATTATAAAAGCAGATCATAGCAAAAAGGAGAGGGATGAAATGTTGTTTGTATGTTATCCGAAATGCAGTACATGTATGAAAGCAAAAAAATGGCTTGATGAAAAAGGAATCGAATATTTAATGAGGGATATCAAAACGGAGAACCCAAATGCCGCAGAACTGAAAGAATGGTGGGAGAGAAGCGGTCTTCCCCTTAAGAAGTTTTTTAATACGAGTGGAAATCTTTATAAAAGTATGAAGCTTAAGGACAGGCTGCCTCAAATGACTGAAGAGGAACAGATTCATCTTCTGGCCCAGGACGGAATGCTGGTTAAAAGGCCGGTTCTTGTGACAGATACTGCTGTGCTGACGGGGTTCAGAGAAAAGGAGTGGGAGGAGCTTCTGGGCTGAATTTCATATCGATGGACGGGGATCCGGGCGGCTTGATTTCACCCCGGGAGAAAAAAACAGAACGGTTCAGGCAGATCGAAAGATAAAAAAGCAAACAGTTGCAGAGAAAAAACTGAGATTTGGTATGTTTGCTGTAATGCGGAAATAATGGAGGAAGATATGGCGGGACTGGAATATAATGCACAGCTTGTGATCGAAGAAGTGGAGAAGACAGTGGTGGGAAAGAAAGATGTTCTCACGAAAATTATGACGGCAATACTGGCAGGGGGGCATATCCTGATCGAAGATATACCGGGAACCGGCAAGACGACAATGGCTCTTGCCTTTTCAAAAGCAATGGGGCTGAGAGCCCGGAGGGTACAGTTTACACCGGATGTACTTCCGGCTGATCTGACTGGATTTAATATTTACCAGAAAGAGACAGGGAAATTTGTATATCAGCCCGGGGCGGTTATGTGTAATCTTCTGCTGGCAGACGAGATCAACAGAACATCTCCGAAGACCCAGTCAGCTCTGCTGGAAGTAATGGAGGAACAGCAGGTTACAGTAGACGGAGTAACCAGGAGGACCGGGCAGCCTTTTATTGTGATTGCCACAGAAAATCCGGCGGGCTCTGCCGGAACCCAGCTTCTTCCTGAATCTCAGCTGGATCGTTTTATGATCTGTGTCAGCATGGGCTATCCGTCTGTGGAGGAAGAGATGGAGATTATGCGGAGAAGTCAGGAGGAAGACCGGACAGCCGCAATCCGGCCGATTCTTGATGCGTCCGTTCTGCTGGAGATGAAGAATGAGGCCAGGGAGATTTTTGTGCATGAGAGGATCTGCAGGTATATTGCGGAACTGGCAAAGGCGACCCGGGAAAATTCATGGACAGAGCTGGGATTAAGTCCAAGAGGTACCGTAGCGCTGACAGCCATGGCAAAAGCATGTGCATATCTGAAAGGAAGAGTTTATGTAGTTCCGGCCGATGTGGAGGAAGTGTTTTCCTGTGTGGTTTCTCACAGAATAATTCTGAGCATGAAAGCAAAGGTGGGGCATGTGAAAACGGAAGAGGTAGTCCGGCGGATTCTGGAAGAAGTAGAGAAACCGTCATTGAGAATAAGGCGGTAGGAAAATGATAGGAAGAACAGCAGGGTATCTGGCAGTACTGCTTGTCACAGGGTATTTGTTTTTTATGTACGATGACACAGTACTTTCCGGAATACTTGTATTAATATTTCTTTATCCGCTGCTTTCTGCCGTTTATCTGGGAGTTGTGGGCAGAAAAGCAGTTCCGGATCTGTACAGAGTACCTCCTGTCGGAGAGGTGGAAAAACAGGTAAAAGCGGGAGTTACTGTGAAAAACATGTCATCCCGAGTGAGTCTGCGGTATGAAGCGTTTCTGCGCGTCGGAAACAGAGGAGGAAAGAAAGCGGGAAAAAGACGGCTGAGGGGTGTGCTTTCCCCTGCCGGTGAAGAGACGCTGTGGTGTGTGTTCAAAGCAGGTTACTGCGGGATTATGGAGATCTGTCTGGACAGCATAAAAGTTTACGACTTTCTGGGGATTTTTTACAGAAAAGTAAAGTGGAACAGGAACGCTCAGGTGAAGGTAATGCCCGGATTCGAACTTATGCCTCTGGAGATTACCAGGAAAACAAGAGAATTCCAGGCAGATGCCGAGGAATTTTCCCAGCAGCGGCGGGGAGATGATCCGTCTGAGATTTATCAGGTCAGAGAGTACAGGGAAAAAGATTCTCTGAAAGATATCCACTGGAAACTGAGTGCAAGAGAAGAAGAATTGATGGTAAAAGAGCGGAGTTTTCCTCTGGGATGTGTCGTGCTTATCTATATTGACTATCGGAAGAAAGAACAGTCAGAAGCGGGATTTTCAGATCTTCTGGAGACAGTGGCTTCTCTTTCTATTACGCTTGTGGAAGAAAAATGTATTCATATGGCGGCCTGGTATGAGGAGAAAAATGAAAAAATTGCCCGATGGAGGATCTCTGATGAGGAGAGCGCCTGCGAAATGATCTGGAACCTGATGGAAATTGAGCCCTGCCAGAATGAAAAAAAGGCGGAAATCTGTTATAAAGATACATTCCGCGGTCAGGAGTTCAGCGCTATTATAACGGTTGACGGAAAAGGAAAGATGAAAAAGGATGGGGAAACTTTTGGTTTTCTGAGGCTGTAACACAGAGCCATATAAAGAAAGAGGAACAGGGATGAAAAACACTCATTCGGGAATAAAAATATACCGGGCCGTACCGGAAAAAAGGCAGAAAAATCAAGATATATTTCCATTGTTCTGTCTGCAGATGACAGTTATGTGTATACTTATGATTTTATGGTGGAATGCTGTTCTGTCGGTTTTTCATATGCCTTTTGACCATCGATGGCTGTACGGAGGCACATGCGCCGTGATTTTTCTGCTTGGATGGAGCGACAGAAAGTTCCGGTGGAAGGCATCGGCAGCCGGACTGGCAGTAGCAGCGCTGATTTTATGGTTTTACAAAGACACGGTTTTCCGGTTATATGAGTGGATGGTGCAGAATGCTTCGTCTGTGCTGTCCGGACAGCCGGAGGGAAAAGCTGCCTTCAGTGGCATGGCGGTACTGGCCAGTGTTCCGCTTCTTGAAATTCTGCTGGCGGTACAAAGAAAGGACAGAGGAAAATGCTGGGCGGGGATTGTTCTCGCGGCACCCTTTTTCGCTGCTGCCGCTGCCGGGTATTTCCAGCCGGCGCTGCCGGCATGGCTGCTGATCGCCGGCATGGCAGTTTATTTTGCTTCAGCAGGTCTGGAAGCGGGAAGAGCGGTAAAAGGAAAAAAGTTTTTTGTGTGGAAACACGGGGCGCTTGCCGTGCTGTTTTCGGCGGCTGTAGCTTTGATTTCATTCCAGGCCGGTAAACTTCTGGATGTACAGCGGAGTGCCGAGAACGGATACTATCTTCAGACCCGCAGCGTGATCCGCGCAGAAGTAATCGGCCGCGTGCAGGATATGCTGGAGAGAAGCGGAAGAGAAGGGCAGCCGGAAGAAGAGAGGCATACGGAAGAAGAAAATACTCCTGTGGAGCAGGAAAATCGGGCAGAGGAGAATGTCGGAGATTCCTATGATTTTTCCATTACAACGCAGGACAGCGGGATGGATGATCTGGGCAGTCTTGCTTATTTTCAGCCTGAGTCCGGCCAGGTATCTTCTATCGAGGTAGAAGAAAAGCCTGAGGGAACCGTATATGTTCTGCAAAGATGGGGAGTTTCCTATGCCGATAATTCATGGACGGAGGAGGATATGACAAAATCTGTTTTGACGTCTCCGGAGGCATACAGAGATTATCCGGAGGAACTCAGAGATACGCTGGAAATGCTGTGCGGGGGCTGGAATGTGAATTCTTTTCGGGAAGTGAGCCTGGAAATCAGCAGAGAGCTGTCTGAAAGAGCAGTATATAATACCAATCCCGGGGCGACACCGGCAGGGGAGGATTTTGTGGAGTATTTTCTTCTGGAAAATCATAAGGGATTTTGCGTCCACTTTGCCACAGCGGCTACATTGATGTACCGTTACTGCGGATATACTGCCAGGTATGCAGAAGGGTACGCTGTGCCCGCATCCGCGTTTCACAGAAATAATTCCGGCGGATATTCGGCGCAGATAACCGGAAGCATGGGCCATGCTTGGTGTCAGGTGTATGAGGAACAGACAGGAGAATGGATGGATATGGAGCATACGCCGCCTGCGCCGGAAGGAGCAGACATTCAGCCGCCTGCGTCGGATTCTGTGAGAGAGGGAACTGTCCGGAATGAACCGGAAGGGGCGAATACATGGCTCCGCAGTCTGCCGGTATGGACTGCGGCGGCAGCAGGTGTTGTCATTCTGGGCTTTTTTGTCTTTTTTGGTCAGGCGGCAGTCCGGTCAGCCGGGAGAAAGCGCCGGCTCTTCGGAAAAGACAGAGGCCGGGGAATTCGTGAGATGTACCGGGAGATTATAAAAACAGCGGAATTCCAGGGAATGGAAGTAAAAGAACCTCTGGCGGAGAATATGGCGGAGAGGCTGGGGAAAATGTATCCGGAACTGGGCAGTGAGGAATGGGCCTGGATGTACCGGTGCGTGATGGAAAATATGTTTTATCTTCAGGAACGCGAGAAGGAAAAATGGCAGAATATGAAAAAACTTTATATCCGCTTCAGAAGGGCTGCGTACAGCCGTATGAAACCCGGAGAAAAATGGCGGTTCAGGTATATCCGGTGCCAGTAATTTCTCTCCATGCCGGGAGACAGGGCACGACAAAACGGAGGTTATCTTTATATAAAAACATCAGAAAGAGAGGACAATATTATGATACGAAAACTGGAAGAAAAGGACAGACAGTTGTATATAGAGATGGCGAGGGAATTCTATCATTCGGATGCAGTGCTTCATCCGGTGCCGGATTCTCATTTTGAAAAAACAGCTGCCGAGTCTTTGAACGGCAGCAGATGCGCGGAAATTTATATTCTGGAATATGATTCTGCGCCGGCCGGATACGCGCTGACGGCAAGAAGTTTTTCGCAGGAAGCAGGAGGATTCGTTGTCTGGATTGAAGAAATTTACATTCGGGAACCGTACCGTTCCAAAGGCCTTGGAAGAGAGTATTTTAACTATATAGAAAAGGAAAAGGACAGGGATACAGTGCGGATTCGTCTGGAGGTAGAAGAGAAGAATGAGAGAGCAAAGTCTCTTTACAGACAGCTTGGGTATGAAGTGCTGGATTATGTACAGATGATCAAGGATTTTTGACGGAGCAGGCTTTTTTTCAGCAGATTTTTTCCTTCCGAAAAAAAGAATACGTGTATACAATTCTGATTCAAATTCTTTGATTCTACCATTGCAAGAGATACAGTAATAATGATATAATTCATAGTAGCGGTTTTTCGCCTTTTGGGGCAGAAACAAGAATTGTGAGTAGGTGACTGTTTTGAAGAATAAGATCAAGCGTTTTGCCAAAGGAGATTTTCATATCCCACAGCCGGATATTATTTTTCCGGAAACCCGGATTGTAATGCGGGTAGGCGAGGGAGAAAAATACAGAGGAAGTTTTTCACTTCAGAATCAGGGAGAAGGAACAATACGCGGCCTTGTATATCCTTCTTCCTATCGTGTTGTCTGTGATGAACAGGGATTTGACGGTAACCCGGTGAATATTTATTATACATACGATGGAACAGGACTTGTGCCGGGACATGTAGAGCATGGAAAGTTTACGATTGTGTGTAACGGCGGTGAGTATGATATTGCCTTTACCGCGATTATCGAAAAGCCTTATGTAATGACAAGCTATGGGAAAGTCCAGAGTCTGGAAGATTTCAAAAAGCTTTCTTTCCGGGATGCTGCGGAAGCTGTAAAATTGTTCCGCTCCAGAGATTTTTATGAGATTCTGAAATATGAAGACAAGCGTATTCAGGCCCTTTATGACAATATGCGCAGATGGGAGCTGGATCAGCATGCCCTGGAAGAATTCCTTGTGGGCTGTAAACAGAAGGAAAAGATTTTCCTTACACTGGAGGAGGAAAGCCGGGCGTTTATTTCACTTACAGAGGCGCGCAAGGAAACTTTTACAATAAAGAAGAATACGTGGGGATATCTGGAAATTGATGTGCGTACAGAAGGAGATTTCCTTTATGTAGAGCATACCCGCATTACGACGGAAGAGTTCATCGGCAATTCCTACCGGCTTGAGTATTTCATTACGATGGAAAAGCTTCACAGGGGAAGCAATTTCGGACGGATTATACTGGAGACCCCTTATGAAACTCTGACATATGAGATTGTCGTAGAAAAAGATATCAGAAGAGAAGAAGACCACCGGGCAAATGACAGGGAATTCACGGGTATCATAAAAAATTATCTCAAATATGAAGGCGGAAAAACTGATCTGAATTCATGGGTGGATGAGGCAGTCAAACGAATCAGCCATTTAAGAGATGTAGATCCGAGGAATGAATTATATCTTCTTGTACATGCACATATCTGTCTGATCGGCAGAAGAAATGATGAGGCAAAATGGCTTCTGGAATCTTATAACTATAATCGTTTTGCCATAGGAAAGGACGTGGAGCTGAGCTCTTACTATCTTTACCTGACCACACTTTTAAGTAATGATACAATCGGACAGCGAAGAGTTGCCGAAGAGTTGTCAAAATCATTTATGAAACATCCCGACAGCTGGAAAATTCTCTGCATGCTTGTTGAAGTGGACTCGGAATATAAGATTTACAGCGAAAGGCTTCGGGCTCTTGAAAAACAGTTTTACGAAGATAAATCTCATAGTATCTGGTTTTATCTCCAGGCGTTCCGCTGTTTCAGGGAAAAGAGTTCTTCTCTGAAAAAGCTGGGGATGTTTGAAGTGCGGGTACTGCTGTTTGCGGTCAAACATAAACTTATGACCCGTGAACTTGCATTGTACACGGCAAATCTGGCCAGCCAGATGAAAGTGTTTGACAGACATTTGTATAATGTACTTGTTCAGTCATACAGTATGTACCGGGAGTCTATGATACTTACGGCAATCTGTACGCTCCTTATTAAAGGAAACTGTGTGGACAGCATTTATTTTAAATGGTATCAGAAAGCAGTTGAGTCTGAGCTGAAGATTGCGCAGCTTTATGAATATTATATGGCTGCGGTGATTCCCGACCGGTTCCACAAAGCACTTCCCCGTTCGGTATATTTGTATTTTATGCACGGCAATTCACTGAATTACCAGAAATGCGCGTTCCTGTATTCCAATCTTATTACATATGAGGATGAGACCAGTGAAATATATGCCCATTACCGGGACGAGATGGAAGCTTTTGCCTGGAATCAGCTTGACCGGAGAAATGTAGATAATCAGCTGAGAATTATTTATAAAAGATTTATTTCCGAATCGCAGATGACTTCGGAAAGAATAAAAGCGCTATATGATATCTGCCATGCATATCAGATTACAACAAAAGTGCCGAACATGAAATATGTTCATGTAATTGCGGAAGACGGGACAATTACTCAGAAAGCGCCGTATACAGAAAACGGAGCGCGGGTATTCCTGTATTCCAAGACGGACAGGCTTGTCTGGGAGGCAAGAGATGGAAGACATTATACAGATTCTATTCCCTATGAGAGCCGGAGAATGTTTTACGAACTCCGCTATATGGATATGTGCAGAAAATATCTGAACGGACTTCGCAGAAACCGGGCCGAGGAGGAAGAGGAGGAGCTTACTCTTGAGCGGGTTCGGGAAAAAGGACTTGAGAATTTTAAAGAAGAAGAAATTTTTGCGCTGTGCAGCAGGACAATTCGCGAGAATAATTATGAAAATGACGATTTCCTCACATATATATGCTTCGATCTTTTCCTGAAACAGCAGTATGATAAGGTGATTCTTACATATCTGGCCAATTATTACTGCGGCGCTACATCCGACATGAAGCTTTTATGGAGAGAAGCAAAAGATTACGAAGTTCACACGCATAAACTGGCAGAGCGTATTCTTACACAGATGCTGTTTTCGGAAGAACTGTTTCAGGAGGCGCAGATTTTTGAACAGTATTATGCAGAAGGCGCCTATTTCCGGCTTCAGCAGGCTTATCTGGTTTATGTGTCCAGGGAGTATGTGGTGGAGTCAAGAAAAATCGGCCGCAGCGTGATTGACATAATCTGCAGAGAATACGAAAAGGGCGAGGATACGATAGACATCTGTAAAATTGCGGTTCTGAAGTATTATGCGGACAAAGAGTATAATTCACAGACCCGGAAAACGCTTAAAAAGTTCCTGCAGGATCTGTGCGGCAAGCAGATTTATTTCCCGTTCTTCCTGTCTTACGAAAAGGACTGGCTTATTGAACTTCAGCTCTGGGATAAGACTTTAATTGAGTATAAAGGGCAGAAAGGCAGCAGAGTCATGCTTTACTATCAGCTTCAGAAAGGTGACGCTGAGCAGGCGGATTATTCAACAGAGGTTTTATCGCCGATGTATGAGAATCTGTATGTAAAGAAATTCGTTCTCTTTGCCAATGAAAAGCTGAAATATTATTTTAAGGAAACGATAGACGGAAATTCTTACCGGAGTGATAAAGAGACATGTGTCAGACAGTCAGAGACAGGGGAGCAGGGAAGATTTGGCAGAATCAATGATATCCTGCTTGAAACGGATAAGAAAAAACGGGAAAAAAGGATGAAGGATTATGCACTGGAAGATGCATGTGCGGCAAGGATATTTGTACAGTATTAAGGAGGTTGTCTTCTCATGGGGCAGGGCAGCATTATTGGATATGAAATAAACGAAAAGACGTGCCAGATCAGTTATTATAATGATCAGCAGCTTGAACCGGATACGCTTGAAGTGGATACGGATAATTACCAGATTCCGCTGATCATCGGAAAACTCCGGGATACCTGGGCGTATGGAAAAGAGGCAAAAAGACTCGTTTCTATTAAAGAAGGATTTACGGTTACCCGCCTTTTAAGTAAAAGTCTGGAGGGAGACAAGATTGAATTTGGCGAAGAAACATACGATGCGGTATGGCTTTTGTCCCAGTTTATTCAGATGTCCCTTCAGTCGTTTCCTGTAATAGAGGGGATTGTGTTTACAGTACCGTCCCTGACAGAAGAACTTGCGCAGATGCTCAGAGGAATCGCTGTCCGGATGAATATCGATAAACGGCATGTTTTTATACAGGACTATAAGGAAAGTTTCTGCAATTACCTGTTCTATCAGCCGAAGGAGCTGTGGCAGTATGACGCGGCTCTGTTTTGCTGCGACAGAAATGAGATCAGAGCTTTTATGCTTCGCAGACTCAAGCCGGGACTGGGGGGCGGAAAAACAACGTTTGTGACGGTTGATGAAGTGGCCAGCGCGCATATGAAAGAACTGGCTATGGTCTATCCCGTCCTGAATGAGGATAAGGCAAAAGAGGCAGATGCCATGTTCTGCCAGTTTATTCAGAGCGTTTTTGATAAAAGGATTGTTTCTTCCGTCTTTTTAACAGGTGAAGGTTTTGAAAACAACTGGTATCCAAAAGCGCTGCGGGTGCTCTGCAACGGACGCAGGGCTTTTATCGGAAACAATCTGTACAGCAAAGGAGCCTGTTACACGGCTTACCGGAAGCTGTTCATGCATATTGAAAATCCGGTATATCTTTCCGAGGACAAACTGACAGATCAGATTACAGTAAATATGCGTGTGGACGGCCAGGAAATGTGGTATCCGATTGTATCCTGGGGCGCCCACTGGTATGAGTCCAACAACCAGTGGGAGGTCATTCTTGAGAATGTGGAGGACATTGAGTTTCATATTGAGTCCCTGATTCAGGGAAATGTGAGGACGGAAAAAATTTCTCTGGAGAAATTTCCGAAGCGGGCGGAATACTCCATGCGGCTTCAGATAGAAACTCTCTTTCTGGATGAAAAGACGTGTAAAATTACAGTGAGAGATGCCGGATTCGGAGATTTTTTCCCGGCTACGGATTTCCGGGAAGAGAAGATAATTCACTTAGGAGGCAATGATGGGAAGTTTAATTCTTTGTCATGACAGGCATGCGGCGCATCCCTATGAGATAACCAGGATTCACTGCAGAATTTTCACAATAGAGGAGCTTTGTTATTACCTTTGTAATAATCTCTATCTGATTGATTATACGATTATGAACGAACAGCTCTGTACATGGCTGGATGATGAGCTGGGAATGAACAGTCTGGCAGAGGGGTTAAGAGACGTGCTGAGACTTCATGGTTCCGTGGAGAAATTTGTGCTTACTATACTGAAAGCGTCAAGAATATATCGTGAGCCGGAGATGATCCGGATTCAGAATGTCCTGGAACATCTGAAAAATCAGAAAGATATCGAGCGCCAGAAGTACAAAGGAGATAATCTGCTGGAAAGCGGGGAAGTAGAAGAAGCCATACTTGTATATCAGGCAATCCTCAATCAGGAGAAAGACGAAAGTGTAGATGAAAAGTTTTACGGCAAGATTTATGCGGGACTCGGGGCGGCATACGGGCGGCTGTTTCTTTATCAGGAATCTGCCCGCATGTATGACAGAGCATACCAGATATGCGGAGACGAGACATTGCTGAAGCCGTATCTTTATGCCTCCTATAAATATCTGTCTCTGGAGGAATATCATATTCTGATTACAAAACACGATGATTACATGAGGATTAATGCCGAAATGCGCCGGGAAATCGATGATGTCAGAGAAGGGCTTCAGGTTGAAACGGACGAGGAGCTTCTTGAAAAATGGAAGAGACAGCACCGCAGGAGTCATAGTTGACAGCAAAGATACCGTGTGGTAGAATACAACGGTACTTTACTATGGCACAGTGACTCATTGGTAGAGAAAAAAAGTAACACCGAATCTGCGGTGGCGGGAGGAAAAAATGAAAAGAAGAGTAGTAAGCGTATTGTTATGTACAGTTCTTGCTGTTTCCATGATGGCAGGCTGCGGTTCCGGTTCGGGCGGATCTGACAGCGATATGGAATATGTGAAAGACAAAGGCACCCTGATTGTAGGCATCACGAATTTTGAACCTATGGATTATCAGGATGAGAACGGCGAATGGATTGGCTTTGATGCGGATATGGCAAGAGCATTCGGAGAAAGTCTTGGTGTAGATGTAGAGTTCGTGGAAATTGACTGGGACAATAAGATTATGGAGCTTGACAGCAACACGATTGACTGTGTCTGGAACGGTATGACCCTGACAGAAGATGTAACCAGCGCGATGGAATGTACAGACGCATATCTTCAGAACGCGCAGGTTGTTGTTGTTCCTCAGGATGTGGCAGATCAGTATCAGGATGAGGAGAGTCTGGGTGATCTGACATTTGCTGTAGAAGCAGGCAGTGCAGGAGAAGATGAGGTTGAGGCGAGAGATCTTGCGTTTAACTCTGTAACGGCGCAGGCGGATGCTCTTATGGAAGTTGAGGCCGGAACTTCCGACGCGGCAGTTATTGATCTTCTGATGGCGGCAGCTATGATCGGTGAAGGCACCAGCTATTCGAACCTTACTTATACAGTCAGCTTAAACAGTGAAGAGTACGGTGTCGGTTTCCGTAAAGGATCTGATCTGGCTGAAGAGCTGAACAAGTTCTTTGCCGAGAGCTATGAGGACGGAAGTATTCAGAAATGCGCAGAGACATATGGCGTGCAGGCTGCACTGATTGAGCAGTAATAATGATAACGGAGTTGTGAGATGAGTTTTTCAGAACAGTTTCCAATTGTTTTTCAGGCATTGAACGAAGGATTTCTGCAGACTCTGAGGCTTTTCTTTGTAACGCTTCTGGGAGCGGTGCCTCTGGGGCTTATTATTTCCTTCGGATCTATGTCGCGGTTCAAACCATTAAGTTATCTTGTGAAAATCATTGTATGGATCATCAGAGGAACCCCTCTGATGATTCAGCTTTTGATTATCTTCTATTTCCCTGGAATTGTATTTAAGAATAATATCTGGGGCGGTGATGAAGGCGGCCGTTTTCTTGCGGCGTCTGTTGCCTTTATTTTTAATTATGCATGCTATTTTTCCGAGATTTACCGCGGGGGCATCCAGGGTGTACCTCATGGTCAGGAGGAGGCAGGACTTGTGCTGGGCATGACGAAGAGCCAGATCTTTTTTAAGATTACGCTTCTTCAGATGATTAAGCGCATTGTGCCGCCCATGTCCAATGAGATTATTACACTTGTAAAAGATACGTCTCTTGCGCGGGTTATCGCGCTTCAGGAGATTATATGGGCAGGACAGTCTTTCCTGAAAGGCTCCCAGGGAATTGCGGGCCAGATCTGGCCGTTGTTCTTCACTGCTGTATATTATCTGGTATTCAGTGGTATTCTGACCGTTCTTCTGGGACGGCTGGAAAAGAAACTGGAGTATTTCAGGTAGGAGGTGGTACATATGGCAATCTTGGAAGTAATGCATTTGAGAAAAAGCTTTGAACGCACAGAAGTGCTCAGCGATATCAGCTTTTCACTGGAAAAAGGACAGGTTCTTTCTATTATAGGTTCTTCAGGCAGCGGTAAAACAACTCTTCTCCGGTGCCTTAATTTTCTGGAGAGACCTGACGGAGGAGTGATACGGGTAAACGGGGAGACTCTTTTTGACGCAGAGGATTCCAGGACGACCCAGGAGAGCGAAATCAGGAGAAAGCGTCTGCATTTCGGGCTTGTTTTCCAGTCCTTTAACCTGTTCCCACAGTATACGGCTCTGGGAAATGTTATGCTGGCAAAAGAGCTTCTGGCAAAAGAACGTCCGGATTACAAAACAAGGAAAAAAGAGATTCACGGAGAAATCGAGGCTGAGGCAGAAAGTCTTCTTAAGCAGATGGGCCTCGCTGACCGGATGAATAATTACCCTCATCAGCTCTCCGGAGGACAGTGCCAGCGTGTGGCTATCGCCCGTGCACTGGCGCTGAAGCCGGATATTCTCTGTTTCGATGAACCAACATCAGCTCTTGACCCGGAGCTGACCGGTGAGGTATTAAAAGTAATAAAAGGGCTGGCGGATCAGGAGACAACTATGGTGATTGTTACCCATGAGATGGCTTTTGCAAGGGATGTGTCCAGTCAGGTGATTTTTATGGATGGAGGCCGGATTCTTGAGCATGGGACTCCGGAACAGGTTTTTGAACATCCGTCAGAAGAAAGGACAAAGCAGTTTTTGTCCCGGTATACACAGGGGTAAAATAAGGCAGAGTGGATGTTGATTTTCCCTCTGCCTTATATTATAATCAAGTCTGCGGAACCGGCGTTTACAGGGGAATGAAATGCCGGTTCAGCTGATTACATACTTGAATACACGAATGTGCCGATTGGGGGATGCCTGAGAATAGCTGAAAATCAGGTGTTCGGCATACAGAACTGATAAGGAGCGAATTTTACATGAGTGATTTTGAAAAAGTAACTACCGGACTCGGTGAAGAATGCGGAGTGTTCGGCGCTTATGATGTGGACGGCGGTGACGTTGTCCCTTCGATTTATTACGGACTGTTTGCGCTTCAGCACAGAGGGCAGGAAAGCTGCGGGATTGCTGTTACGGATACTTTTGGACAGAGAAAAGTGATTTCGGAAAAAGGACTGGGACATGTTGATGATGTGTTTGACCAGGAAACTCTTTCAAAACTGAAAGGAAACCTGGGAGTGGGTCATGTCCGCTATTCTACTGCCGGAGGAACCCGTGTGGAAAATGCCCAGCCGCTGGTAATCAACTATGTAAAGGGGACTCTTGCCATTGCACATAATGGAAATCTGGTTAATGCCATTGAGCTGCGCAGGGAGCTGGAATGTACAGGGGCGATTTTTCAGACGACTATTGACTCTGAAGTAATTGCCTACCATATTGCCAGGGAGCGGCTGAATGCCCATAAGGCGGAAATTGCCGTAAAGAATGCAATGCAGAAGATCAGGGGAGCCTATGCCCTTGTGGTAAACAGTCCCAGAAAGATGATCGGAGCAAGAGATCCGTTCGGTCTGAAGCCTCTGTGCATCGGAAAAAAAGATAATACCTATTTCCTGGCGTCGGAGAGCTGCGCGATTGCGGCTGTGGATGCAGAATTTATACGTGATGTCCGTCCCGGCGAGATTGTGACCATCACAAAGAACGGAATCGAGTCCGATATGAGTATGGCAGTTCCTGAGGAAAAACAGGCCAGATGCATTTTTGAGTATATCTATTTTGCCCGGACAGACAGTACCATTGATGGTGTGAATGTATATCATTCCCGTATTCTTGCCGGAAAAGCTCTTGCAGAATCCTATCCTGTGGATGCCGACCTTGTCGTAGGGGTGCCGGATTCCGGTCTGGTAGCCGCGAAAGGATATTCAGAGCATTCCGGAATCCCCTATGGTATGGCATTCCATAAAAACAGTTATGTGGGAAGGACGTTTATTAAGCCAAGCCAGAGTGAACGTGTGTCCAGTGTAAAGATTAAGCTGAGCGTAATCCCTGAAGTCGTACGGGGAAAACGTATTATTATGGTAGATGATTCGATTGTCCGGGGAACTACATGTGCAAATATTATAAAAATGCTGAAAGCTGCAGGGGCGAAGGAGGTACATGTCAGAATCAGTTCCCCGCCGTTTCTGTACCCCTGTTATTTTGGGACGGATGTGCCTTCCAATGAGCAGCTGATTGCCCATTCACACACGACAGAGGAAATCAGAAAGATGATTGGCGCGGATTCACTGGGATATATGGAGATTGAAAAACTCAAAGACATGGTCGGAGATTTAAAATACTGTGACGCATGTTTTACCGGCAGGTATCCGATGAAGGTACCTGACAGAGATATCAGTCATGCATTTGAGTAAAACACCCGGTGCTGAAATGTTACCGCAGGCAATGCAAACTAAAGTTTAAGGAGGAAGAAATTATGTCAAATGACCGTTATGTCAGCCCGCTTTCAGAGCGCTATGCCAGCAGAGAGATGCAGTACATTTTCTCTCCGGACAAAAAGTTCCGGACATGGAGAAAATTATGGATAGCTCTTGCGGAGACTGAAAAAGAGCTTGGGTTAAATATTACGGACGAGCAGATTGAGGAACTGAAGGCGCATGCTGATGACATTAATTATGACGTGGCAAAAGAGAGAGAAAAAGTTGTGCGTCACGATGTTATGTCTCATGTATATGCTTATGGAGTACAGTGCCCGAAGGCCAAAGGAATTATTCATCTGGGAGCTACATCCTGCTATGTAGGAGATAATACGGATATTATACTGATGGCAGATGCCCTGAAGCTTGTACGAAAAAAACTGATTAACGTAATCGCGGAACTGGCGGATTTCGCGGAAAAGCAGAAAGCTCAGCCTACACTTGCATTTACGCATTTTCAGCCGGCTCAGCCTACCACGGTTGGAAAAAGAGCAACCCTGTGGATGCATGAGTTCACTATGGATCTGGAAGATCTGGACTATGTTCTGGGCAGTTTGAAACTTCTTGGTTCAAAAGGAACTACAGGGACGCAGGCCAGCTTCCTGGAGCTTTTTGACGGAGATCAGGAGACAATTGATAAAATTGATCCCATGATTGCGGAGAAAATGGGATTTTCAGCATGTTATCCTGTATCCGGACAGACCTATTCCAGAAAGGTGGATACAAGAGTGCTGAATGTGCTTGCAGGAATTGCTGCCAGCGCGCACAAGTTTTCGAATGACATCCGTCTGCTTCAGCATCTGAAGGAAGTGGAGGAACCCTTTGAAAAGACTCAGATTGGTTCTTCTGCCATGGCATATAAGAGAAACCCTATGAGAAGCGAGAGAATTGCGTCTCTTTCCAGATATGTTATGATTGATGCTCTGAATCCGGCCATAACTTCTGCTTCACAGTGGTTTGAAAGAACACTGGATGATTCTGCAAACAAGCGTCTGAGCGTACCGGAAGGCTTTCTTGCAATTGACGGAATACTGGATCTGTGCCTGAATGTAGTGGACGGACTGGTTGTATATCCGAAAGTTATAGAAAAAAGACTGATGTCTGAGCTTCCGTTTATGGCAACAGAAAATATTATGATGGATGCGGTAAAAGCAGGCGGAGACAGGCAGGAACTGCATGAGAGAATCAGGGAGCTTTCCATGGAAGCCGGCAGAAACGTGAAAGAAAAAGGACTTGACAATAATCTTCTGGAGCTGATCGCTCAGGATCCGGCTTTCAATCTGAGTTATGATGATCTGAAAAAGACAATGGATCCGTCAAAATATGTAGGACGCGCCAAAGAACAGGTAGAAAAGTATCTCCGGGATGTAATTTCTCCTCTTCTGGAAGAAAATAAGGATGTACTCGGAATTAAAGCAGAAATTCAGGTATAAAAATCCGCTACGGACAGATGCAATTATTAAAAATGCAAAGGAATGTTGCAAAGAATTGCGGCATTCCTTTTTCTCTGATACCTTATCTTCGAAATATGAATGGTATTTTTTTCCATGTGGTGTATAAACGGGACAGCTTTACATATCCTGTTTCCGTAAAAAAGAAAGGACAGGGATTGAGATTATGGAATGGTGCGCAAAATTTTATGCAGGTGAAAATCCGGAGAAATACATTCATCGATTTACAGAATTTCTTGCGGTCGGTATCCTGCTGTGTCTGCTGCTGGGCACAGTTGTGAGTTCCCACAATGTTGTGCCGCCGGCCGGAACGCCGGGGCGGGAAACAGAAAGTGAGAATTTTTATAAGACGGATCTTTCGGATACCAGAATAACGGAAGCATTTGAAATCGGATACAGAATCCTGGGATCAGGCAGATATACTGCGGATGTAAAGAATATGTGCGGTGTACTTTCCGGGCTGGCTGCAGAAGCCGCTGCAGATATGGAACATGCATTATCTGCGGCAGGTACGAATCGCTTTACGGGTAATTCAGAAGAAACGAAGAAGATATCAGGCGGAAGCACAGTACGGGAAAATATACTGTCAGAAAACAGCACCGCCGATCTGCCGGCTTTGATAATTCCGGACAAATTTCCGGATACTTCCGGCAGCATGAAAGAGGAAACCAGTGATATTGCAGTCGATATTCCGGAGGAAATACAAGAAGAAATTCCTGCGAAGCCCGGGGATATTCCTGCGGATTCCCTTCCTCCTTCCCCGTCCGGATCTTACGAAGGCACAATAGTAGAAGGATTTCTTGTAGATGAGACCGGGACAATCTGCGGTATTGCGGAACCGGAATCCGTTATGGAAGGCAGCCGTCTGACTCTGCCGTCGGAGGGCTGTACGGCAATTGCTTCCGGAGCGTTTCTGTCTGCGCCCGAGGGGATTCGTGAGATACATATCCCTGCCAATATTACACATATTGAAGAAGGCGCGTTTGCGGGACTCTGTCAGCTGGAGTGGTTCAGTGTAGAATCTTCCGGAAACTATGTGTCCGCAGATGGAGTCCTTTTCTCTGACGGAGGCACATGTCTTTTCGCATTTCCGTCTGCCAGAATCGGAATATACAGAGTACCTTCTGAGGTAGTCCGCTTTGCATCGGATGCATTTAAGGGCGCTGCGCTTTCCAAACTGGATGCCAGAGGATGCGTGTTGGAAGATGTGGGAAACGTCCCGGAAGAAATTGAGATACTGAAAAGATTATAAAAAGAGAATGCCGGTTTTCTTTGTTGAAGAATAACCCGACTTGTTTTATAATATTTAATTATAAAACAAGGATGAACGCCGGCCGTCTGATCTATATGTGCGGCAATGGGAAGGAGGGTTCTTTATGAGAGAGAATGGCATACTTCAGATTCTGGAAAACAGCAGGTATACAGTGGTTCTTACAGGGTCGGGGATGCTGCTGGAGAGCGGGTATCCCCTGTTAAGAGACGGAGAGGAATCGTATGAAATTGAAAATAAATACGGGTATTCTTATGAGGAAATATTCAGCAGCGGATTTTATTCGGCCCGGAAGGAACTGTTCTTCCGGATGTATAAAGAAGTCATGCTTAGTAAAGCCCAGATAACTCCGCCCGGAAAAGGTTATATATATCTGAAAAAACTTCAGGACTATGGTAAAGTTCAGTCCATAGTTACCCGTCGGATCGCCGGGCTGGAAAAAAGAGCCGGGTGTACCGGTGTGGTCGAAATGAAGGGTTCCATTATGGATAATATTTGCCCGAACTGTGGAAAACAATATTCTATAGAATATATTATGGCAGCCAAAGGAGTGCCGCTGTGTGAACAGTGCCTTGTGGCGATCCGCCCCCAGGTCTGCCTGTTCGGCGAGATGGTCAACAATGCTCTTATGACAAGAGCGGCAGAGGAAGTTTCCAGAGCAGAGGCGCTTATTGTTCTGGGGGCAAGCCTGCATTCCCCGCTGTGCAGTCAGCTGCTTCAGTATTATACGGGGACAAACCTGATTCTCGTAACGGATTCGGAACATTATTCTGATCAGCATGCAGATGAGATTGTTTATGGCAGATGTGACGAATTCCTTGAAAAACTGGTTTCAGAATATGAATCCAGAACAAACAGGTAATAAAACTGAAATTGGAGAGAAGACATGAATAAGAAAGTTAGAACAAGATTCGCACCCAGTCCTACGGGCCGGATGCATGTAGGAAATCTGCGTACAGCACTTTATGCGTATCTGATCGCGAAACATGAGGGAGGAGACTTTGTACTGCGGATTGAAGATACAGATCAGGAGAGATATGTGGAAGAGGCTCTTGATATTATATACAGAACTCTGGAAAAGACAGGACTGGTTCATGATGAAGGTCCCGATAAAGACGGAGGATACGGACCATATGTACAGAGTGAAAGACAGGCCCGCGGCATTTATCTGGATTATGCAAAGCAGCTTGTGGAACAGGGAGATGCATATTACTGCTTCTGTGATAAAGAAAGACTGGATTCTCTGAAGACGACAGTTTCAGATGACGGGACAGATATCGTAGTGTATGATAAACACTGCCTGGGTCTGAGCCGGGAAGAAGTCGAGGCCAATCTGGCCGCGGGCAAACCATGGGTAATACGGCTGAACGTGCCAAATGAGGGAGAGACTACTTTCCATGATGAAATTTATGGAGACATTACAGTTCCGAACGCGGAGCTGGACGATATGATTCTGATTAAGTCTGACGGCTTTCCTACTTATAATTTTGCAAATGTAGTAGATGATCATCTGATGGAGATTACCCATGTCGTAAGGGGAAATGAATACCTTTCCTCAGCTCCGAAGTACAACCGTCTTTATGAAGCATTCGGCTGGGAAGTTCCGGTATATGTACACTGTCCGCTGATTACGGACGAAAATCACAAGAAACTGAGCAAGAGAAGCGGTCACTCCTCTTATGAAGATCTGATAGACCAGGGATTTGTATCCCGGGCTGTTGTTAATTATGTGGCTCTCCTCGGCTGGTGCCCGGAGGATAACCGGGAGATCTTCTCTCTGGAGGAGCTGGTGAAAGAGTTCGATTACCGGCATATGAGTAAATCTCCAGCTGTATTTGACACGGTGAAGCTGAAATGGATGAACGGGGAATATTTAAAGGCAATGGACTTCGAAGAATTCTATGAGCTGGCTGAGCCCTATATCCGCAAAGTAATTACAAAGGACTTTGATTTGAAAAAGATCGCGGCTCTTGTAAAGACAAGAATTGAGATTTTCCCGGACATTGCGGAGCAGATCGACTTCTTTGAGGAATTGCCGGAATATGATACGGCGCTGTATACACATAAAAAGATGAAAACAGACGCGCAGAAAGGACTGGCGCTTCTTCAGGAAGTGCTTCCCGTTCTGGAGGCCCAGGAGGACTACAGCAACGACGCCCTTTTCGAGACGCTGAAAGCGTTTGCGGGAGAGAAAGGGTACAAGATCGGGTATGTGATGTGGCCCATCCGGACCGCAGTGTCAGGAAAACAGAATACACCGGGCGGAGCAACAGAGATTATGGAAGTGCTTCAGAAAGAGGAGTCTCTTAAACGGATCCGCTGCGGAATCCGGAAGCTGACCGAACAGCAGCAGTAACACAGGAAAGGAACGTATGAGTTTAAATAAGACGCAGGCGAAAGCCGTCTCTCACAAAGACGGCCCCTGCCTGGTCCTTGCAGGACCGGGATCAGGAAAAACGCTTACCATTGTGAACAGAATCAAATATCTGATTGAAAAATGCAATGTAAGACCAGAAGAAATTCTGGTCGTTACTTTTACCCGTTTTGCGGCCCAGGAGATGAAAAACAGGCTATGTTCGCTCATGGGAAAGAAAAATCTTCCGGTTACGGCGGGAACATTTCACGGGATCTTTTACGGAATTCTGAGATGTACCTATCGGATGAGCGGACAGAATATTCTCTCTGAAGAAGAAAAATATCAGCTGCTGAGAGAAGTGATCAGCAGACAGGAAGCGGAAGTTTCTGATGAGGAGGATTTTATCTTAGATATTGCCGCGGAGATCGGAAAAATCAAAAATAACCGCCTGGATGTGGAGGAGTATGTCCCGGAAAAATGCAGTATAGAAACATTCCGGGAGATCTACAGCCGGTATGAGGAGGAGAGAAAGCAGAGAAGGAAGATTGATTTTGACGATATGCTTGTTCTCTGTTATAATCTGCTGTCTTCACGGCCTGAGGTGCTGGAAGGATGGCAGAGAAAGTTCCGCTATATTCTGATTGATGAGTTTCAGGACATTAACCGGATTCAGTATGATGTGATCCGGCTCCTTGCTCTGCCCCAGAATAATCTTTTTGTGGTGGGAGATGATGATCAGGCAATCTATGGGTTCCGCGGAGCTGACAGTGAGCTGATGTTTCAGTTCCGGAAAGATTATCCCCAGGCAGACCAGATCCTGCTGGGTATGAATTACCGTTCTACAGAGTATATTGTGCGCAATTCCCTGAAAGTGATCCGGCACAATGAGAGAAGGTTTGAAAAACAGCTGGAGGCATACAGAAAGGGCGGCGCCTGCCTTCATGTTCAGGAACTTGCTGACCCGGCAGAAGAGGCAGAATACATTCTGGATGAAATAGAAAAATGCATTTCGGACGGGGTGCGTCCGGAGGATATAGCCGTTCTTTTCCGCATCCACACAGATGCGGGGCCGGTGGCGGAAGCGCTAGTTGAACGGCGGATCCCTTTCCAGATGAAGGAACATCTGCCCAATATTTACAATCATTTTATCGGGAAAGATATTCAGGCTTATTTTCGTCTCGCCATGGGAGAGAGAAGAAGACAGGATTTTCTTCAGGTTATGAACCGGCCGAAGCGGTATATCGGAAGAGACAGTCTGGCAGGGAGAGCAGTATCCTTTGAAGATATCCGGAATCATTATTGTGATAAAGAATGGATGCTGGATCGGATTGACCAGTTTGAGTGGGATGTAAAGATGCTGGCAAAAATGGCGCCGTATGCGGCAATTCAGTATATAAGGAAGCGAATCGGATATGATGATTTCCTTAGAGATTATGCATTTTCACATAATATTCCAAGAACCGATCTTACGGAAGTGATTGAGGAAATCGCAGAAGCCGCCAGGCCTTACAGAACCCTGGAAGAATGGTTTCGGCATGTGGAAGAATATACACATATTCTGCAGGAGAAACAAAAGAAAGATAATCCGGAGGGTGTAAGGCTTATGACGATTCATGCCGCTAAGGGCCTGGAGTTTCATACAGTATTTATTTTGGATGCAAACGAGGGAAGAATTCCATATAAAAAAGCAAGAACAGACGCACAGACAGAGGAAGAAAGAAGGCTTTTTTATGTGGCCATGACCCGGGCCAGAGAAAAACTGACGGTCTGCTACGTGAAAACAAAAAGCGGAAAGGAAACGGCTCCTTCCCGCTTTGTAGACGAATTACTGGATGTCGTCTAAATCAATATCTCCGAAGTCCTGCTCCTCCATCCATTCATTAAAGGCTTCAGAAACGCGGTCAAACTCCGCGTCATCTACAATGTTTTCAAGGTCAGGTTCTTCATCTTCGCCGTTGTTAATAAAGCGGTACAGGTATACCTGTCCGTCATCACTATTTCCGTCTTCATTAAGCGGAAGAAGAGCGATGTATTCCTGGCCTTCTGCCTCAAATATGGAGAGAACGGCGCATTCCAGCTCCTCATCATTGTCAAGTGTCAGTGTTACGGTGAGTGTTTCATTTTCATTCATATGCTTTCTCCTTCTGCATCTGCCGCCTGTCAGGCCGGGCAGATGTTATTCTGTATACAGGGTATCAAAAAGACAGGAAAAAAGCAAGACGCACTCTCTATTGACATTCCCCTGAAACAAGGTAGAATGAAAGAGTGGATAATTATATCCATGAATTGAGCAGAAGAGGTAAATGACAAATGAAAAAGAGAATTACTGCGGTTTTTCTGATGGTTGTTCTGGCTGCTGCTCTGTTGTCAGGCTGCAAACAGAATGTGGGCTCACCGGAGGACAATGCAGTGGTAGACGGCCAGGATAATACAGAGGATGATGCAGAAGCGACAGAACATGTGTTTGGATTCAGCTGCAGCGATCTGTCCAATCCATTTTATACGGTTTTAAGAGAAGCGGTTCAGTCTTCTCTGGAAGAAGAGGGGATCCGTCTTATCGTACGGGATGCAGAAGCGGATGTGGATACTCAGATTCAGCAGATAGATGAACTGATTGAACAGAAAGTGGAATGTGTCTTTTTATGTCCGGCAGACTGGGAAAAAATAACACCGGCTCTTGAGGCCCTTAATGAGGCGGGAATTCCAGTGGTTAATCTCGACACAGAGGTCAAGGAAACCGGTCTTGTAAAGGCTTTTGTAGGTTCAGATAACCGGAATGCAGGATATGTCTGCGGAGAAGATCTTGTTTCACGCATGCCGGAAGGGGGAAGAATTGTTATAGTGGAAAGCTCCGGCATTAATTCCATCAATGAGCGTATCACAGGTTTTGAGGAAGCTATCTTAAACGGGGGATTTGAGGTTGTGCGGCGGATTGATGCAGGCAGTGAGCAAATCGGAGCTGTGTTGCGTACGCTCCTTGACGGAGAGGAAATTGATGCCATTATGTGCGGCAATGACGTGATGGCTATTCAGGTGCTTGAATTGCTGAAACAGACAAAGAAACAGGATATTCTTGTATACAGTGTGGACGGCTCTCCGGATACGAAGAGCGCGCTTCTGGATCCGGACAGTCCTATGACAGGAATCGGAGCCCAGTCCCCGATTACAATGGGGAAGACTGCCGCGAAGACAGCTGTAGCCATACTGAACAGGGACAGATACGAAAAAGAGATTTATGCGGAGACATTTTTTATTAACAGAGAAAATGTCGATATGTATGGAACGGATGGCTGGCAGTAGAAAGGAATAAAATATGAAAAAAATCAAAGGAAGTCCTCAGCCTTTCGGGACGGCTGTAGAAAACAATAAGGTGAATTTTGCTGTGCAGGTGCCTGCAGGAAAAAGCTGTGAGCTTTTACTGTATAAAGCAGGTGAAGAATCACCGGAATACAGTTTTGACATGCCAGAGGAGGAAGGAATCGGTGAGGTCAGGTTCCTTGCCGTTGAGGATATGCATGCATCAAAGTATGAATATAATTTCAGAATAGCGGACAGGATCTGCGTGGACCCTTATGTGAAAGAGCTGGCCGGGCGGGAAGTTTTCGGCCGCAGCAGGGATGTGCAGAACCATCAGGTGCGGGGGAAACTGATATCACGTGAGTATGACTGGGAAGGTGATAAAAGACTTCATATTCCTTGGCATCAGGTTATAGCTTATACTTTTCATGTAAGAGGATTTACAAAACACAGCTCATCGAAGGTGCCTTATAAAGGAACTTACAGAGGTGTAATCGAAAAACTCCCATATCTGAAAGAACTGGGGATTAACCAGATTCAGTGTATGCCGGTCTATGAATTTGACGAATGTACGGGGAGAAAGATCAATTACTGGGGATATGGACCGGCATATTATTTTGCGCCAAAGGAATCCTATGCCGCAGGAAAAAGTGCGGTAAATGAACTGAAGGATATGATAAAAGCCTGCCACAGAGAAGGAATGGAAGTGGTTCTCGAAATGCCTTTCACACAGGGAATTCCAAATCAGACCGTTCTGGAATGTCTGAGATTTTATATGCTGGAATATCATGTGGACGGCTTTATTGTAAATCCTTATACAGTTTCCTGGGAACTGTTAAAAGAAGATCCTCTTCTGAAGGACATCAAACTGATGCGCAGAGAAGAAGGATTCCAGAATGTAATGCGTCGTTTCCTGAAAGGGGACGAAAATATGATAAATGATGTGATATGGGCGTTGCGGCATAATTCTGCATATGATGACGCATGCAATTATATCACGACACATACCGGATTTACGCTCTGGGATCTTGTATCTTATGACAGCAAGCATAATGACGAAAACGGAGAAAATAATACAGACGGCCCGGATTATAATTACAGCTGGAACTGCGGAGCTGAAGGCCCAAGCAGAAAGAAAGCTGTAATGGAGCTGCGCAGAAACCAGGTCAGAAATGCTTTTCTGCTTTTGCTGACAGCTCAGGGTACACCCTGTATCCTGGCGGGAGATGAGTTTTATAACAGCCAGAAGGGAAATAACAATGTATACTGTCAGGACAATGAAGTGGGCTGGGTAAACTGGAACAGGCTCAAAAGTGATGATTCTTTGTTCCGATATGTGAAAAAGCTGATCGCATTCCGCAAGGCGCACCCCTGTCTGCACAGAAAAGAAGAATTAAACGGTCTGGACAGAACTGCCTGCGGCATGCCTGATGTATCCTATCACGGAGAAAGCGCCTGGCAGGTAAAGGCCGAAGTGTCCAGCCGTCAGCTCGGTGTGCTGTACTGCGGCCTGATCTCCGGAGATGAGGACTGTTTCGCGGCGTACAATATGCACTGGATTTCTCATACGTATGCACTTCCGTCTCCGGGAAAAGGAAAGAAATGGTATCTGGCCGCCGATACATGCAGAGGTGTTCTGGAAACCCCGGAATTTGTCGAGGATCAGAAAAATATAGAACTGAAAGAAAGAAGTATTGCACTGTTTGTTACAAGAAAGACAGAGGAAACTTTGAAAGACCGAAAACCGGCAGAGAAGAAGAAAACAGCAGCGGCGCCGGCAGAAAAGGACAAAGCTGTATCTGCAGAGAAGAAATCTCCGGCAGCGCCGACGCTAAAAGGCAGGGATGACAATGATGAAGGCAGCGGGACACTTCTGCACGATCACAAAGCATAAATTCCTTGTAATGAAATATTGCTTCCGGGTGGGGCTGTACCGGCAGGGGCTGCTGCATGATCTTTCCAAATACAGCTGGACAGAATTCCGGATAGGCTGCAGATATTATCAGGGCAACCGGAGCCCGAACAATGCAGAGCGGGAAGATAAAGGATGTTCCACCGCCTGGCTGCATCATAAGGGAAGAAATAAGCATCATTATGAGTACTGGATTGACTACAGCCTGGACGGCAGCGGAATTCTGGCAGGAATGAGGATGCCGGTCCGGTATGTTGTTGAGATGTTTATGGATCGGATTGCCGCCAGCAGGGTATACAAAGGCGCCAGTTATACAGACAGATCACCCCTGGAGTATTATCTTCACGGGAAAGCGGGAGAACTGATGCATAAAGCAACAAAGGAACTCCTGGAAAAACTGCTTATCATGCTGGCAGAGGAAGGGGAGGAACAGACTTTCCGGTATATTAGAAAGGAAGTATTGAAGAAATGAATAAAATAGCAAGTTTTACAGTAGATCACATCCGGCTTGTGCCGGGGATTTATGTATCCAGAAAGGATAAAGTAAAAGATGCGGTAATTACAACCTTTGATATCCGTATGACCAGTCCAAATGATGAACCGGTTATGAATACGGCAGAGGTGCATACGATTGAACATCTGGGAGCTACATTTCTGAGAAATCATGAAGAATATAAGGAGCGGGTTATTTATTTCGGACCAATGGGATGCCGGACCGGATTTTATCTGCTGCTTGCGGGAGACTATACTTCAGCTGATATTGTGCCGCTGATGCGGGAAATGTTTTCTTTTATCGCTTCTTTTGAGGGGGATGTGCCGGGAGCATGCGCAAAGGATTGTGGCAATTATCTGGATATGAATCTTCCGATGGCCGGATATCTGGCGAAGAAATATCTGACGGATGTACTTGAAAATATACAGGATTTCCAGCTGAATTATCCGGAATAGAAGGAGAAAATACTTATGATATTGTACGTTGTACGGCATGGAGAGACGGACTGGAACCGGGCACATAAGGTTCAGGGACATACAGATATTCCACTTAATAACTATGGCCGGCATCTGGCCCGTGAGACTGCGGAGGGAATGAAAAACCTGAAAATCGATCTGGCATATACAAGCCCTCTTTCAAGAGCAAAAGAAACAGCTGAAATTATACTTGCCGGAAGAAATATTCCTCTTATCGAGGACAGCCGGATTGAAGAGTTTTCTTTCGGAAATTATGAAGGCATGTACTGCGGAGGAGACAATAAGGATCCGAAGAGTGCGGATTTCAACCGTTTTTTCACAGATACAGAGAATTATATCCCGCCTTCAGACGGAGAGTCGATTCCTCATCTTTATGAGAGAACCGGCGATTTTCTGGCATGGCTGTGTAAAGAAGAAGAGCTTCAGGACAAAAGTATTCTTGTTTCTACTCACGGTGCTACAATGACCGCGCTTCTCAACAGAATCAAAGGCAACCTTTCTGTCGCCGGATTCTGGCGGGATGAAGTGCCTCCGAACTGTGCTGTTACAATTGTAGAGGTTGCAGAAGGAACGCCGGTTATTAAAAAAGAAGGCGTTATCTACTATAAAGAAAAAGTAAAGCCATGGAAAGCATGTTAAACAAAAAACAGGATGAACCGCTGCGGTTCATCCCGTTTTGCTTTAGTCATTTTCTTCCGTCTGTACAGAATAAGTCTGGCGTTTTCTGGCCATCTCGTCATTTTCCAGATATTCATCATATGTGGTGATTTTGTCGATCAGCTGTCCTCCTGGAACAATTTCCATAATGCGGTTGGCAGTTGTCTGGACGATCTGATGGTCTCTGGAACTGAACAGAATTACGCCCGGGAATTTGATCATTCCGTTATTCAGTGCAGTAATTGCTTCCATATCCAGATGGTTGGTGGGCTCGTCCAGAATCAGTACATTAGCGCCGGATATCATCATCTTGGACAGCAGGCAGCGGACTTTTTCACCTCCGGAGAGAACTTTCAGTTTTTTTACGCCGTCTTCTCCGGAGAAGAGCATTCTTCCAAGGAAACCGCGCACATAAGTAACGTCCTTTTCTTCAGAGTACTGAGTAAGCCATTCTGTAATATTGTAGTCACTATCAAATTCTCCGCCGAAATCTTTCGGGAAGTAGGCCTGAGAGGTAGTAACACCCCATTTGTAAGTGCCTTCATCCGGCTCCATCTCACCGATCAGGATTTTGAAAAGTGTTGTCTTTGCAAGTTCATTTCCGCCGACAAAGGCAACTTTATCATCATGCCCCAGAGTAAAGCTGATATTATCCAGGATTTTTTCTCCGTCAATTGTTTTGGAAATTCCCTCTACAGTCAGCACTTCATTTCCAATTTCCCGGTTCGGACGAAAGTCAATATAGGGATACTTTCTGCTGGAAGGCTTGATTTCCTCCAGCTGAATCTTTTCCAGGGCGCGTTTCCTTGATGTAGCCTGCTTGGATTTGGATGCGTTGGCGCTGAAACGGGAGATAAATTCCTGCAGCTCTTTAATCTTTTCTTCCTTTTTCTTATTTGCCTCCTTCATCTGACGGATCAGAAGCTGGCTGGACTCATACCAGAAATCATAATTTCCGGCATAAAGCTGAATTTTTCCATAGTCAATGTCCGCAATCTGCGTGCAGACTTTGTTGAGAAAATAACGGTCATGAGATACAACAATAACCGTATTTTCAAAGTTGATGAGAAACTCCTCCAGCCATGCGATGGCGTCCAGATCCAGGTGGTTGGTGGGCTCGTCCAGGAGCAGAATATCCGGATTGCCGAAAAGAGCCTGGGCCAGAAGTACTTTGACTTTTTCCGGTCCGGTCAGGTCTTTTACATACTTTCCGTGAAGCTCTGTTTCAATGCCCAGGCCGTTTAAAAGAGAAGCGGCGTCTGATTCGGCCTCCCAGCCGTTCATGGTGGCGAATTCTGCTTCCAGTTCACTTGCCCGTATACCGTCTTCGTCGGTAAAGTCTTCTTTGGCATATATCACTTCTTTTTCTTTCATAATCTCATAGAGACGGGCGTTTCCCATAATTACCGTGTCAAGGACAAGATATTCATCATACTTATACTGATCCTGCTGCAGGAAGGAGAGACGTTCGCCCGGTGTAATGGCCACTTCTCCTTTCGTAGGTTCAAGCTGGCCGGACAAAATCTTGAGAAAGGTTGACTTCCCGGCGCCGTTGGCCCCGATCAGCCCATAGCAGTTTCCTTCAGTAAACTTGATATTGACATCTTCAAAAAGCGCTTTTTTTCCTACACGCAGTGTTACATTATTTGCACTAATCATCTGTAATCTCCTTATTTCTGAAACTCTGATGACAGGCCTGATTTTCTCTGGGGCGGAAAAATGAGAAATTATTCCGTTCCGGAAAAAACAGGCCGGATTTCCACCGCTTATATTACCATGGGACAGAGGCAAAAGGCAAGGCCTGTCTTTATCAAATAGAAACGGAAAGCAGCAAAGAGATTCTGCAGATAAGCAGGCAGGTCTCTGAGTGAACTTTTGCAAAAATAAAACTTTCGGTTCCCGTCCGGGGAAAAACAGTATATAATAGCATTGTTGAAGTTCTTTAAACGATGACAGCGTCTGAAAGTGAGGAGAAACTGAGAAATGAATATAAAAAAAGCAACAATGGTTCTGGAGGGCGGCGCGACCAGAGGCGTTTTCACCTCAGGTGTTCTGGATCTTCTGATGGAAAAGGACATATATACCTCCCATGTAATCGGTGTATCTGCGGGAGCCTGCAATGCATTAAGCTACGTGTCCAGACAGCCGGGCAGGACCAGGGACTGCATGATCCCAAAGGAAAAGGATCTGGGATATTATTATGGTATCCGGGATTTCGTAAAAGAAAAAAGTGTAATGAACATGGATATGATATTTGACAGATATCCGAAAGAAATTTATCCATTTGATTTTGACGCCTATTTTAAGTCGGAGATGGAGTGCCAGCTGGTGACAACCAACTGCCTGACCGGAAAAGCAGAGTATATGACAGAGCGGGAGGATCGGGAAAGGCTTATGAAGATCTGCCGGGCTTCCTGCAGTATGCCTCTTCTGACGCCCATCGTAAATGTAGACGGCGTGCCTTATCTGGACGGAGGACTTGCAGATTCGATACCGATCCGGCGGGCGGAAAATATGGAAAATGAAAAAATTGTGGTTGTACTTACCAAAAATGCAGGATACCGGAAGAAAACGCTCTCCAGGGGAATGCAGAAGATTTACCGGAGGGCATACCGGTCCTATCCCGCGCTGGTACGCACAATTTTCCGGAGAAGCTTTGAGTACAATAAGACAATGAATTATCTGGATCAGCTTGAGAAAAAAGGAAAAGTATTTGTAATCCGTCCTCAGGTAAAGCCGGTGTCACGTCTGGAGAGAAATACAGAGACTCTTCATGCGTTCTATGAGCATGGCTACAAACTGATGGAAAGAAAACTGGATGCCCTGATGGAGTATCTGGAGAAATAGGAAGGGGGAAACGGCAGTGAGCAGACCGGAAAATCTGGATTATACACAGAACAGAGAATTATCCTGGCTCCGTTTTAATCAGCGGGTGCTGGAGGAAGCGCAGGACGAGACTGTTCCGCTGATGGAGAGAATGAAATTTGTAGCTATTTTCACCAGCAACCTGGATGAATTTTTTATGATCCGGGTGGGAAGTCTGTACGATATGGCTGCGGCGGACAATACAAAGCAGGATATTCGTTCGGGAATGACAGCAGAAGAACAGCTTGCCGCTATTTACCGTGCCGTAGCTCCGATGTACAAAGAGAGAGACAAGACTTATGCGGAGATCAAAAAGCAGCTGCATCCCTATGGTGTATGCGGTCTTGGATTTAAAGAGCTGGAGCAGCAGGAGAAGAAATATGTAAAAAAATATTTTAAAGAGCAGATTCTTCCGGTGCTCTCTCCCCAGATTGTGGATGCGAACCACCCGTTCCCCCATCTTTTAAATAAAGAAATCTATGTGGTGGCAAATCTGAAACAGGGAAATAAAACGATGCTGGGAGTTGTTCCGGTTCCCCAGTATATTTCCGATGTCCTGTTTCTGCCCGGACACGATATCCGTTATATCCGTATGGAAAAGGTGATTATGGAGTATCTTGAACTTGTGTTTGATAAATATCAGGTGTCGGATAAAAATTATATCTGTGTAACAAGAAATGCGGATATTGCGCCCAATGATGAACTGATGGCGGACAATGAGGATTTCCGGTATGTTATGCAGGAAACCCTTCACAAAAGAAGAAGGATGGCTGTAGTCCGCCTGGAGGCGGCGAATCCGCTGGGAAAAGAAATGGAAAAATTCCTGTGCGAAAAGTTCCATATCACTCCGGAGTGTATTTTCCGCACGAAGATGCCGATGAAACTGGGATTCATATTTACAATTGCAGACAAGGTGCCTGAATCCATGAAAAGGGCCCTTACAGATTCTCCCTTTATTCCTCAGCCTTCGTCCATGCTCTCGGAGGGGAGTGTGATGGAACAGGTGAAAAAGAAAGATGTCCTTCTGTCCTATCCCTATGAGAGTATGGAGCCTTTCTTACAGCTGATCAAGGAGGCGTCCACGGATCCGGATGTCATGACAATCCGGATTACCATTTACCGCCTGGCAAAAAAGGCAAGGCTTGTGGAGTATCTGTGCGCGGCTGCGGAGAACGGCAAAGAAGTTACGGCGCTGATCGAATTGAGAGCCAGATTTGACGAGCAGAATAACATTGACTGGTCAGAACGGATGGAAGAGGCAGGCTGCCGTGTGCTTTACGGATTTGAGAACTATAAAGTCCACTCGAAAATCTGTCTTATTACATACCGGAATAAAAATGAAATCCGCTATATTACCCAGATCGGAACCGGAAACTATAATGAAAAAACAGCAAAAATGTACACCGATTATTCTCTGATAACATCCAGCCAGGAGATCGGAGAAGACGCGGCCGTATTTTTCAAAAATATGTCTATCGGCAATCTGGACGGAGTATACAATCATCTGATTGTCTCCCCTACAAGCCTGAAGCAGAAAGTACTTCAGCTTATGGATGAGGAGATCGCCAAAGGGAAAGACGGCCGGATTCTTATGAAAATGAATTCGGTAACGGATATGGACTTTATCCGGAAAACGGCTCAGGCATCCCAGGCCGGAGTAAAGGTTCAGCTGATTGTCCGGGGAATCTGCTGCATTCTCCCGGGAATTCCTGGGAAGACCGATAATCTTCACGTGACCAGTATTGTAGGAAGATTTCTGGAACATCCCAGAGTATTCGTATTCGGCAGCGGATCCGATGCCAAAGTGTATATCGGTTCAGCGGATATGATGACCCGAAATACAGAAAACAGGGTGGAAGTGGCCTGTCCGATCTATGATGAAACGATCCGGAGACATCTGATCCATGATCTGAAAGTTATGCTTTCCGATAACGTAAAGGCGCGGGAAATGACAAGTGACGGAACTTATCAGAAGAAAAATACAGGAGAAAAGGCAGTAAATGCCCAGGAGACATTTATGAAAGAAGCCATAAATGCCAGAAGACCATCCCCCTATGTCCGGAAAAAGGAGCGGAATTCACTGTTGAACAGATTATTCGGACTGTTCGGCAGAAAAGAAAAATAATCAGGAGGCAACAATATGAAACAGCTTACAGTTCGGGATTTTGGAACTTTGAAAAATGGTGAGAAGGCTCACCTGTACATTATGGAAAACGAAAATGGAATCTCAGCGGCGGTGACGGACTACGGCGCGGCTCTGGTGAACCTCCGTATACCGGATAAAAACGGAGTTATGCTGGACGTCGTGCTGGGATTTGATGATGTGTCCGGATATGAGAACGGAACAGAGTGTTTCGGCGCTTCCGTGGGAAGAAGCGCCAACCGGATCGGCGGAGCCAGCATCGAGATCAACGGTACAACCTATAAACTTGCAGAAAACGACCACGGAAATAATCTCCACAGCGGACCGGATTACTATTTTAAACGGATGTGGACCGTATCCGGCAGTGGGGATGACCATGTGACCTTTGTCCTTCACAGTCCGGACGGAGATCAGGGATACCCGGGAGCGCTTGATATGCATGTGACATACACTCTGGACGAGGAAAACGGGATTACTGTGCACTATGAGGCAGTGCCTGATAAAGATACAGTTATCAATATGACAAATCACAGCTACTTTAATCTGAACGGTCAGGGCAGCGGTACAGCTCTTGGACATACGCTGACGATGGATTCTGATTTCTTTACCCCGGCCGATGGTGAGGCAATTCCCACCGGAGAGATACTGCCGGTGGAGGGAACGCCCATGGATTTCCGGACCGGCCGTGTACTGGGGGACGAAATCGACTCAGATTATGAAGCCCTCAGACTGGGCGAAGGATATGACCATAACTGGCTGTTGAAAACAGAAGGAAAATTTATTAAAGTGGCAGAACTGGCGGCGGACAAAAGCGGCATTGTCATGGATATGTATACAGACCGTCCGGGTGTCCAGATCTATACTGCGAATTTCCTGGAAGGCAGCACAGGCAAAGGCGGAGCATGCTACAGAAGCCGGGATGCGGTATGTCTGGAAACCCATTTTTATCCGGATGCAATCCACCATGAGAATTTCCCGGGACCGGTGTGCAGAGCAGGAGAAAAGTATGACACACGGACCATGTACCGTTTCCGGACAGACAGATAAGAGAAAGGCAGAACAGGAATTTACATCATATGGGAAAAGCATTGTATATTGCAGAAAAGCCCAGCGTGGCGATGGAGTTCGCAAAGGCGCTGAAAATAAACGCCGGACGAAGAGACGGATATATGGAGTCTGACGAGGCAGTTATCACATGGTGTGTAGGACACCTTGTGACCATGAGCTATCCGGAAGAGTATGATCCGGCACTGAAACGGTGGAGTATGGATACTCTGCCGTTTATCCCTGCTGAGTTTAAGTATGAAGTGATCCCTGCCGTGGAAAAACAGTTCCGGACCGTAAGCTTTCTTCTTAACCGGGATGACGTAGAAACAATTTATGTATGTACTGACTCCGGAAGAGAAGGAGAATATATTTACCGGCTGGTAGAACAGGAGGCACATGTAAAAGGAAAAAAACGTCTGCGGGTGTGGATTGATTCTCAGACTGAGGAAGAGATATTAAGGGGCATACGGGAGGCAAAAGATCTGTCGGCTTATGATAATCTGAGTGAATCTGCATATCTGAGAGCAAAGGAAGACTATCTGATGGGAATTAATTTTTCCCGCCTTCTTACCCTGAAATACGGCAACAGCATATCCTCATACCTGAATACACGGTATTCTTCTATATCTGTAGGACGGGTTATGACCTGCGTACTGGGTATGGTTGTACGGAGAGAAAGGGAGATCCGGGAATTCAGAAAAACACCTTTTTACCGGGTGGTCAGTACGGTGGATGCCGGTGGCCCGTCTTTTGAGGGGGAATGGAGAGCCGTAAAGGGCTCCCGGTATTTTGAATCCTTTGATCTGTACAAAGAAAACGGATTTAAAGAAAGAAAAAAGGCAGAAGAACTGCTGGAATTTCTGAACCGGGAACAGCCTCTTGCCTGTCAGGTGGAATCCGTTGAAAAAAAGAAGGAAAAGAAGAATCCGCCCCTCTTATATAATCTGGCGGAACTTCAGAATGACTGCTCCCGGCGGTTTAAAATCAGTCCGGATGAAACTCTCAGAATTGTACAGGAACTCTATGAAAAGAAACTGGTAACCTACCCGAGAACAGATGCCAGAGTGCTTTCTTCGGCAGTGGCAAAAGAAATCAGCCGGCAGCTGAACGGACTGACAGGCTATGCTCCGGCGGCTCCTTTTCTCCGGGATATTCTTCAGTTCGGTTCTTATAAAAATCTAGAAAAAACCAGATATGTCAATGACAAACAGATTACCGATCATTATGCGATTATTCCCACCGGACAGGGGCTTTCGGCCCTGAATTCGGTGTCGGCGGTATCCCGGAATGTATATGATCTGATTGTCAGGCGGTTCCTGAGTATTTTTTATCCTCCGGCAGTATATCAGAAAGTGTCGATTGTGACACAGATGCAGAGGGAACGTTTTTTTTCCAGCTTTCGGGTTCTGGCGGAAGAAGGATATCTGAAGGCAGCAGGTATCCGGAAGCAGAGCAGCGCAGATCAGGAAAAGGAAGAAACGGAAAATGAAAACCAGGACAAAGCCCTCTTTGAACGGGTGCAGTGTGTGAAAAAAGGAGATATTCTGGCAGTAAAAAAACTGGAAATCAAAGAAGGAGAAACCTCGCCCCCGAAGCGGTACAACTCCGGCTCTATTATTCTGGCTATGGAAAATGCCGGACAGCTTATTGAGGATGAAGAACTCCGGGCCCAGATAAAAGGAAGCGGAATCGGCACAAGCGCCACCCGGGCGGAGATTCTGAAAAAACTGATTCATATCAAATATCTTGCTCTCAGTAAGAAGACACAGATTATTACTCCCACTCTTCAGGGGGAAATGGTTTATGATGTGGTGGATCACTCTATCAAGTCTCTTCTTAACCCGGAACTGACAGCCAGCTGGGAGAAAGGACTTACCTATGTGGCAGAAGGATCAATCAGCCCGGATGAATACATGGAGAAGCTGGACAGGTTTGTAGCCGGCCATACGGCGGGGGTCAAAAGACTGAATAATCAGTACCAGCTCAGAGAATGTTATGACAAGGCGGCAGCGTATCACAAAAAGTCCGTTGGAAGACAGGAAAGCAGTGCCGGCGGAAGACAAAAGAGAAATAATAAAAAAGAAGAATGAGAATATAACAGAAAAGAGAGTTAACAGAAATGCCGGAGGCCGGCGGAAAGGAAGAAAGAAAAATGAAAGGTGTAACAGTAAAGGAACTCTACACATTGGAGGAGACAATTGCAAAGGATATCTTTGAAGGAGTGGAGTATCCCTGGGAGGTACTGCCGAAGATCAGCAGCTTTATTATAGAACTGGGGAATACGCTGAGCAGGGATGAGTATGAAAAAACCGGTGAGAATGTGTGGATTGCGAAATCGGCAAAAGTAGCGCCTACGGCTTTTATCAACGGGCCGGCCATCATCGGAAAAGACGCGGAAGTGCGTCATTGTGCTTTTATCCGCGGCAATGCGATTGTAGGTGAGGGAGCCGTTGTGGGAAATTCTACAGAGCTGAAAAATGTGATTCTGTTCAATAAAGTTCAGGTTCCTCATTACAATTATGTCGGAGATTCTGTTCTGGGATATAAATCTCACATGGGTGCGGGTTCCATCACTTCCAACGTGAAATCAGACAAAAAACTGGTTGTGGTAAAAAGTCCGGAAGGGAATATTGAGACCGGAATGAAAAAATTCGGAGCCATGCTCGGTGATGAAGTAGAAGTAGGCTGCGGCAGTGTTCTTAATCCGGGAACAGTTGTGGGAAGCCATACAAACATTTATCCCCTTTCTTCTGTGAGAGGCGTTGTGCCGGCCAACAGTATCTATAAAAAGCAGGGAGAAGTCGTGGAGAAGATGAGCAGATAGAGGATGCATATACTTTTGTGTTGACACGGGCCTGCGGCCCGTGTTATTCTATAGCCGGACGCTTTATTGCTTTAAAGCGCAACGCTTTAAAGTGAATGAGCAAAACGGATGGAAAATTTCGGTGCTGTGATGCCGGATAAAAGAAAAGGAAGTTGAGGGAAAAGAGATGGGAATTAAAATTGTGCTGCTTGTAGTCTTCTTTGCTGTTATGGTGGGAGTAGGAATCTATTCCAGAAAGCATGCTTCCAGCGTGGACGGCTTTGTTCTGGGAAGCAGATCCGTGGGACCATGGCTTACGGCGTTTGCTTATGGAACTTCATATTTTTCGGCAGTTGTATTTGTGGGATACGCCGGACAGTTCGGATGGAAATACGGAATTGCCTGTACCTGGATCGGGATAGGCAATGCGCTTATCGGAAGTCTTCTTGCCTGGGTAGTGCTGGGCCGGAGAACCAAGGTTATGACACAGCACCTGAAGTCCAAGACAATGCCGGATTTTTTCGGAGAACGGTATGACAGTAAGACGCTGAAGATCGTGGCGTCCGTAATTGTATTTGTTTTTCTGATTCCATATACAGCATCGGTGTACAATGGCCTGTCCAGATTGTTCGGCATGGCATTCAATATTCCGTATTCCTGGTGTGTAATTGCGATGGCAGTGTTTACCGCTTTGTATGTAATACTGGGCGGCTACATGGCTACAGCGATCAATGACTTTATCCAGGGGATTATCATGCTGGTGGGAATTGTGGCGGTAATTGCGGCTGTCTTAAGCGGGCAGGGCGGATTTATGGAGGCAATTTCAAAGATGGCTGAGATTCCCAGCGATGCTGCTGTGACTGCCGGCCAGCCGGGGGCATTTACCTCGTTTTTCGGACCGGATCCGCTGAACCTTCTCGGCGTTGTTATACTGACATCTCTGGGAACCTGGGGACTGCCTCAGATGATCGGAAAATTTTATGCAATCAAAGACGAAAAGTCCGTAAATACAGGAACCGTGATTTCCACAGTATTCGCAATTGTAGTTTCCGGCGGATGCTATTTCCTCGGAGGTTTCGGAAGACTGTTTGACAGCCCGCAGCTCTATGATGAGGCAGGAAACGTTGTATATGACAGTATTATTCCATACATGCTGTCAGCTCTTCCGGATATTCTGATTGGAATTGTGGTCGTACTTGTGCTTTCCGCGTCTATGTCCACTCTGTCTTCTCTGGTGCTGACTTCCAGTTCCACTATGACGCTGGATCTGCTTAAGGATAATATAATTAAAAATATGAGCGAAAAGAAACAGATTATTGTGATGCAGCTTCTCATTGTATTTTTTATTGTTGTATCGGTTGTAATTGCTCTGGATCCGCCCACATTTATCGCCCAGCTGATGGGCATCTCCTGGGGCGCTCTGGCAGGTGCTTTTCTGGCGCCTTTCCTCTACGGGCTGTATTGGAAAGGAGTTACCAAAGCCGGTGTATGGGCCGGATTTATTGCAGGTGTGGGACTGACGGTATCCAATATGTTTCTCGGATTTATTGAGTCTCCCATCAATGCCGGAGCGGCGGCAATGATTGCCGGACTGGTGGCAGTGCCTGTTGTCAGTCTTCTTACGCCGAAGATGAAAAAGGAGAAAATTGATGAGATATTCCAGTGTTATGATGAGACTGTAACAATTACGAAAAAAAGATCGCTTCAGCAGGATGTATAAAAAATAAGAAAAAGGCGGGAATCGGAGCCCTGTCGGACGGAACGGCGGAACAGGCCGGGAAGACCGACAGGGCTTCGCTTTTATATGAAAGAGTTTTTGGAGTTGAATATACGCAATACGTATGTTATAATGGCAGCATATCAAAAAAGTTGTTGACATTTGAAGACCGGTATAATACTATAGTAACAGATGCGAACAACTGTTCGATTTTGAAAAGGAGAATTGATTTATGGCAAATAGTGCAAATATGAACGAAGAAAAGAAAAAAGCGCTGGATGCGGCGATCGCCAAGCTGGAAAAGGATTTCGGAAAAGGCGCGGTGATGCGGCTTGGAGATTCCAGTGCGCATGTTGCGGTTGAGACTGTTCCCACGGGCTGTCTGAGCCTGGATCTTGCGCTGGGACTCGGAGGGGTTCCGAAAGGTCGTGTGATTGAGATTTACGGGCCTGAATCCAGCGGTAAGACGACGGTGGCTCTCCACATGATTGCGGAAGTACAGAAAAGAGGCGGAATTGCCGGGTTTATTGATGCAGAGCATGCACTGGATCCGGTTTATGCGAAAAATATCGGCGTTGATATTGATGAACTGTATATTTCCCAGCCGGACAGCGGAGATCAGGCGCTTGAGATCGCAGAGACCATGGTGCGCTCCGGAGCGATTGATATCATTGTAATTGACTCTGTGGCTGCTCTTGTTCCAAGACAGGAGATTGAGGGAGATATGGGAGACAGCCATGTGGGGCTTCAGGCCAGACTGATGTCTCAGGCTCTGAGAAAGCTGACCCCCGTGATCAGCAAGTCCAACTGTGTGGTGATTTTTATCAACCAGCTCAGAGAGAAAGTAGGAGTTATGTTCGGAAACCCGGAGACAACTACCGGAGGAAGGGCTTTGAAGTTCTATGCGTCTGTCCGTATGGATGTAAGAAGGATCGAGACGTTGAAACAGGGCGGAGAAGTTGTGGGAAACCGCACCCGTATTAAGATTGTTAAAAATAAGATTGCTCCTCCGTTTAAAGAGGCGGAGTTTGACATTATGTTTGGCAAAGGCATTTCGCGGACGGGAGATATTCTGGATCTTGCCGCCGGGATAGACGTAGTGAAAAAAAGCGGCGCATGGTATGCCTATGAAGGAGAAAAGATCGGACAGGGAAGAGAAAATGCGAAAACCTATCTGGAGACACATCCGGAAGTGATGGAGGAGCTGGACAGAAAGGTCAGGGCGCACTATCATCTGGGAGATGCTCCGGAGACAGAAGACAAAAATACGGAGAAAAAAGAAAACCCGGACGGAGATCTGAAATTGACGGCCGGTAAGACCAAATGACAGTTACAAGAATCGAACCCTGCGGGAAAACCAGATACCGGATTCATCTGGATGGAGAGCCGGCTTTTATCCTGTATAAAGGAGAGATGAAGAACCTGGGTATCCGTGAAGGGGAGGAGGTCTCCCCGGATACGCTGGAAACAATTTATTCGGCGATACTGTACAGGCGGGCCCGACTGCGGGCCATGCATCTGCTGGAAGACATGGACCGGACAGAGGCGGGACTTCGGGAAAAACTTCGTCAGGGAGAATATCCGGAGGAAGTGACGGAAAAGGCGATCGCATATGTCCGTTCCTTTGGCTATCTGAATGATGCCCGATATGCGGAAAATTTTATTCTGAGCCGTCAGGATACGAAAAGTCGGCGGGAAATAGAAGCGCTTCTGATAAAAAAAGGCGTGGCCAGAGAGATTATTGATCAGGCTTTTTCTGTCTGCTATACGGAGAACGAAGAACTGGAAGCAGTGAGGAAAATTCTCCGGAAAAAAAGGTTTGATCCGGACTCTGCCGACAGCCTGCAAATGCAGAAAATATACGGATATCTTGCCCGGAAAGGATTCCGCTATGAGACAATCCGTCAAGTGATACAAAATCATGCGGAGGATGCTTGACATTGTTGTGAAAACAGTATAAAATTTAACTGTTGTATTTTGATAAAATGTACAATGAAAACTGAATAAGGAGGTGCTCCTGTGCAATGAATCTAGGCTTATGTATAATAATTGCCGTGGCCCTCGCTGTGATAGTCGGTATTATTTCTCATCTCGTGACTGTCTCCAATCTGAAAAAGAATGCGGAGAGTAAGATCGGGAATGCGGAGACCAGAGCAAGAGAAATAATCGACGATGCTGTGAAAACTGCAGAGACAACGAAAAAGGAAGCTCTCTTGGAAGTCAAAGAGGAATCTATCAGGACCAAAAATGATCTTGAAAAGGAAACCAAAGAGAGAAGAGCAGAGCTGCAGCGCTATGAAAAGCGTGTGCTGGCAAAGGAAGAAGCAGTGGATAAGCGGTCAGATGCTCTTGAACATCGTGAATCAAAACTCACGTCGAAAGAAGAGCAGCTGCGTCAGCGTGAAGTCAAGGTAGAAGAACTGAGTCAGAAACGGGTACAGGAACTGGAACGAATCTCAGGACTTACCTCCGAACAGGCAAAAGAGTATCTGTTAAAAACTGTTGAAGAAGATGTCAAGCATGACACTGCCAGGATGGTCAGAGAACTGGAGGCGCAGGCAAAGGAAGAAGCAGACAAGAAAGCAAAAGAATATGTCGTTAATGCAATTCAGAGATGTGCCGCTGACCATGTGGCTGAGACAACGATTTCTGTTGTCCAGCTTCCCAGTGATGAAATGAAAGGACGTATTATCGGACGTGAAGGAAGAAATATCCGGACACTTGAGACACTTACTGGTGTGGAACTGATTATAGATGATACACCGGAAGCGGTTGTATTGTCAGGATTTGATCCGATTCGCCGGGAAGTGGCAAGGATAGCCCTTGAAAGGCTGATTGTGGATGGCAGAATTCATCCCGCAAGAATTGAAGAGATGGTGGAAAAGGCTCAGAAAGAAGTCGATACAATGATCAGAGAGGAAGGAGAGGCGGCTGCACTGGAAGTTGGTGTGACGGGAATCCATCCGGAGCTGATTCGTCTTCTCGGGCGTATGAAGTTCAGAACAAGTTATGGACAGAATGCCCTGAAACATTCCATAGAGGTGGCACAGCTTGCCGGACTTCTGGCAGGGGAAATCGGATTAGATGTACGTATTGCAAAACGTGCCGGGCTTCTGCATGATATAGGAAAATCCATAGATCATGATGTAGAAGGATCACATATTCAGATCGGCGTGGATCTGTGCAGAAAGTATAAAGAATCCGCTACAGTTATAAATGCTGTAGAGGCGCATCATGGAGATGTAGAACCTCAGACATTGATTGCATGTGTAGTGCAGGCTGCGGATACAATTTCCGCGGCAAGACCGGGAGCAAGAAGAGAAACCATCGAAACATATACAAACAGATTGAAACAGTTAGAAGATATTACCAACCAGTTTAAAGGTGTGGAGAAGTCTTTTGCCGTTCAGGCAGGAAGAGAGATTCGTGTTATGGTAGTTCCGGAGCAGGTATCTGATGATGATATGGTGCTTATGGCCAGGGATATTGCAAAACAGATTGAGTTTGAGCTGGAATATCCCGGACAAATTAAGGTGAATGTAATCCGTGAATCACGTGTAACGGATTATGCGAAATAACTGAAATCATAACAAATTAGAAAAGATGCAGCCCTTGTCGAAAGACGAGGGCTTTCTTTTACAGACAGGAGGTATGAAAGATGAGCGATGAGATACGGCGGCTGAAGAGAGAGCTTAAGTTTAAAGGAGTAATACTGGATTTTTATCAGGATACTATGGAGATTAACGGAGACCACACAGTGGTCTGGGATTTCATCAGTCACAAGGGAGCGGCAGCTGTAGTTCCTGTGTGTGATGACGGGCGAATACTTATGGTCAGACAGTACAGAAATGCATTGGAGCGATATACACTTGAGATTCCGGCCGGTGCGTTAGACGCAGAGGATGAGCCGGGAATTGTCTGTGCGGCCAGAGAGCTGGAGGAAGAAACAGGATATCGCTGTGATGAACTGGAATGGCTGATTAACCTCCGGACTACCGTTGCATTCTGTAATGAAAAAATACAGGTGTTTGTAGCCCGTAATCTGGTCCCGTCAAAACAGCATCTGGATGATGACGAGTTTATCGATCTGAAGGCGTATTCGCTTGAAGAACTGAAAGAAAAGATTTTTTCAGGAGAAATCGAGGATGCGAAAACAGTTTCCTCGCTTCTGGCCTACGATGCAAAGTACGGAAGAAACGAATAAATCAGGCTGTCCGGCATATAATGAAATATCTGTCAGGGGAGGAACCATGTCAGAACTTTCTTTCAGGAGGCGTTTCCATGAAGATATTTCATACGAGAAAGCAGCTTTTGGCTTTCTTTATGCCCGGTTTTTTGATTGGAATTATATATGTTAATTTTTTCGCTGTAAAATATATGGGGGAACCGGGTATATTCAGTACATATTTTCTGGAGCAGTATCAGTCTGTGGATATTGTGGCAGGAGAATACCTGTGGTATCTGATACGGGTCAGAGTAATTCCCTTTCTTGTACTGTCAGGTCTGGCGCTCACAAAGGCGAGAAAAGCAGCTGCGGTTCTGTTTCTTGTCTGGACGGGCATATCCGGCGGCATTCTGATCTCTCTGGCAGTAATCGATATGGGAATCAAAGGAAGCATTCTGTGTATCACAGGAATGCTTCCTCAGTTTATATTCTATATTCCTGCCTATCTGGTTTTGCTCTGGTATGCCTACATCTATCCCGGCAGCCAGTGGAACCGGCAGAAAACCATTTTCATTTCTTTTATGATGGCAGTAGGACTTATTCTTGAAATTTATGTAAATCCGCTGCTTGTTCGTGCATTTATTTCCACACTTTAAGACAGAAGCTGTATTTTATCATATGGTTCTGGTGAAATCAGCGTGAAATCAGTCTTCTATGGAAGAGGATCCGTTCTTTTTCCCCAGGATAAACAGAATACAAAGGGCAAGGACGGTCACGACTCCCTGACTTGCAAGAAGACCCCAGAGATATCCGACAATTCCATATCTGGGGATAACCAGAAATACACTGGCAATCCGTATGCCCAGACTCAGCGTGTTAATCAGGAAGGTGGAGCCGGTTTTTCCGAGGCCGTTAATGGAACTGATCAATGCGGTATTTGTATAGAGAAACGGGCAGATCCAGGCCAGCGTCAGGATAAATTTTCCTGCGGCAGGACTGTGAAACAACAGGTTCCCGAGATACGGGCCGGTAAACAGAAAGAACAGGCAGCAGCCAATACCAAGAAGAAAGCAGCTCCCGGCAGCTTTCCTGATAAGAGCTGCAGTGCCGGATGAATTCCCGTCTGCCTGGGCTTTTGTGACAGCAGGCATTAGAACTGTTCCCACAGAACTGGTAATAGCAGAGGGAAAAAGAATACAGGGCAGTGCCATACCGGTCAGTACACCGTAAGTGCTTAAGGCCTCCGGCGTGCTCATCCCGTAAAGTTTAAGGGAAGCAGGGATAGAAGCGGCTTCTACGCTCTGCAGCAGGGTGACTGCACTCCGGTTGGCTGTCAGTGGCAGAGATAGACGGAATAGTTCTCCGGCAGGTCCTTTCAGAGCTGAAAAAGATAAACCGGCAGGACAACGGATTAATTTTGCCAAAACCCGCCAGGAATACAGAAGAGAGAAAAATTCTCCGGCAACAATTCCTGCGGCAGCAATGCTGACAGAAGGGATGCTGCCGCTTTCCCGGATCAGCAAAAAGGTTACCACTACAAAAGCAATACGGACGGACTGTTCTATCAGCTGAGAGACGGCCGGAATTTCAGCCTTCTGCAGTCCGAAAGAATAGCCGCATATACAGCAGTGAACGGCAGCGCATGGCAGCGCATAGGAGATAATAACAAGCATTTCGCTGCATCGGATATCACCCAGAAAATGTCCGGCAATAAAAGTTGCATTTTGCTGGATCAGAATAATTTCCAGTATGGAGAGAGAGACTGTGAAAAACAATGCAATGAAAAGGGCTGTTTTTGCCTCCCGGTGTCGGCTGAGAGATATTTTCCGGGCTACCGTACGGGAAAGAGCGGTTTCGATTCCGGCAGTACTTATAGAATGACACAGAGCATAGACGGGAAAAATAAGCTGATACAGTCCTACATTTTCCTCGCCAAAGGCATGACTTAAAAATATACGGAAGAAAAATCCCATAAAGCGGCTGATAAATCCGGCTGCAGTCAGAATAAAAGCACCCCGGACTAAAGTATGTTTTGACGGCATGAAAGAGATTCCTCCGGCAGAACTTTTTATAAAGATATGACAGATTTTATTAAGATATGTTGGATTCTTTCTTGACAGAACAGGCAGAGGATGGTATCCTACATGAGTAAATCCTAGTAAAATACTAGGGATAATACAGCGATTTAAGAGGGTGATAGATTGAAACTTTCGACAAAAGGAAGATATGGGCTTCGCGCACTGATTGATCTTGCACAGTACAGCAAGGATGCACCGGTTTCAATTATGAGTATTTCCTCCCGCCAGGAACTTTCCGAAAGATATCTGGAACAGCTTATGTCCATGCTGAAAAAGGCCGGGCTGGTGAAAAGCATCCGGGGCGCCGCGGGCGGCTATATTCTGGCAAAGCCGGCAGACGAGATATCGGTGGGGGACGTGCTCCGTGCTCTGGAAGGAAGTCTGGAACCGGTGGACTGTGCGGGGCTGGACCCGGAAGGCAGCTGTAAAGCAGCTGACAGTTGTGTGACAAAATACGTCTGGCAGCGGATTAATGAAAGTATCAACCGGACAGTGGATGAGATTATGTTAAGTCAGCTTGTGGAAGAAAGCCGGAAGAAAAACTGCACAGAGCTCAGAAAAGACCGCGGCGGATGCAGAAATTAAGCCGGTATGGTCCGGGGGCTGTAGATCAAAATACAGGAGGTAGAAAAAGTGGAAAAACTGATATATCTGGATAATGCAGCGACAACGAAGACATCACCGGAAGTGGTGGAGGCCATGCTCCCTTATTTTACGGAGCATTACGGCAACCCTTCCAGTGTGTACGGATTCGCTGCGGGAAACAAAGAGGTTATTACAAGACAGCGGGAGATTATTGCAGAAGCCCTCGGAGCAAAGGATAATGAAATTTATTTTACTGCCGGCGGCACCGAGTCTGACAACTGGGCTCTTACGGCAGCGGCAGAGGCCTATGAAAGCAAGGGAAAACATATTATAACAAGTAAAATTGAACACCACGCAGTTCTTCATACCTGCCGGTATCTGGAAAAGAGAGGGTACGAAGTAACCTATCTGGATGTGGATGAAAACGGTCTGGTGAACCCGGCAGATGTGGAAGCGGCAATCCGTCCGGACACGATACTTGTTTCGGTCATGTTTGCAAATAATGAGATCGGTACGATTCAGCCGATCCGGGAGATCGGGGAGATCACCCGGAGAAAAGGCGTGCTCTTCCACACAGACGCGGTTCAGGCATTTGGCCAGATCCCCATTCAGGTGGATGACTGCGGAATCGATATGTTAAGCGCCAGCGGGCATAAGCTTAACGGGCCAAAGGGAATCGGATTTCTGTATATCAGAAAAGGCGTGAAAATCCGTTCTTTCATCCACGGCGGGGCACAGGAGAGAAAACGACGTGCCGGTACAGAAAATGTCCCCGGCATTGTGGGACTTGGAAAAGCAGTGGAACTGGCCTTCCGGACTATGGATGAGCGGACGGCAAAAGAAACAGAGCTCAGGGATTATATGATCAGCCGTATTGAGCGGGAGATACCGTACTGCAGGTTGAACGGAGACAAAAAAAAGCGGCTTCCGAATAATGTGAATTTCAGCTTTCAGTTTATTGAGGGGGAATCTCTTCTCATTATGCTGGATATGAAAGGTGTCTGCGCGTCAAGCGGTTCTGCATGTACATCCGGATCGCTGGATCCGTCCCATGTGCTGCTCGCCATCGGACTTCCTCATGAAATTGCCCATGGGTCCCTGCGCATGACTCTCGGCGCGGATACGGAAAAAGAAGATGTAGATTATGTAGTGGATTGTTTAAAAGAAATTGTAGACCAGCTGCGAAATATGTCCCCGCTTTATGAGGATTTTGTGAAAAAACAGAAAGAGAATCAGTAAAAAGGAGGAACAGAGAACTATGTATACAGAAAAAGTAATGGATCATTTTCAGCATCCGAGAAATGTAGGAGAGATTGAAAACGCCAGCGGAGTAGGTACGGTGGGAAATGCAAAGTGCGGCGATATTATGCGCATTTATCTGGATATTGATGAAAATCAGATTATCCGGGATGTGAAATTTAAGACGTTTGGCTGCGGCGCGGCGGTTGCAACCAGCAGCATGGCTACAGAACTGGTAAAGGGAAAGAACATTCAGGAAGCAATGCAGGTGACAAATAAAGCGGTTATGGAAGCTCTGGACGGTCTTCCGCCGGTTAAGGTTCACTGTTCTCTTCTGGCAGAGGAGGCGATTCACGCGGCGCTCTGGGATTATGCGGAGAAGAATGGCATAAAGATCGAAGGACTATCAAAACCGAAGTCAGATATACATGAGGATGAGGAAGAAGAGGAATACTAATGAGCAGAGTGGTCATTGGAATGTCCGGGGGAGTGGATTCCTCCGTTGCGGCGTATCTGTTAAAAAAGCAGGGATATGATGTTATTGGTGTTACCATGCAGATCTGGCAGGAAGAAGACGTCTGTTCCGTGGAAGAGAACGGCGGCTGCTGCGGATTAAGCGCTGTAGATGATGCCAGAAGAGTTGCGGCTGCTCTGGATATTCCTTTTTATGTAATGAATTTCCGGGAAGAGTTCCAAAAGAATGTGATTGATTATTTTGCAAAGGAGTATTACAGCGGCCATACACCTAATCCCTGTATTGCCTGTAACCGGTATGTGAAATGGGAGGCTCTGCTGAGAAAAAGCCTGTCTATCGGAGCGGACTATCTGGCCACAGGCCACTATGCCCGTATTGAAAAGCTGGAAAACGGCAGGTATGCGCTGCGGCGTTCGTCCACTCTGAAAAAAGATCAGACCTATGCTCTTTATAATCTCACCCAGGAACAGCTCAGCCATACGCTCATGCCTGTAGGCGATTATTCAAAAGATGAGATCCGTTCGATTGCCGGAGAGATCGGCCTTAAGGTGGCAGATAAACCGGACAGTCAGGACATCTGCTTTGTGCCTGACGGAAACTATGCGTTATTTCTTGAAAAAGAGACAGGAAAAAAGGCGGAAAAAGGAAACTTCATCACTCCGGACGGAAAGGTTCTTGGCCGCCATAAAGGGATTATTCACTATACAGTAGGACAGAGAAAGGGACTGGGACTTGCCCTGGGATATCCTGCTTTTGTTGTGGAAATCCGGCCGGAAACAAATGAAGTCGTAGTCGGCGCTTATGAAGAGTCCCTGACAGATACTGTGCGGGCCGGCAGACTGAATTTTATGTCTGTGGAGGATATTACATCTCCGGTGCGGGCATTCGCCAAGGTGAGATACAATCATAAAGGGGCCTGGTGTACGGCTGAGAGAACCGGGGAGGATGAAATTATCTGCCATTTTGATGAGCCGCTGAGAGCGGTGGCGCCGGGTCAGGCTCTGGTGCTGTATGACGGGGAATATGTGATGGGAGGCGGAACCATATTATGAAACCGGCAGAAACAGATGTGAAGGCTGATTTCCATATGCATACGGAGTTTTCCGGCGACAGCGATGCACCGGTAAGAACCATGCTGGACGCAGCTCTGGAGAGAGGGATGGAAGCGGTCTGTATTACCGATCATATTGACGAAGATTATCCGGAGGACAGTGTGACAGGAGCGAATCCCTTCCTGTTTGATCTGGATCAGTATTTTCAGGTTCTCAGAGAGATAAAAAAAGAATATGCGGACAGACTGGATGTCCGCATTGGCGTGGAGCTGGGACTTCAGCCGCACCTGGGAGAGAGGTATGGGAGAATTACAGAAAAGTATCCTTTTGATTTTGTGATTGGTTCGCTTCATCTTATTCATGGGCAGGATCCCTATGACGGCGTTATTTTTGAGGGACGAAGTGATGCGGATGTATACCGGGAGGCGTTTCAGGCTACCCTGGAGAATCTGGATCATGTGTCGGATTTTGATGTTCTGGGCCACCTGGATTATGTGGTTCGCTATGGAAGGCGGCAGGCCCGGGAGTATTCCTATCAGGCATTTTCAGATGAAATCGATGAGATCCTGAAGAAAGTGATCCATATGGGAAAAGGGATTGAGATGAATATGGGGGGCTTTAAGTACGGACTGGGATTCTGCAATCCCCATCCGGATGTGATCCGCAGATACCGGGAACTGGGTGGCGAGATTATTACAGTGGGAGCAGACGCCCACAGACCGGAGCATGTAGCATTTGACTTTGAAAAGGCAGGCGATATACTCAGAGCCTGCGGATTCCGTTACTATGCGGAATACAGGAACAGAAAGCCCATTTTCAGACAAGTTTAGCTAAAAATACATTTAGCACTTGAATTTTTGTTCCTGTTTTAGTACAATTATTCTAGTTGATGAATCTTAAGCAATACGTGCGTGCATTTGTGAGGGGTTCATTGCCAGGCTGTACTTCAGCCAAAGAATTTTTATAAACTTTTAGGAGGAATTAATCATGGCAGTAAAAGTAGCGATTAATGGATTTGGACGTATCGGACGTCTCGCTTTCAGACAGATGTTTGGAGCAGAAGGATTTGAGATCGTGGCAATCAACGACCTTACATCACCGAAAATGCTGGCTCACTTACTGAAATATGACTCAACACAGGGCAAATATGCACTGGCTGACAAAGTTGAGGCAGGAGAGGATTCCATCACTGTTGACGGCAAAGAGATCAAAATTTACGCTGAAGCTGATGCTAATAACCTTCCGTGGGGACAGATCGGTGTTGACGTAGTTCTTGAGTGTACAGGCTTCTATACAAAGAAAGAAAAAGCTCAGGCACACATTAATGCAGGCGCTAAGAAAGTTATCATCTCCGCTCCGGCAGGAAATGATCTTCCGACAATCGTTTACAATGTAAACCACGAGACACTGACAAAGGATGACGATATCATTTCCGCAGCATCCTGTACAACAAACTGCCTTGCTCCGATGGCTAAGGCTCTGAACGATCTTGCACCGATCAAATCCGGTATCATGTGCACAATCCACGCTTACACAGGCGATCAGATGACACTTGACGGACCGCAGAGAAAAGGTGATCTGAGAAGATCTCGCGCAGCAGCAGTTAACATTGTACCGAACAGCACAGGTGCAGCTAAGGCTATCGGTCTTGTTATTCCGGAACTGAACGGAAAACTGATCGGCTCTGCTCAGCGTGTTCCGACTCCGACAGGATCTACAACAATCCTGACAGCAGTTGTTGAAGGTGAAGTTACAGTTGATCAGATCAACGCAGCTATGAAAGCAGCAGCTAACGAGTCTTACGGCTACAACGAGGATGAGATCGTATCCAGCGATATCGTTGGTATGACATATGGTTCTCTGTTCGACGCTACGCAGACAATGGCTCTTCCGGTTGGCGACGGCACAACAGAGGTTCAGGTTGTTTCATGGTATGACAACGAGAACTCTTACACAAGCCAGATGGTAAGAACAATCAAATACTTCGGAAAACTGCTTGAGGCTTAATTTGAAGTCTGAGAGAATTCTGAATTGACTCACAAAGGGTCCGGTCTTAATTATTGGACCGGACTCTTTTTTCATTATTTTGAAAGTACAGGAGGCAATGACAATGGCAATGCTTAATAAAAAATCAGTCGATGATATTAATGTAAAAGGAAAAAGAGTCCTTGTAAGATGCGATTTCAATGTTCCGCTGATTGACGGAAAGATCACAGATGAAAACCGTATTGTTGCAGCCCTTCCCACAATTAAGAAACTGATCGCAGACGGCGGAAAAGTAATTCTCTGCTCTCATCTGGGAAAACCGAAGGGAGAGCCCAAGCCGGAACTGTCACTGGCACCGGTTGCCGTAAGACTTTCCGAACTGCTTGGACAGGAAGTAAAATTTGCGGCAGATCCTGAAGTCGTAGGACCGAATGCAAAGGCTGCAGTAGAAGCAATGAATGATGGAGACGTTGTTCTTCTTGAGAATACACGTTACAGAGCAGAAGAAACAAAGAATGGAGAAGCGTTCAGCAAAGAGCTGGCATCTCTGTGCGATGTATTTGTAAATGATGCATTCGGAACTGCTCACAGGGCACACTGCTCCAATGTAGGTGTTACACAGTTTGTTGATACTGCAGTTGTAGGATATCTGATGCAGAAAGAGATTGATTTCCTTGGTAACGCAGTTGAAAATCCGGAGAGACCGTTCGTGGCTATTCTTGGCGGATCCAAAGTTTCCAGCAAAATCTCTGTAATCGAGAACCTGCTTGAGAAAGTTGACACTCTGATCATCGGCGGAGGAATGTGCTTTACATTCAGCAAAGCTCAGGGCGGCAGTGTTGGAAAATCTCTTCTTGAAGAAGATTACTGCCAGTATGCGCTTGATATGATCGAGAAAGCAAAGGCAAAAGGCGTAAACCTTCTTCTTCCTGTCGATACAGTTATCGCAGATGATTTCTCCAATGACGCAAATACAAAAGTAGTCGCTATGGGTGAAATTCCGGAAGGATGGATGGGACTTGATATCGGACCTGAAACAGCAAAACTTTATGCGGATGCTGTAAAAGACGCAAAAACTGTTGTATGGAACGGACCGATGGGATGCTTCGAGATGCCGAAATTCGCAGCCGGAACTGAGGCAGTTGCGAAGGCAATGTCCGAGACAGACGCTGTAACAATCATCGGCGGCGGTGATTCTGCAGCAGCAGTAAATCAGCTGGGCTACGGCGACAAGATGACACACATCTCAACAGGCGGCGGCGCTTCTCTCGAATTCCTTGAAGGAAAAGAACTGCCGGGCGTAGCAGCAGCAAACGATAAGTAAAAAGCTTAGCGAAGGCAAGCCGGAGGCGCAGGCTGAGCTTAGCGTTTACTTAGTTCGCCGCACTTGCTGAGGTATTATCGAAGCTAGTAAGGCGAACATACCAGAGAGCTTAGCGAAGGCAAGCCGGAGGCGCAGGCTGCCGATAATATGTTTAGGAGAAGAAAAAATGGCAAGAAAAAAAATTATTGCGGGCAACTGGAAAATGAATAAAACTCCCAGCGAGGCCGTTGCTCTTGTAGAAGAACTGAAACCACTTGTTGCGAATGATGAAGTAGATGTAGTATTCTGTGTACCGGCTATCGATATCGTTCCGGTTGTTGAGTCGGTAAAGGGAACAAACATCCAGGTTGGAGCTGAGAATATGTATTTTGAGGAGAGCGGCGCTTACACAGGCGAGATCTCCCCGGCAATGCTTGTAGACGCAGGCGTGAAATATGTAGTTCTCGGACACTCAGAGAGAAGAGATTACTTTGGTGAGACAAACGAGGATGTAAATAAGAAAGTCCTCAAAGCTTTCGAGCACGGCATTACACCGATTATGTGCTGCGGCGAGACTCTGGAGCAGAGAGAGCAGGGCGTTACAATGGACTTCATCCGGCAGCAGGTTAAAGTGGGTCTTCAGAATGTAACAGCTGATCAGGCTAAGACAATGGTTATCGCTTACGAACCCATCTGGGCCATCGGAACCGGCAAGACTGCTACAACAGAGCAGGCTGAGGAAGTGTGCAAAGGCATTCGTGAGTGTGTTGCAGAGGTTTATGATGAAGCTACAGCAGAAGCAATCCGTATTCAGTACGGCGGATCTGTAAATGCTGGAAACGCTGCAGAGCTGTTTGCGCAGGCTGATATTGACGGCGGTCTGGTAGGCGGAGCTTCTCTGAAGGCAGACTTCGGAAAGATCGTAAACTACAAATAACGATAAACAGACTGTTTAAAAGTCAGAAAACAGGACTTCCGGTTTCAGATAAAAGGGATATGTTTCCCCAATATCTGGATCCGGAAGTTTCGCTTTACGGGAATGTCTGTTGTCTAAATTTACTAAAACAGTTTTTTTCAATTTGTCTGATCTGACAGTGGACAAAAAGCAGGCTGTGAGATACAGACGCCGGTTTTTATTACGAATGCAGAGGAACTTGGCGGAGTGACAGTTGAAGAGGACAAACTTATCATAGGAGGAGAATAGAATGGGATTTCCAAAGAATTTTCTCTGGGGCGGCGCTACTGCCGCAAATCAGTGCGAAGGCGCATGGAATGTTGACGGAAAGGGTGTTTCTGTATCAGACATCTGTACGGGAGGAAAGTTCGGACAGAGCAAACGGATTACTCCGATACCGGAGGAAGGAACTTTTTACCCCAGCCATGAAGGGATCCGGCACTACGAGAAGTTTAAAGAAGACATTGCCTTATTTGCGGAGATGGGATTCAAGTGCTATCGCTTTTCGATTGCATGGACCCGCATTTTCCCGAACGGCGACGAGACAGAACCCAATGAAGCAGGACTGAAGCACTATGAGGAAGTAATTGACGAGTGCCTGAAATACGGAATCGAACCTCTGATCACCATATCGCACTACGAAGTGCCGTTCGGACTGACAAAGAAATGCAATGCATGGGTCAGCCGGGACATGATCGGATATTTTCTGAATTACTGCCGGGCGATTTTTGAGAGATACAAAGGGAAAGTAAAATACTGGCTTACATTTAACGAAATCAACAGCTCTGTGGCGCCTATGGGGGCCCTTTTAAATCAGGGAATTCTCAATGATCTGGAGCATCCGACAGAATTTATGAAACAGCCGGATATTCCTCAGCAGAGATTCCAGGGACTGCATCATATGTTTGTTGCTTCTGCCCTTGCGGTAAAAATGGCCCATGAAATTGATCCGGAATATAAGGTGGGCAATATGATGATCTATTCGGCCAGCTATCCGCTGACCTGCAGCCCGGATGATGTTCTGGCATGCCAGAAATATAACCGCCTGTACAACTATTACTGCACAGATGTGCAGGCAAAAGGGGAATATCCGGCATATGCGGATTCTCTTCTGAAGGAGTTAAATGTTACGGTAAAGAAAGAGCCGGGAGACGACGAGATCCTGAAAAACGGTACTGTGGATTTCATATCCTTCTCCTATTATATGTCATCCTGTCAGACGGCAGATACGACAAAAGAAAGCGGCGAAGGCAATATCCTGGGAGGGGTTCCGAATCCTTATCTGGAAGCATCCGACTGGGGATGGCAGATCGACCCGAAGGGACTCAGGTATGCGCTGAATGATCTGAGCGACAGATATGGTCTGCCTCTGATGGTAGTGGAAAACGGACTGGGCGCAAAAGATACCATAGAGGAGGATGGCTCCATTCAGGATGATTACCGGATTGATTACCTCAGAAAACATATTGAGCAGATGAAGCTGGCTGTGGACGAGGGCGTTGATCTGATGGGCTACACTCCCTGGGGATGTATTGATCTTGTATCTGCTTCTACAGGAGAATATGCAAAACGCTACGGCATGATCTATGTGCGCAGATATGACGACGGCACTGGTGACTTTGCACGGCTTAAGAAAAAATCATTTTACTGGTATCAGCGTGTCATTCAGTCGAACGGAGAGGAACTGTAATGGAACAGAGGAAGATTATTTTCCTTGATGTGGACGGCACGCTTGTGGATTACAGCGGACATATCCCGCAGAGCGCGGCAGAAGCGTTTCCTGAACTGAAAGCGGGAACCTGGGGCGGCGCGGGAGAAACGGCGCTGTTCGGAGATCTGGCTCTGAAAGAGATTGACAAGGCATATGCCATGGATGTTCTGCTGGAACATCTGCATGCTTCTCCGGATGCTACGGTGGCTTTCGGAGATGCAAAGGTAGATATTCCCATGCTGGAACACAGCCGGATGGGCGTAGCTATGGGAAACGGAGGCCCGGAGATCCGGGCTGCGGCAGATTATGTGACCGATGATGTAGAATGTGACGGGCTTTGGAAAGCATTTTCCCATCTGGGGCTCCTGGAATAAGAAGAATTTCAGCAGTTATTTCGGCGGGCGGATAAGCTTTTGTCACAACCCCTGTTCTCCGTCTTGCAAAATTGTTTAAAAACGGGTACAATATTTAACGGGATAAATCCCCAAATGTACAGAATAAAGGAGATATGGATATGAGCAAGAAACCAACCGTATTGATGATATTAGATGGCTACGGCTTAAGAGATGACAAACACGGCAACGCAGTGGCAGAAGCAGCCACACCGGTCATGGACAGGCTGATGGCTGAGTGCCCCTTTGTGAGAGGAAATGCAAGCGGCATGGCCGTAGGACTTCCGGATGGCCAGATGGGAAACTCAGAGGTGGGACATCTGAACATGGGCGCAGGCCGTATTGTTTATCAGGATCTGACCAAGATTACAAAAGCGATTCAGGATGGGGATTTCTTTGAGAATAAAGCGCTTGTGGCAGCTTGTGAGAATGTGAAGAAAAACGATTCCTCGCTTCATCTGATGGGACTTGTGTCTGACGGCGGCGTGCACAGCCACAATACACATATTTACGGACTTCTTGAGCTGGCAAAGAGACAGGGAATCGAGAAGGTATACGTACACTGCTTCCTTGACGGACGTGATACGCCTCCGGCATCCGGAAAAGAGTATGTGGAAGAGCTGGAAGCCAAAATGAAAGAGATCGGAGTAGGGCAGGTTGCTACGGTTGCAGGCCGCTACTATGCCATGGACCGTGATAACCGCTGGGATCGCGTGGAGAAAGCCTACAGAGCACTTGTAAAGGGCGAGGGAGACGAAGCGGTTTCCGCGACAGAGGGAATTCAGGCTTCCTATGATAAAGATGTGACAGATGAGTTTGTTGTGCCCATGGTAATTATGAAAGACGGCGCTCCGACAGCAACGGTAAAGGATGGAGATTCCATTATCTTCTTTAATTTCCGTCCGGACCGGGCAAGAGAGATCACCAGAACATTCTGCGATGATGACTTCACAGGATTCGACAGAGGCGAGAGAGTGAAAACAACATATGTGTGCTTCACAGAGTATGATGTGACAATCCCGAACAAGCAGGTAGCCTTTGTAAAAGAAGAGATCACAAATACATTCGGAGAATTCCTTGCGGCTCATAACATGAAACAGGCCCGTATTGCCGAGACAGAGAAGTATGCTCATGTAACCTTCTTCTTTAACGGCGGCGTTGAGGAGCCGAATCCGGGTGAGGACCGCATCCTTGTAAAATCTCCCAAGGTTGCGACATACGACCTGAAACCGGAGATGAGCGCTTATGAAGTATGCGATAAACTGGTTGAGGCGATCAAGTCCGGCAAATATGACGTGGTTATCATCAACTTTGCAAACCCGGATATGGTAGGCCATACCGGAGTTGAGAATGCGGCGATCAAGGCAATCGAGGCTGTTGACGAGTGTGTCGGTAAAGCGGTAGATGCGATCAGAGAAGTTGACGGACAGATGTTTATCTGTGCTGACCACGGCAATGCGGAACAGCTGATTGATGAGGAGACAGGCGAGCCGTTTACCGCTCATACAACAAACCAGGTTCCCTTTATCCTTGTAAATGCAGATCCGTCCTACAAACTGAGAGAAGGCGGATGCCTGGCTGATATCGCTCCGACTCTGATTGAGATGATGGGAATGGAGCAGCCCAAAGAGATGACAGGAAAATCACTGATTGTAAAATAAAGAAGATCAGATATAGAAAAAGCTGCACAGAGGCACGGCATGAATACAGCCGGGCCTCTGTCTGTATGTAAAGCCGGCAAAAGCCGGCTTTCAGAAGGAGAATATGAAATATGCGGGAAAAACTGACAAAAAGTGATGTGGAAAAAATACAGGCAGAGATCGATCACCGTAAGCTTGTAGAGAGGAAAGAACTGATTGAAGCGGTAAAGGAGGCCCGTTCCCACGGAGATCTGAGTGAAAATTTTGAGTATCACGCGGCCAAAAAGGAGAAAAACCGGAATGAAAGCCGGATCCGCTATCTGGAGAGAATGCTGAAGACAGCCATAATCGTGGAAGATCATTCGAAAGCAGATGAGGTCGGGTTAAATAATACAGTTGAGATCTACTGCGAAGATGATGATGAGACAGAGACATACCGGATCGTTACGTCTGTCCGGGGCAGTTCTCTGAACGGCCTGGTCAGTATTGAGTCGCCCATAGGAAAAGCACTTCTGGGACATAAAGAAGGCGACCGGGTCTACGTGAAAGTCAATGATGACTACGGATATTATGTTGTAATACGGAAGGTGATCAAAACAGAAAGCGAAGAGGAAGATCATATCAGAAGTTTTTAGAGATTATCAGACGGAAAAGATATATTATGCTGCAGTATCTCTGTTAATATTTTCATGAGAGGAGAAAAGAAAATATGAAATACACAACAGCTGTGTTTGATCTGGACGGAACAATTACGGATTCCTGTCCCGGAATTTTAAATTCGATCCGTTATGCTCTGAAAAAACGGGGAATCAGTGAGCCGGAGGAAGGTGTGCTTCGTTCTTTTATCGGACCGCCTCTTCAGCAGCAGTTTCAGAGGGTTTTTCATCTGTCCGAAGAAGAGGGAGCAGCAATGGTTTCTATATACCGGGAGTATTACGGGGAGAAAGGTATTTTTGAGAACCGCGTATATGACGGTGTGCCGGAGATGCTCAGACAGCTTAAAGCAGCAGGAATTAAAGTACTGATGGCCACTTCAAAGCCGGAAAAATATGCAGGACAGATTGCGGAGCATTTTGGATTTGATCAGTATTTTGATTTTATAGGCGGCGCATGTATGGACGGAACACGAACAGTCAAACATGAGGTGATTGAATATGTACTTGAGACATGCGGTATTTCTGAAGCTGACAGAAAAAATACCGTCATGATCGGCGACCGCCGTCACGATATAGAAGGAGCAAAACAGTCCGGACTTCACAGTCTGGGAGTATTATACGGATATGGCAGCCGTGAAGAACTGGAACATGCAGGATCAGAAGCGATTGCAGAGACTCCGGCTGATGTGGCCGGACAGATTCTGGGATAATTGAGTGCAGAACAGAAAATGGATCTCGCATGTCCGCTTTACAGAAACTTTGCATAATCAGGAGAATAGTTTTTACATCCTCTGTTTAAAATAAATATGCAGCAGTAAAGAGAATGGTACTCTTTAGCAGATTTATGCATAGGATGACATATGAGATAAAACGGGGGCCTGAAAATGTACAGAGGATTGTGGAATTTTATTACAAAATATACGGACGAGAGTCATGCGGTATCTATTTTTCTTCCGGTTATGATCATGGGATGGACACTGGCAGGACTGGCGATTGGCCTGGTCGTATGCGCATGTACCGGAACAGGTATTATGGCGGCGCTTGCAGATCTGATCTGTGCCGGCGGATATGCAGGTCTGATTCTCGGATTGTTCGGCGGATGCTTCTTCCTTTACCGGATCGGTGTCTGATGCCGCGGAAATCCGGCCCAATAGAAATGTGTAAATGAAAAATAAAAATCGAACGTCCCCTGCCGGGATTGACTTGCATCAGTCAATCCCGGCAGGGGACGTTCTGTATCTTTTCTAAAGAAGACCGGTCCAGCTGTATAAAGGCCATATGGAAAACCATTTTATGACAGGAAGTCCCATTTCGCTCAGAATAAGTGGGACGGCAAACAGCAGCAGCGCCAGAAACAGCGCCTGAAAGGCGTTTTTTCTCCAGCGGGACAAAAGCAGGACGAGAAATGTTATGAGAAGTACTGCGCCGGCCTGAATCAATGCTGCCAGGAACAGAAAGAGCAGAATCGGCATATTGAGGAGGAAATGACTGTATTGTGGTATGTTCTGTATTCCTGCCTGCAGTTCCCCCATGGGATAGACTTCTGAAATGGAAATCCAGCGGAAGATCCAGGGAAAAAGAGTGATCCCGATGCACATAAAACTGCAGACCAGATATTTGCTCCGGAGTACTTTCCTGCGGCCGCAGCGGGTGGCAGAAAGCAGTGCCCACATTCCTCTGCTGTCTTCCAGCGCCATTACATTTGAGAAGGAGAGGCAGATACAGAGGACAAGAAGGAGCAGATCGGTCAGAAAACTGTCGTCTATACTGCCGAGAAGGTAAAGGTACCCTGTATCATAGACAAAGACGCCGCCGTATTCCAGAATCTTTTCATATTGAACCAGGACTCTCTGAAAGGCGGGATAGAAAGCCATTTCGCTTTCCCAGGGCAGTTTCATACTTTCACCGGTACTTTCGCTGATCGCGCCGTCTGCTGTCATACGGTCGATTTTTTTAATCTGTGCGGATGCCTCATCAAAGCGTGCCTGTTCGGAAGCAATAAGCGCCTCTTTTTCTTCGTTCAGTTCTCCTTCTAAAGATTTCATCAGTGTCTGATAGTATTCTTCTCCTGCTGACGGGACATATTTCCTTCCCAGATCCGTCCATCCGATAATGAATACAAATGCTGCTGCAACAAACAGGATGCGGTTTGCAAAAAGCAGTTTGTAACTTTCATGGCACAGCAGGCTGCTGTGAGGGCGGAAGGGCATACGAAAGGAAAAAATTTCCCGGCGCAGGGTCAGATGTCTTCCACGGGCGAACAGTACGAAAGTGAGCGACAGACCTGCTGCGAGAAAGAGTGCCAGCGCAGTCAGAGAGCAGGCAGGGCGGCTGACCGGATATCCCAGAATATTCAGATTTAAATAGTTCCCCCATATCTGATCCGTCCGGAGCAGCCCGAAAAAAGAAAGATATTTTAACAGATTCCATCCGGAATAAGAGGGAATCTGTGTGTAGAAAATCCAGTTTACTGTAAGAAAGCCGATTCCTGCCAGCTGGGGTGAGAAGCTGCGGGAGGCGAAAATGGCGAAGGCGGACAGCAGCAGTCCGAAGCAGAAAACTGTAATAGCTTTTCCGGCTGTTGATGCCAGAAGAAAAGTACTTATGGAAACCGGCACACTGCTTTCCGTATAAGAGGCCACTGACTGGAGCGCTGCGGTCAGGTCTCCGGCTCCCGCGGCTGATATGCCGAACAGCAGCCCGGTGCCAAAGAGCAGAAACGTGAGGGTGGTACAGTGGAGGAAAAGCGCGGCAATGCGGGCCGCCATATCCACGGCCACACCCCGCCTCGAAGCTCTTGTAACCGCAAAAAGTTCCTTTTCCTTTTCTTCCGCGATCAGCTGTCCCACAAAGAGAAATACCGAAAGAAGCAGAAGAAGATCCGAAACAGGATTTTCCAGTGCCATGGTGATCCCTTTTGCGGGAAACCAGCGGATATTTTCCCCGGTCATGCCGCTGTGGTCCTCCGCACTTTTCCTGATATTCCGGCTGGTGAAGGATTCTTCTGATCCGCCGGACTGAAAGATTGAGATACCGCTTAAGCGGGAACTGTTCTCCTGTACCGTCCGGATATAATCGTCATAACGGGATACAACGCTGATTTCTTCATACAGCTGATCTGCCAGTGCCTGTTCTTCCTCCAGAGAATGGGTGTAGGTAAGATAATTCCCGGTCCGGTAAATTTCGTAATACTTTTCATAGATTCCGGAACTGCTGTTCATACGCTGCCTGGCAAGTGCGTTCCCTGCCTCGGTCCCCTGAGCGAAAAGATTCCGGACTTCTTCCACCAGGGCAATGCCGTCGGTCTGTTCCTTCAGCCCCTGGATATAATCCAGCTTTTCCGGCTCTGTCATTCCGGAGATGTCCCGGCATACAGCCCGGTAAGCTGAAAGAGGAGGCTCTCCCTGGACAGGCCGGTTCAGGTACCACAGAAAAAACAGATTAAGGAAGATGAGAAGAGCCATAAGGCCGGGGAAGCTTTTCCTTCCCCAGACTTTTTTCAGCTCAGACCGGATAAGACAAATCATATGCGGCCTCCTTTCCGGCAGCTCTTTTTTTTGAATACCTGTAAATATACCTGTTCCAGATTTTCTGCCTGATTCCATTTCCGGCAGAGATCAGGGACTGTGCCCTGATCTACGATACTGCCTTCTCTGAGAAGGATGATTTCTCCGGCTGCAGATTCAATATCGGATACCACATGGGTTGAAACAAGAATGATTCTGTCCCCGGACATATTTTTTATCGTTTCCCGGATTCTGACCCTTTCTCTGGGGTCCATTCCTGCGGTAGGTTCATCCAGGATGACCAGACTGGGATCTCCAAGAATGGCCTGGGCGACAAGAATTCTCTGCTTCATGCCGCCGGAATATGTTCCGATCAGCCGGCCGGCTTCGTCCGCCATATTTACACAGGACAGGACGCGGTGTATTTCTTCTTTCTGTTTCTTTTTCGGAATGCCTTTGAGGGCGGCCATATAGGAGAGAAAGCGAAGACCGGTAAAATTGTCGTAAAGGCCCTGCTGCTGGGGCGCGTAGCCCAGCAGACTCCGGTATGCGGCGCCCATTTTCAGGATCTCTGTTCCATCCCAGAAAATCTGCCCCGAAGTGGGAGCCAGATTCCCTGTGATAAGGCTCATCAGCGTGGATTTGCCTGCGCCATTCGGGCCGAGAAGGCCATACACGCCTTCTTTTAATGTAAGAGAGACCTGATCCAGAGCCTTTTTCCTTCCGTATTGTTTCGTTATTTTATTTAATTCCAGCATTTCAGATTCCCTCCCGGATCATTTTTACAGGTGTGTAGTCCGGCACGCTGTTCAGCAGGTCTTCCAGTCTGATCAGCCCGTACTGGTAGCGGGAAATTTCATAGGAGCCGTCCCCGTTGTCAGTATATTCATAATCATAGATTACCAGCGCGCGGCCGCCGGCTTCTGCCATCAGATCCAGCGGCCATCCAAGTGCCTTGTTGGTCAGGCTGCAGTCATATACCTTTCCTGTGTCTGTATCGATGAAGCTGTAGCAGGGATCTTCTGCTGTGTTGTAACTGGTGCAGCACAGCAGACTGCCAAGGGTGCCGGACAGATCGTTCCTGGACAGACTGGCGACAACGCTTTCCTCACCGGTCAGAGGATCGATTTTTAAAATGTCCTTACCGGAATTATCTGAAATATACAGAAATCCGTTTAAAATACATTCAGAAGAGGAATTGCCGCAGGACCGGGTGCAGATTACGGCTTTTTTTCCGTCAGACAAGTCCAGCGATGCATATACCAGTTTTGTTTTTTTCAGGATATCCATATAGCTGTCTTCGTCGAGAGCGGCAGCATCCTGTTCTGTCATGCCGTCCGGATACTGATATGTTTCCAGAATAATCCGGTTTCCGGCACAGCCGATTATCTGCCAGTTCAGTCCGTCGTCAAAATCCAGCGGACATACAGCCCGGGTTTCCCGGCTGCCCGGATCAAGGCAGATGAGCTTCCGGTCGGAAGCCGTAGTATAGGTGCCGGAGCTGATCTGAGCAGTGCCCAGCTTTTTGGTTACAAAATACAGGCCGCCGGGGCCGCCAAAAGCCACGTCTTCCACGGTGGCGTTGTCGTCAAAGGTGTAGATCTGTTCCCGGCCGGACCCGTCCGGATTCATGCGGTACAGGACAGAGGGCCTGGTTTCCGTTTCGGTTTCGCCTGTAATCGTAATGACCGTCGTGCCGCTCGTGTCGGGGGAACGGTCCAGGTAGTAGAGAAAACCGTCCCAGAGAAAGATTCTGCCGTCATAAGATGCATCTGAAAAAACAGATGTACATGCCTGCGTATCATGCCTGCAGCTGCTGTCGCTGCACAGATAGACTTCCTGACAGGTGGCATAATCCATGTACATCAGATGAGAAGCATAGCTGCCGTCAGAAAGTTCGGTCTGTTTTTCGGTGAGATAATAGAACCCCTCATCCGTACTGCAGAAACGGCTGAACAGACCGGTGTGCTGAATCAGAGAAACCAGTTCATCAGAATTGCTGTCGGAAGAAATATCCGGAACATCGCTGCCGGATTTCCGGTCAGACCCGTCATCGGTCTGTTCCGGATTTCCGGTATAATGATCGGAAGAATTTGTCCCGCATGCAGAAAAAATGCATCCGCAGACTGCAGTCAGTAATACTGCCGCCTTTGCAGCAGCAGGTTTTCGGGAATATTTCCTGAAAAAATTCATAAAAAAGACCTCCTTGTTATTCTGGAATATGGATGTTCCCGCCGGCAGGGAAAACAGAAAACTGCTTTCCCGGTACTCTGCGGGAGATCCGGTTTACTACAAGGAGATCATATTTGAAAAAAGTCAAATTCCCGTCAAACGGATAAAGTGAAAGATACAGCAGCCCCGCCTTTTTCCCCGTTTCGCAGTGTAAGGCTGCCGCCGTGATTCCGGCAGAGAACCCGGCAGATTGCAAGTCCCATACCGGAGTGTGTCCCGTCACTGTCTATGGAAGCATATCGGCTTGCGGAATTCAGAATTTTATCCGGAAATCCGCTGCCGTCATCGGATACCGTCGCATGCAGCATTCCGGATTTACAGGAAAAACGGACGCAGATCTCTTTCTTTGCAAACCGTACAGCATTGCCGATGAGATTTTCAAGAATACGGTAGAGTATTTTGGCATCCAGCGAGACTTCCTGTTCTGACACGGCATTCTTCCAGTTCAGTTCCAGATGTTCTTTTTCCGCCAGCAGAGAAAGATCGGCGAACATTCTGTCTGAGAGTAGGGAAAAGGAGACCGGCCGGGGCTGGATCTCCAGTTCTTCCAGCCGGCTGATGGTTCTGAGAGATTCCGTGTAGCGGTCCAGGCGCTGTGTTGTCTGCATAATATGATCGGCCGCGGACAGGAGTTTCTCTCTGTTTATCTGTTCTTTCGTAAGATGGAACTGAAGGTACTGGGCATATCCCTGTATAATTGCAATGGGATTGCGCAGATCATGGGCTACGGAACCCTGTAATTCCCGCCGTTCTTCCAGCATACGCCACAGCTTCTGGTAGTTCTCTTTTAAGGTCTGTCTCATTTTTTCAAAGGAATCACACAACATACCCATTTCATCCCGGCTGCCGCAGGATATCTGAAAGTCCAGATTCTGGCCGGCAATCTCCCGGGATGCGGATGCAAGAAGAGAAATCGGCGTTTTCAGTTTCCTGCGGTAAAAGGCCAGTCCGCACAGAAGAATTCCTGCAAGAGAAAAGATAACAGGCAGAGCTGTCATCCCGATCTGACTGCCGCGGTAGGCAAGTTTCCGGCGTGGAGAAAGGGCAGAAAAACTGTTTTCAATGGAGGTGACAGAATACCGGACATCCGGTTCTCCTGCAGAGGGATCTTCCGAATTGTATTCAGTGGGGATATTCCGGGGAATTTCCTGCAGCGCGTCATTAAGAGACATGAGCACAGTGGTGCTTGTGCTGCTTCCGTCAGGATAGTCGCTCTGGACGGTAAGATAGACCTGATCAGAGTCGGGGAGAAGATAGTTCTGCAGAGAAAGACAGCTCCAGATTACAAGAGCAGAGAGAACCGCAACCAGTAAAAATGTGGTCAGGACATACAGAATAAAGGATTGTCTCAGCCCGGACAAACGGGACTTCTGTTTTACTGCTTCCATTTGTAACCAACCCCCCAGACTGTTTCAATATAATCCCGACCGGTAGTTTTCTGCAGCTTCTGCCGGATTTTGCTGATGTGCTCTTTGATGACGGCACTGTCTCCTGCTGCGTCCAGTCCCCATACTCCTTCATAGATCCGCTCCCGGTCAAACACCTGTCCTGCATGAGTGATAAGAAATTCAATAATATCAAATTCACGGCGGGAAAAATCAATTTTTTCCCCTTTATAATGTACCGTCCGGTTTGAAAGGTTTACCAGCAGTTCCCGGGAAGCCAGAAGACGGGACCTGTTCCTGCTCCGTGCTTCTCTGCGCAGATGTGCCGCGATCCGGGCCGCTGTTTCCGGCAGACTGAAAGGTTTGGTAATATAATCATCGCCGCCGAGAAGCAGACCATTGATCCGGTCCTGCTCGGAGGCCCGGGAGGTGAGAAACAGAATCGGACAGGAAACCTCGTCACGGATCATTCTGCAAAGTTCCAGACCGTTCATGTCGGGCATGTTAATATCCAGCAGGATGAGATCGGGAGAAAACCGCAGCTTGTCCAGAGCCTCTTTTCCGTCTGCCGCAGTACAGGTAAAATACCCGAGGTCACTGAGATAGTCAGATAAAAGACTGACAAGCATAGGTTCATCATCAACAATTAATATTTTCTCTGGCATAGCCGGATACTCCTTTCACATCTATAAGTCAGCAGTATACACAAAAAAAATCAAAAAATAGTCAAAAATGAAGATTTGTTACAGAAAATCCTCTGCCGGAATGGACTGACAGAGGATTTTATATTGTGAAAAACGTTCCGGGGAAGAAGTCCCTGCAGGTTCTTCCAATATGAAGTCCTCATCTGCAAATTCCGGAAGATGATTTCTGTTATGGAAAGAAAGCGCAGCGGAAGTTCACAGGACATCCGGGCGCAATTCGTGTATTTATAAGACAATGTTCCTGTCGGAGCTTTTCTGGCTGAGAGAGATAAAAGAAGTTCGGGCGTGGGATGCCATAAAACAAAACATGAAGTGGGAGCGTTCCGAAAAGCATTTGTTCTGGATGTTAGCCGGTGTCAAATGAGAGTCCCATTGGACGAACATTTGATTCCGGTGTTACATCCATTCAAATCTTTGAGGTAGAGCGGAACGGTTTTGTTTTATGGCATCCCACGCCCGAACGGACATTTATTTCTCGAAGTTTTCTTTTTCAAGATTTTTGAATGCAGTGGACAGCATCAGCTTGATCCTGTTGAGCTGGTTTACTTCACTTGCTCCGGGATCGAAGTCGATTGCGACGATGTTGGATTCCGGGTGTCTTCTTCTCAGCTCTTTGATTACGCCTTTTCCTACTACATGGTTCGGCAGGCAGGCAAAGGGCTGTGTGCAGACGATGTTTCCTGCGCCGTTGTGGATCAGCTCCAGCATCTCGCCGGTCAGGAACCATCCTTCTCCGGTCTGATTTCCGATGGAAACGATTTCGGAGGCCATTTTAGCCAGATCCTCAATGTGTGCCGGCGGAGCAAAGTGTTTGCTTGCGGCAAATGCTCTGGAAGCAGGACCGCGCAGCCACTCCACGGCTTTGATTCCCAGATTCCCGATCAGTGCTTTTGACTTTTTGAATCCCAGGTGGGAGACCTTGAAGTTCTGGTTATAGAAGCAGTACTGCATAAAGTCGATCAGGTCAGGAACGACTGCTTCAGCTCCTTCTGCTTCCAGCAGATCTACCAGATGGTTGTTGGCAGCAGGAAGGAATTTTACCAGGATCTCACCTACCACACCGACACGGGGCTTCTTAATATTGAGAATTTCGATATTGTCAAAGTCGTTGATAATGTCGCGGCAGAGCTTCCGGAATTTCCGGCGGGACGGGTATCCCTCGGATACAAATTTCTGGACCACTTCCACCCATTTCCGGTGAATCGTATTTGTAGTGCCGGGCACTGCCTCATAAGGACGCATCCGGTAAACACATTTCATAAAAATATCACCGAATACTGCCGCGTATGCGATTCGCACAGCAAGAGGCAGGGTGATCTTGAATCCCGGATTGGCCTCCAGCCCGCTTAAATTGATGGAGATTACCGGTATGTGTCCGTATCCGGCTTTCTTCAGGGCACGGCGGATAAAACCGATATAGTTGGATGCGCGGCAGCCTCCTCCGGTCTGGCTGATGATAACCGCCAGATGATCGGTGTCATAATTTCCGGAAAGGATAGCGTCCATAATCTGTCCGACAACGATCAGCGATGGATAGCAGGCATCATTGTTAACATATTTAAGACCCATGTCCACGGCCTGACGGTTGTCGTTCGGAAGCACTTCGATCTTGTATCCTGCGGCTCTGAAAGCGGGCTCCAGAAGTTCGAAGTGGATCGGTGACATCTGGGGGCAGAGGATCGTATGGGTTTTGCGCATTTCTTTCGTAAACGGGATTTTTTCGATGGAAGCCGGACGTATGGTGCGTTCTGCCTTTTTCTGTTCCCTGACGCGGATGGCCGCAAGCAGAGAACGGACACGGATACGGGCAGCGCCCAGATTGTTGACTTCGTCGATTTTCAGCGTCGTATAAATTTTATCAGAACCGGTCAGAATATCTGCCACTTCATCCGTAGTTACGGCGTCCAGTCCGCAGCCGAAGGAATTCAGCTGGATCAGATCCAGATTTTCCGTTGTTTTTACATAATTCGCCGCTGCGTACAGGCGGGAATGATACATCCACTGGTCCATAACATTTAAAGGACGTTCTACCGGATTCAAATGGGAGACAGAATCTTCTGTCAGCACGGCAATATTGTAGGATGTGATCATTTCCGGCAGACCGTGGTTCACTTCCGGATCAATATGGTACGGACGTCCGGCAAGAACAATACCTCTGCTTCCTGTCTCATTCAGGAATTTAATGGTTTCCTCGCCTTTCCTGCGCATATCCTCACGGCAGGCGGCAAGTTCTGTCCATGCATCATGAACGGCAGATCTGATTTCTTTTTCGCTTAATGAGAATTTTTTACCCAGCTCTTCAATCAGGCGGTAGGAGAGAGTCTCCTCACTCTGAAAAGAAAGGAACGGATGGATAAAGTCAACTTCCCCGTTTACGATAGGGTCCATATTGTTTTTAATATTTTCCGGATAGGACGTTACAATCGGGCAGTTGTAATGGTTGTTAGCATCTTCAAACTCGTTCCGCTCATAGGGAACAGACGGGTAAAAAATATGTTTTACACCATTGTTGATCAGCCACTGTACATGTCCGTGAGCCAGTTTTGCCGGATAGCACTCGGATTCGCTGGGAATGGATTCGATCCCCAGCTCATAAATCTTCCTGGTAGAAGACGGGGAGAGAACCACCCGGAAGCCCAGTTTCGTGAAAAATGTAAACCAGAACGGATAGTTTTCATATATGTTCAGTACCCGGGGGATCCCGATTTCTCCCCGATTCGCTTCTCCCTCTGAAAGAGGTTCATAGTCAAAATACCGGTGAAGCTTGTAGTCAAACAGGTTCGGCATGGTATTCTTTGATTTTTCTTTGCCGAGACCGCGCTCACAGCGGTTTCCTGTAATAAACTTACGTCCGCCGCTGAAATGGTTGATCGTCAGACGGCAGTTGTTGGTACATCCGCGGCACTTTGTCATGGTTGTGGAGTACTCCATGGATTTGATATCATCAATGGAGAGCATGGTAGTGCCTTCGCAGTCCGTATATCTTTCTCTGGCGATCAGGGCGGCTCCAAAAGCGCCCATAATACCGGCAATGTCCGGGCGGATTGCCTCGCAGTCCGCAATTTTTTCAAAGCTTCTCAGAACGGCATTATTATAGAAGGTACCGCCCTGAACGACAATATGATTTCCAAGTTCCTGCGCGCTGGATACTTTAATTACTTTAAAAAGCGCGTTTTTGATAACGGAGTAAGCCAGGCCGGCAGAAATATCCGCTACGGAAGCGCCCTCTTTCTGAGCCTGCTTTACTTTTGAATTCATAAATACAGTACAGCGGGTTCCCAGATCAATGGGATTCTGAGCATAAAGGGCCTCATGGGCAAAATCTTCTACCGAATAATTCAGAGATTTTGCAAAAGTTTCAATGAACGAACCGCATCCGGAAGAACATGCCTCATTGAGCTGTACACTGTCAACGGTCTGATTTTTGATCTTGATACATTTCATATCCTGGCCGCCGATATCCAGAATACAGTCTACATCCGGTTCAAAGAATGCCGCGGCATAGTAATGAGCTACTGTCTCTACTTCGCCTTCATCCAGCATAAGAGCCGCCTTGATCAGGGCCTCCCCATATCCGGTGGAACAGGAATGTACAATTTCAACTCCCTCCGGAAGCTGGGAATAGATGTCTTTAATGGCGGAGATGGTTGTTCCCAGAGGATCTCCGTCATTATTGTGGTAAAAGGAGTAAAGCAGAGTTCCGTCTTCGCCTACAAGAGCCGCTTTTGTTGTGGTTGAGCCGGCATCGATTCCCAGAAACGCTTTCCCACGATATGTCGCGAGATCTTTTACCGGCACCTGATGTTTTGCGTGGCGGGCAGTGAATGCTTCATATTCTGCATTTGTGGCAAATAAGGGTTCCAGACGGTCTACTTCAATTTCCATCTTTACTTTCCGCTCAAGACGGTTCTGAAGTTCCCGAAGAGCAACCGGGGTATCCTTTTTTGAATTCAGTGCAGAGCCGATGGCAGCAAACAGATGCGAATGGTTCGGCGCAATAATATGCTCGTCATCCAGTTTCAGAGTACGGATGAAAGCGGCGCGGAGCTCTGAAAGGAAGTGAAGCGGTCCCCCGAGGAAAGCCACATGTCCGCGGATCGGTTTTCCGCAGGCAAGACCGCTGATGGTCTGGTTTACTACTGCCTGAAAAATGGACGCTGCCAGGTCTTCCTTTGACGCACCGTCATTGATCAGGGGCTGGATGTCAGACTTGGCGAATACACCGCAGCGGGCTGCAATCGAATAAAGCGCCTTATAATTCTTCGCATATTCATTCAGGCCGGATGCATCTGTCTGAAGCAGGGAAGCCATCTGGTCAATGAAGGATCCTGTACCTCCGGCACAGACGCCGTTCATTCTCTGTTCTACATTTCCGCCTTCAAAATAAATGATCTTTGCATCCTCGCCGCCCAGCTCAATGGCAACATCGGTCTGAGGCGCATAGTCCTGAAGCGCTGTGGATACAGCAATAACTTCCTGAACAAAAGGTACGCCGAGATTTTTGGCAAGCGTCAGTCCGCCGCTGCCGGTAATTACCGGAGAGACATAGATCGGCCCCAGTTTATAGAGCGCGCGTCCAAGCAGGTCTGAAAGTGTCTCCTGAATATTTGCATAATGCCGTTCATAGTCGGAGAAGAGCACCTCATTTTCTTCGTCCAGAATCGCTATTTTAACTGTTGTGGAACCGATGTCGATTCCCAGAGTATGTAATTCTTTCGGATTCATAGTATGATCTCCAATCTTCTGTGTAATAAATATATGTGAGTTTCTACATATTAAATGTAATTTTAGATTTACAGCAATATACATTATACGACAGGAATCGGGAAAAGACAATTGTCATTATTATGCGGGATTGGCAGATTCTGCTTCTGCTTATGGATATTTTACATAAAGTTTATATGAAAGCACGGAAGAGGAGGTAACATCTGTTTGACAAACCTTGTATGTGACGGTACAATTACACATGGAAATAGAAAGAAAAAATCAAAGAAAGTTAGGGGTAATACAGTTGAACTGGCTTGACAAATTAGAAAGAAAGTTAGGACGTTTTGCAATTCCGAATCTGACGGTATATCTGCTGGTCGGCTATGTGATCGGCTTCGGCATCGTGAATCTGATGCGTGATATGGTAGGATATCTTACACTGGAACCGGCTCTGATAATAAGAGGGCAGGTATGGCGGCTGATCTCCTGGGTGCTGATCCCGCCTACCGACAACCTGATCTCTCTTGTATTTCTGGTACTTTTGTATTATTCGCTGGGTACGGCTCTGGAAAGAACATGGGGAAGTTTCCGGTATAATGTATATATTTTTTCCGGACTCCTGTTTACTGTACTGGCTGTATTCGGACTGTATACGTTTTATTATTTCAGATATGGAGTGGAAGTACCCCTGTCTGCAGTCGGCCTGATCGGCACAAATTATATTACCATGTCCATTTTCCTGGCATTTGCGGTAATCTATCCCGATATGGAAGTCATGCTGTACTTTATTCTGCCGATAAAAATGAAGTGGATGGCGCTGGTATATGTAGTGCTGGCCGGATATGATTTTATTAATGGAGGTATCGGCATAAGGGTGGCAATTGGTGCATCGCTTCTGAATTTTGTTATCTTTTTCCTGTCTACGCGGAACTATAAGAGATTTGGCCCGAGAGAACAGGCGCGGAAGGCAAAATTTAAAAAGCAGTCAAGACCCCATATGACTTATACGAACGGCGCGCATCATCGATGTGCGGTGTGCGGCCGGACGGAACTGGATGACCCGTGTCTGGAATTCAGGTTCTGTTCCAAATGCAACGGAAACTATGAATACTGTCAGGATCATCTCTTTACGCATGAGCATGTCAAATAGTGGGAAAACTTAAAACAAAAGACATGATGCATATGAGGGAAGTCTGTTTTGTATAAAAGGAGGATGTACATGAAGAAGACGAAAGTGGTCTGCACAATGGGCCCGAATACAAATAATAGAGAACTGCTCAGAAAGCTTATCCAGAATGGCATGGATGTGGCAAGGTTCAACTTTTCACATGGAGATCATGCTGAGCATAAACACAGAATGGATCTGGTAAAGCAGCTCCGGGAAGAAGAGCATACAAATACTGCCATACTGCTTGATACAAAAGGACCGGAGATCCGGACCGGTACTCTCAGGGATGGAAAGAAGGTTATGCTCAACACCGGAGACACTTTTACGCTCACCGTAGAAGAGATCGTGGGAGATAATAAAAAAGTATCCATCTCTTATCCGGGGCTGGTGGAAGACGTGGATACCGGCAGCACGATTCTGATTGATGACGGCCTGATTGGCCTGAAGGTGCAGCACAGGAAAGAAAAAGAACTTGTGTGTGAAGTTGTCAACGGCGGTGAGCTGGGTGAAAAAAAAGGCGTCAACGTACCTAATGTGGCAGTCCGCCTTCCGGCAATTACAGAAAAAGATAAGGACGATATCCGCTTTGGTGTGGAACAGGGAATTGATTTTATTGCGGCCTCTTTTGTGAGGAATGCAGAGTGTGTCCTTGAGATCAAGGCTTTTCTGAAGGAACTGAATGCTCCTTACACACCGGTTATCGCCAAAATTGAAAATGCCGAGGGAATCCGGAACATTGATGAAATTATCCGGGCGGCAGATGGAGTAATGGTTGCAAGAGGGGATCTGGGAGTTGAGATCCCGGCCGAAGAGGTCCCCTATCTCCAGAAAATGATTATTCAGAAATGCAACAGTAACTTCAAGACAGTTATTACTGCGACACAGATGCTGGATTCCATGATCCGCAATCCCCGCCCGACAAGAGCGGAAGTTACGGATGTGGCAAACGCAGTTTACGACGGAACTGACGCGGTGATGCTTTCCGGCGAGACGGCAGCGGGAAAATATCCGCTGGAGGCTCTCCAGATGATGATTCATATTATTGAAAATACGGAGCAGCATCTGGAATACGACAGAATGCTGGAAAAGGCCTATGGCCGGCTGAAAAGCAGTCTCTCCAGCGCTATCGGATATTCCTCCGTTCTGGCGGCGGCTAATCTGGACGCCAAATGTATTATTACGCCGTCTGTTTCAGGCGCTACCACAAGAGTTGTATCCAATCTGAGACCAAAACAGATGATTCTGGGCGTGACCCCGAATGAGAGGGCGCTGCGAAGAATGTCTATTTACTGGGGAGTTGTTCCGTTAAAATCCATGCAGTTCAGCACAACAGACGATATTTGTAACGGCGCCATAGAACTGGCTCTGGTAAAACAGTATGTGGAGCCGGGGGATGTGGTTGTACTTACCGCCGGGATCCCTTCATCCAATATACTACAGGAGAGAACATCTTCAAGCAATATGATGCGGATCGCTACGGTGGAATAGCCAGACGGGTCCGGCAGAAATACAAGAAGGAGAAAAATAATAATGAACAAAAGGCCATTTGTGACAAAAGAACAGGTTGAGGAGATTGTGAAAACCTATCCTACACCTTTTCATATTTATGACGAAAAAGGAATCAGGGAAAATGTGAAGGCGCTGAAAGAGGCTTTTTCCTGGAATCCGGGATATAAGGAATATTTTGCTGTAAAAGCTACGCCGAATCCGTTTCTTATTGATATTTTAAAAGAATACGGCTGCGGCTGCGACTGTTCTTCCTATACAGAACTTATGCTTTCAGAGGCGGTCGGCGTGACAGGGCAGGATATTATGTTTTCCTCCAATGATACCCCGGCGGAAGATTTTGCCCTTGCGGACAAACTGGGCGCGATCATTAATCTGGACGATATTACTCACATTGATTTTCTGGAAAAGACCATCGGACATATTCCTGAGACGATCAGCTGCCGATACAATCCGGGGGGACTGTTTAAAATCAGCAATGATATTATGGATAATCCGGGAGACGCCAAATACGGCATGACAACGGAGCAGATCACGGACGCATACAGGATTCTGAAGGAAAAAGGCGCGAAAGAGTTCGGTCTTCACGCTTTTCTGGCCAGCAATACTGTAACCAATGACTATTATCCGATGCTGGCAAAAGTTCTGTTTGAACAGGCTGTACGTCTTGCAAAAGAAACAGGAGTGCATATAGGTTTTATCAACTTGTCCGGCGGCATCGGCATTCCTTACAGACCGGATCAGGAACCGAATGATATTTATGCCATTGGGGAAGGTGTGCGTAAAGTGTATGAAGAAGTCCTTGTTCCGGCAGGAATGGGAGATGTTGCGATCTATACCGAGCTCGGACGGTATATGCTGGGACCATACGGCGGGCTTGTGACCAAAGCGATCCATGAGAAACATACGTATAAAGAGTATATTGGTGTGGATGCCTGTGCTGTAAATCTCATGCGCCCGGCCATGTACGGCGCATATCATCACATTACTGTGCTGGGAAAAGAGGATGTATCCTGCGATCATAAATATGACGTATCCGGCTCCCTCTGTGAAAATAATGACAAATTCGCCATTGACAGAATGCTGCCGAAGGTTGATATGGGTGACTATCTGTTTATTCATGATGCAGGAGCCCACGGGTTCTCCATGGGATATAATTATAACGGAAAACTCAGATCTGCAGAGCTTCTGCTCCGGGAAGACGGAAGTGTACGGATGATCCGGCGGGCGGAAACTCCTTCAGATTATTTCGCGACATTTGATTGCTTTCCGATCGGGGAGAAACTCATAAAAAAATGAAAAACAGTTGAAAAATCAACATGAATATGATAAGATTTTAGTCGGCCAGAGAGAGCGGTACATCGGCTCTCTCTGCTTTATTAGCCGCTGTGGCGGAATTGGCAGACGCACTTGACTCAAAATCAAGCGGTTCACCCCGTGCCGGTTCGAGTCCGGCCAGCGGCATTGAACTTATTCCCGGATATGCCTGAAATGCAGTGCTTTCAGGACTTCCGGGATTTTTTTAAAAAAAACGGGCCGGAAAACCGGAGATATTTTTTCAGTGACATACATACATATATGTGATAGAATAACTTTCTGTAATGAAAAAGAAAGGAAAATGGTCTGCGGCTTTTTTGCAGTGGGCCAGAGGATAGAAAATGAAAAAAAACGAGAACAAATCGCCGGTAAAACTCATATTCCATATAATACAGGGAGCCCTGATCGGTCTGGGCGCCGTTCTTCCCGGTATTTCCGGAGGAGTTCTGAGTGTTATTTTCGGAATTTACAAGCCGGTTATGGAACTGCTGGCTAATCCGTTCCGCAATTTCAAAACCCACGTGCCAAAACTGATTCCCTATATTATAGGAATGGCAGTGGGATTTCTGGGAGTTGCCAAACTCCTGGCATTTGTACTGGAAAAATATGAGAATCCTTCGGTCTGTCTGTTTGTAGGTCTGATTACCGGAATGCTTCCGTCTCTGTGGAGAGAAGCGGGAGAGCAGGGACGGAAAAGAGGTTCTTATATTTCCATGGCAGCTGCATTCGCTGTAATTCTGGCGCTGCTGCTTGCGCTGGGAGTTTCTTCTATAACAATAACTCCGGGATTTGGCTGGTATCTGTTTTGCGGATTCTGTCTCGCGCTCAGCGTAATCGCTCCGGGCATGAGCTTTTCAACGCTTCTGATGCCTCTCGGACTCTATACGCCTTTTGTAGATGGAATCGGCAGCCTTGACATGAATATTTTAATTCCGGGAGGAATCGGTGCTCTTGCAACAGTAATCTGTCTGGCAAAACTGATCAATCTGCTTTTTGACCGGTTCTACACCTATGCTTTCCATGCAATTGTTGGAATTGTAGTGGCGGCTACGATTGTTATCATTCCGTTTGAAAGTTTTGCGGCGTCTGTGGAATCCTGCATCATAAATATTGTGTGCCTTGTTGTGGGAATTGTGGCGGCGCTTCTTCTGGACCGGTTCAACAGCAGTGTTGAGGTGGGCTGAACGGGATAACCTCAGGAATAGAAGGATTTTTGTTTCGTTATGAGGATGTAATTCAAATAGCAGAGCAGAAATAAAATATGGGCTGCTTTACCGTGGATTTTCGGTGAAGCAGCCCATTGCCGTTGCTTTTTTGTATTTAAAATTGGAAGACAAAATCTTTCAGGTCTGTAAATTTACTGATGCGCATTTTTGCATCAGGCACATCTCCGAAGCCATAGCCGGCAAAGATAAAAGGAATACCCGCCTCGGCGCAGGCGTCTGCATCACCCCGGGTATCTCCTACATAAACGGGATTTTTCAACCCGTTTCTTTTCATAAGAGAGAGGATGGTCTGTCCTTTGGAGGTCTGTGTTTCTCCGAAACACAGGTGGTCCTTTATAAACGGTTCCAGAGAACAGGTGCGCAGCAGCACTTCAATATAGCCCTTCTGGCAGTTGCTGACAATGAAAAGCGGATACTGTCCGGAAAGCACAGCCAGCGTATCGGTAACTCCGTCATACAGTTTTCCGGGATGGGTTTCAAGATAGCGGTTTTCATATTGAAAACAAACTTCCAGCAATTTTATGCGCTCTTTTTCCGGAAGACGGGAAAAAAGTGTATCCGCGATTTCTGTCATGGTTTTCCCGAATACCTGCTGCAGCGCATTCTCCGTAATTGTCAGATCCAGAGAGGAGTTTTCCTGTATTGCCAGGTTCCATGACCGGGCAACGCTGTCAGTGGAATCCCACAGTGTTCCGTCTACATCAAAGATAATACTGTCCATATACTGAGTCCCTTTCCTGTTTTTTGATTTTAAACTGCTACTCATAATACCATAAAATCAGCCTTTAAAAAAGAGGAAGTTTAGTGTATACTTTACTATTGAGTGAAAATCGGGTTATCCGGAAGGGAGAAGTATGGCAGATGAGAAAAAAGATCGTACTGATAGATGGACACAGTATTTTAAACCGGGCCTTTTACGGGGTGCCCGATCTGACAAATTCTGAAGGGCTCCACACAAACGCCGTGTATGGATTTTTGAATATTATGTTTAAAATACTGGATGAAGAACAGCCGGAATATCTGACCGTAACCTTTGATGTACATGCGCCTACATTCAGACATGAGATGTATGCGGACTATAAAGGTACGAGGAAACCTATGGCAGAAGAACTGCGCCAGCAGGTGCCGGTAATTAAGGAAGTCCTGCAGGCTATGAATATTGAAATTATTGAACAGGCCGGACTGGAGGCGGACGACCTGCTTGGCACGATATCACGGATATGTGAAGAAAAAGGTATGGATGTGTCGATTATTTCCGGAGACAGAGACACGCTGCAGCTTGCTACGGAACATGTGAAAATCAGAATTCCGAAGACAAAGCAGGGCAGAACGGAAGTAGAGGACTACAATGCCGCGGAAGTGAAAGAAAAATATGGGGTTACCCCTGTGGAGTTTATCGATGTGAAGGCGCTTATGGGCGATACTTCGGATAATATTCCCGGCGTTCCCGGGATTGGGGAAAAGACAGCTACAAAAATTATACAGGAATATGGGTCGATTGAAAACGCACATGAACATGCAGAAGAGATAAAACCTCCCCGGGCAAGCAAAAATCTGCAGGAATACTGGGATCAGGCCAGGATGAGCAAAGCTCTTGCCACGATAGATACTCATGCGGATATCCGGTTTGACGTGGAAAAGGCAAGACATGGAAATCCCTACACAAAGGAGGCCTATGAACTGTTCAAGTGTCTTCAGTTTAAAAATATGCTCAGCCGTTTTGATGTTGAGCCGGAGGGGAATGCCATCGAAGACTGTTTCCGTGAAGTGTCGGACAGGGAAGAGATTCAGCAGATTTTTAAAGAGGCACGTCAGGCAGAACGGGCGGGCGTTGCGTTTTCACGGGATCCGGGAAATGTCCTTCCTCTGTTTGCCCATCCGTCAGGATTTGGCAGAATTTCGCTGACTTTCGGACCGGACCGGATTTATTCCATTCCCTGCACCATGGAGACAGACATGGAGTTCCTCTTTTCAGAACTTTCGGAACTTGCGGGAAGTGTACCTTGTTTTGCTGTATGCGGACTGAAAGAATATCTTTCGTATCTTCCCAAGGCGCGGCCGGAGACGGGGTTTGACGTGATTCTGGCGGCATATCTTCTGAATCCGCTGAAAAGCGACTATGATTATGAGGATGTGGCAAGAGAGCAGCTGGGAATCCTGATTGACGAAAAGCTGGATGATTCAGCCAGATCATGCTATGAGGCGTATACTGCCTTTGCGGCGGCTCCGCTTCTTGAAAAGAAACTGAAAGAAGAAGGAATGGAACAGCTTTTCCGGGAGATCGAGATGCCGCTTGCATTTATCCTGTATGAGATGGAACAGGCAGGCGTAAAAGTAGAAGGGGAAGCTCTGAAAATATATGGAGACCAGCTGGGGGCAAGGATTACCGGGCTGGAGCAGGAGATATATGATATGGCCGGAGAAGAATTCAATATTAATTCTCCGAAACAGCTGGGGATTATTCTTTTCGAAAAACTTCAGATGCCTCATGCAAAAAAGACCAAAACAGGATATTCTACGGCGGCAGACGTACTGGAAAAACTGGCTCTGGATTATCCGATTGTGGCAAAGATCCTGGAATACAGACAGCTGGCAAAACTGAAGTCAACTTATGCAGACGGCCTTGCTGTCTATATAGGAAGTGACGGGCGGATTCACGGCAGGTTTAATCAGACAGTGACAGCGACCGGCAGGCTGAGCAGTACAGAACCGAATCTCCAGAATATTCCGGTAAGAATGGAACTTGGCCGCCTGATCCGCAAAGTTTTTGTACCGAAAGAAGGATGCGTATTTGTGGATGCCGACTATTCCCAGATTGAACTGCGTATTCTGGCCCACTGTTCCGGAGACGAACAGCTGATTCAGGCATACCGGGAGGCGAGAGATATACACAGGATGACGGCGTCTCAGGTGTTCCATACGCCATTTGATGAGGTGACAGATCTGCAGAGGCGCAATGCCAAGGCGGTGAATTTCGGAATTGTATATGGCATCAGCTCTTTCGGACTGAGTCAGGATCTGAGCATAACGAGAAAAGAAGCCGCTCAGTATATTGAACACTATTTTGAAACCTATCCGGGCGTCAAGAAATTTTTGGATGACTGTGTGGCAAGCGCGAAAGAAAAAGGATACGCGGTAACTCTGTACGGACGGCGCAGGCCGGTGCCGGAACTGAAATCCAGCAATTTCATGCAGAGAAACTTTGGCGAGCGGGTGGCCATGAACGCGCCGATTCAGGGAACGGCGGCGGATATTATTAAAATTGCCATGATCGGCGTGCATAAAGAACTGAAAAAACGGAATCTGAAATCCAGACTGATTCTTCAGGTCCATGATGAGCTTCTGATTGAAGCTGAGGAAGCTGAAGTGGAAGATGTAAAAGAAATCTTAAAGGATCAGATGGAAAATGCGGCCAGTCTTTCCGTGCCTTTGCTGGCAGATATGCATACAGGAAAGAACTGGTATGAGGCAAAATAGAAATGGCAGGGAGATTTTTCAGGCAGGAGGAAACGGCTTGAAAGTACTGGGGATTACAGGCGGCGTCGGCTCCGGAAAGAGCCAGGTGCTTGCATATCTGGAAAGTGAATATCAGGCGGTTGTCTGTCAGATGGATGAAGTGGCAAAACAGCTTCAGAAAAAAGGGACGCCGTGCTACCGGCAGATTCTCCGGCAGTTCGGAACAGAGATTGCAGGGCCGGACGGTGAGATTGACCGAGTCCGGCTGGGAACGGCCGTATTTTCCGATGCCGGAAAACTGAGACTGCTTAATGGCATCGTCCATCCGGCGGTTCTGGAATGGGTTCGCCGGGATATAGAAGATAAAGCGTCCCGGGGAGTAAAATTGTATGTGGTGGAAGCGGCCCTTCTTCCGGATGTGGGGGCAGGTCTTTGTGATGAACTCTGGTATGTGTATGCCCCGGAAAAAGTGCGGTATAGGCGGCTCAGGGATTCCAGAGGATATTCGGAAGAGAAAACTGCCCGGATGATCGAGAGCCAGCCGTCAGAGAACCGGTTCAGGCAGGTGTGCACTGCAGTAATTGATAACAGCGGAACATTTGAAGATACAAAGAAACAGATAGGAGATAAGTTGACGTTATGAGAATGTGCAGCATTGCCAGCGGCAGCAGCGGAAACTGTATCTATGTGGGCAGCGATCATACTCACCTTCTTGTAGATACAGGGATCAGCAGAAAAAGAATAGAAGAAGGCTTAAAAAAACTGGAAATTAAAGGAGAGGAGATCGACGGGGTTCTGATTACCCATGAGCATTCCGATCATATTCAGGGACTGGGAGTCTTAAGCAGAAAGTATGAGCTTCCGATCTATGCTACAAAGGGAACCATTGAGGGAATTTCAGGCTCTACTTCTCTTGGAAAGATGCCGGACGGGCTGTTTCATACGATTCGTGCAGACGAGCCATTCCGGCTGGGAGATATAGAAGTAAAGCCATTTGCCATTTCTCACGATGCCTGTGAGCCCACCGGCTATCGTTTTGAATGTGGCGGGAGATCTGCGGCGGTGGCTACAGATCTGGGAAAATACGATGAATATACAGTCTCCAATCTTACCGGGCTGGATGCAGTTCTTCTGGAGGCAAATCATGATATTCACATGCTGGAAGTAGGGGGGTATCCCTACTACCTGAAACAGCGGATTCTGGGGGACAAAGGGCATCTGTCAAATGAATTGTCAGGCAGACTCCTTTGTGATATACTACATGATAATCTGAAACACATTATACTGGGGCATTTAAGTAAAGAAAATAATTATGCCCGGCTGGCCTATGAAACGGTGAAGCTGGAGGTTACCCTGGGAGACAACGATTACAAAGGGGAAGATCTGGATATGTTTGTTGCCGGAAGAGATAGTGTTTCAGATATTATAATGGTATAAACAGTAAAAATATGCGGTTTAGGAGGAAGAAACCATGAAAAAATGTATTGTGACAGTACTGGGAAAAGATACCGTCGGAATTATTGCAAAAGTATGTACATACCTTGCGGAAAATGAGATTAATATCCTCGATATTTCTCAGACCATCATTCAGGGATATTTCAATATGATGATGATTGTGGATGTAACAGATCTGAAGAAAGATTTTACAACTGTCTGCGATGAAATGGAGGAGCTGGGACATGAGATTGGTGTAAATATCCGCTGCCAGAGAGAAGAGATTTTTGAAAAAATGCACAGATTATAATTAAGAGTTCGGCCTATGCTGCAGCAGATCTGCAGATCAGGATTATAAAAGAGAATTGCGAGGAGAAGACTATGATAAATATGTATGAAGTGTCAGAGACAAACAAGATGATCGAACACGAAAATCTTGATGTGCGAACCATTACTCTGGGCATCAGTCTGCTGGACTGTATCGACTCTGACCTGAGAGAACTGAACCGCAAAATATATGAAAAGATTACAACGACAGCCAGAAATCTTGTGGCGACAGGCCAGGAGATCGAAAAGGAATTCGGCATTCCTATCGTAAATAAAAGAATTTCCGTAACGCCGATTGCGATTACGGGCGCATCCGCCTGCAAAACACCGGAAGACTTTGTGGAGATCGCAAAGACTCTGGATAAGGCGGCAAAAGAGGTGGGCGTGAATTTTATAGGAGGATATTCTGCGCTGGTGTCAAAAGCTATGACGAAAAGTGATGAGAATCTGATTCGTTCAATTCCTCAGGCGCTTTCACAGACAGAACGGATCTGCAGTTCCGTAAATGTAGGTTCTACCAAGACCGGGATTAACATGGATGCAGTCAGACTGTGCGGAGAAATGGTAAAAGCTACGGCTGAGGCTACAAAAGAACAGGATTCTCTGGGCTGTGCCAAACTGGTTGTGTTCTGCAACGCGCCCGACGACAATCCCTTTATGGCAGGCGCTTTTCTGGGAGTTACAGAGGCAGACGCGGTTATAAATGTAGGAGTCAGCGGTCCAGGCGTTGTAAAGAAGGCTCTGGAAAAGGTGCGTGGAAAAGGATTTGAGGAGCTGTGTGAGACGATCAAGAAGACGGCGTTTAAAGTAACCCGCGTGGGACAGCTTGTGGCCGGAGAGGCATCCCGGCGCCTGGGTGTGCCTTTCGGAATTGTGGATCTTTCTCTTGCGCCGACTCCGTCTGTAGGAGACAGTGTAGCGGAGATTCTGGAAGAAATCGGGCTGGAAAGAGTCGGTGCGCCCGGCACAACCGCAGCGCTGGCGCTGCTTAATGATCAGGTGAAAAAGGGCGGCGTTATGGCGTCTTCCTATGTGGGCGGTTTAAGCGGAGCCTTTATTCCGGTCAGTGAAGACCAGGGCATGATCGATGCGGTTAATGCAGGAGCGCTGACTCTGGAAAAACTGGAGGCCATGACCTGCGTCTGCTCGGTTGGACTTGATATGATTGCCGTACCAGGAAAAACATCTGCCGGTACACTGGCAGGCATTATAGCGGATGAGATGGCTATCGGTATGGTAAATCAGAAGACAACAGCAGTCCGGCTGATTCCAGTGATCGGGAAAGATGTGGGAGAAACGGCAGAATTCGGCGGACTTCTGGGCTATGCGCCGATTATGCCGGTGAACGAATTCGGATGTGAGACATTTATCAGCAGAAAGGGCAGAATACCTGCGCCCATTCATAGTTTCAAGAACTGACAGGAGAAAATGATTATGGGAAAAGTGGCAATTGTAACAGACAGCAACAGTGGAATTACACAGAAACAGGGGAAAGAGCTGGGAATCTATGTTCTGCCCATGCCGTTTTTTATAGACGGGAAGCTGTTTTTTGAGGATATTACGCTGACTCAGGAGCAATTTTATGAAAAGCTTGGGGCAGATTCGAATATTTCCACATCTCAGCCGTCGCCGGGAGATGTGATGGAGCTCTGGGAAAAAGTCCTTAAAGAATACGATGAGATTGTCTGTATTCCCATGTCCAGCGGACTGAGCACTACCTGCTTTACCGCCATATCTATTGCGGCGGAGTACAAAGGCCGGGTACAGGTTGTGGACAATCAGCGGATATCCGTCACACAGGCTCAGTCTGTATATGATGCAATGAAGCTGAGAGATGAGGGCATGTCTGCGGCTCAGATAAGAGAGATTCTTGAGCGTGAGAAAATGCAGGCCAGTATTTATATTACAGTCGACACCCTGAAGTATCTGAAAAAAGGCGGAAGGGTGACGCCTGCCGCGGCGGCCATCGGAACTGTTCTGAATCTGAAGCCTGTTCTTCAGATTCAGGGAGAGAAGCTGGATGCTTTCGCAAAAGCAAGAGGATGGAAATCGGCCAAAAAGACAATGCTCAATGCAATTGAGAAAGATCTGGATACCCGTTTTGCTGCGGTAAAAGATGAAATGGTGCTTGGCATGGCCTATACATGCAGTGAGGAAGAGGCGCAGGAATGGAAACAGGAGATCATGGAGCGTTTTCCGGGATATGACATTGTAGAGGGTCCCCTGTCCCTGAGCGTGGCCTGCCATATCGGCCCGGGCTCCATGGCGGTTACGTGTATGAAACGTGTATAATAAATCTGAATGAGGAGAATGACTCAGTGTCCTGTCTGTACAGATGATTTTACAGGCAGGGCGCGATTCAGATTTTTATTACCGGCTGGCTGTACTCATTACAGAAAGCGGTTTTGAATTTATCAGTCACTACGGAAGTGTAAAGGTTTGATGCCAGTATATCATGACGGAGCATTTTCTGTCCCAGCGGGGGGAGCTCCTGCATTCTGGAGAGTTGTGCGAGAAGCGGCAGCTCTCCTTTTTTTGCCACGGCGGACAGAATCTTTTCGCTGTCTTTTCTGACGCCCAGAAGACGGGCGTAGAAGTGGAATCCGTTTTCTGTATATTCCTGTACGTTTTTTTTCTTAATTCCCAGCATAATGTGAAGAAGCGCACGATTGATCCGGGCCTGTGTCATATCTTTCGTTTTGAGAAGTTCACAGAACTGTTTATAATTGAAAAAGTTATTCAGCTGGAAACAGATCCGGTTGGCAAGATCCGGTGAAACGTCCATATATTTTAACAGCATTTCCGGAGATTTATTCAGCAGTTTATATTTCAGAATGAGAGAAAAATCATTCTGATAGACGGGATACTGAACACGGTGAAAATCATTCAGCAGTTCCAGGCAGCAGGAAGGCACCTGATCTTCCAGCTCTCCGAGTATACTGGAAAAAGGCGTATTTTCAAATGCTCCTCCGCTTCGATCTGTCCGGAGAGAGGAACCGGAGTAGGCCAGAAGAGAGCGGATGGCGGAAGCAGAGCTGCAGTCATCGTTTATCTGACGGTCATGATAGTGGGCTCCCCGTCTCTGAATCGTGAAAGGAGTAATAGAACTTCCCAGCTTTTTCAATGCTTTCAGATACTCAATGCCCAGAATATTATTCGGATCATTGAGGATGAAGGAGATCCCTTCCGTTTCTGTGTATTCGGAAAGAGCCTCCTGGCGGGCGGCAGGGAAGGATTTTCCTTCCCGCAGACATCGTTTTAAAATGGTCCGGTATTCTGCCGGCTCTTCCAAAAGAGTATCGGCTATCTTCTGAAGAGCCCGCAGGTTATTGCATTCACTTCCGAAGCAGATGCTGTCCACAACTCCCAGCTTCTGCAGAAGAGAAACCGCTCCCAGAGCGAAAAATTCCGCGCTTCCGGAAGCGTAGCAGACCGGAAGTTCAAAAACAGCAGCAGCTCCGCATTTTAAGGCCATCTCGGCGCGGAGCCGTTTGGGCATAATCGCGGGAGTTCCGCGCTGGACATAGTCCCCGCTCATGACGACAACGGCCATATCGGATCCGGTCAGTTCTTTTGACTTTTCGATATGATGAAGATGTCCATTGTGAAATGGATTATATTCTGTAATCAGTCCGACGATTTTCATAAGAATCTCCTTGTATATCATTTTCTACCATATTATACTATAAAAAGACGAATTCTAACAGGCGAACAAAAAAAGACCGGATAAAGAGGGAACAGCTCATGGAACAGAACAGAAAACCAGATGTGGATCAGGTGACAGAACTGCTGGAGGCACATAAATTCAAACAATTAAAGGATGAACTGGAAACGGTACATCCTGTTGATATTGTGGATGCTCTGGAAGAGCTGGACAAGAAGCAGAGAACGCTTGTATTCCGCCTTCTGGCAAAAGAAGAAGCGGCTGAGGTCTTCACGGATATGAACAGCGATATGAGAGAGGATCTGATCAATTCCCTGACGGACTCGGAACTGGAAGAAGTTATGGATGAGATGTATGTTGATGACACGGTAGATGTTCTGGAAGAGATGCCCGCCAATGTAGTGGACCGCCTGCTTCTGGCGACAGATGAAGATACCAGACAGAAGATCAATGCTCTCCTGCAGTATCCTGAAGACAGCGCCGGCAGTATTATGAATGTGGAGTACATCAGTCTGCGAAAGGAAATGACTGTGGCGGATGCGATTCTGAAAATCCGCCAGGTAGGTATCAATAAGGAGACGATTTATACCTGCTATGTAACAGAAAAGAAAAAACTGATCGGTATTGTGGATGTAAAAGATCTTCTTACGGCAGGTGAATCCAGGCTGATCGGGGAGATTATGGATGAGAACGTCCTCTATGCCCGGACGCTGGATGATCAGGAATATGTGGCAAATATGATTAACAAATACGGCCTGGTCGCGATCCCGGTTATTGATCATGAGGACTGTCTGGTAGGAATTGTAACAGTAGACGATGCCATGCTGGTTCTGCAAGATGAGACAACTGAAGATATCAGTATTATGGCCGGCGTCAGCCCCAGCGAGGATTCCTATTTCGGAACTTCCATATTTCAGCATGCAAAAAGCAGAACCCCCTGGCTTCTGATCATGATGCTTTCTGCTGCTGTTACAGGGGAGATTCTCGGGTATTATGAAAATGCAATGGCGGCCATGCCCGTGCTGATTACTTTTATTCCTATGTTGATGGGAACCGGCGGAAACTGCGGATCACAGAGCTCTACTCTGATTATCCGCGGACTGGCTGTGGGAGAAATCGAGTTCCGGGATATTTTAAAAGTAATCTTTAAAGAGGCGAGAATTGCCATAATCGTGGGACTTCTTCTTTCAGTTGTAAATGGAATCCGTATCTATATTATGTACGGGCAGGATATCAAGCTTGCTCTGGCGCTGGGACTGACTATGATCGGAGTTGTTCTTATGGCAAAATGTATTGGGTGCATTCTGCCCCTGACTGCGAAAAAGCTCGGACTGGATCCGGCGATTATGGCAGCTCCGCTGATTACAACAATTCTGGATACATGCACAATTCTTGTGTATTTTAATATTGTTACTGCATTCTATCCGTCACTGTAAAACGGGGTGATTGTTTTTAAAAATGCACATGAAATTCTCTTGTATACAAAAAACCTTTGCGTTATAATAAAACACAGGTGAGAAAATAGAAAGGTGGCATTTACAATCATGGGATTTATTGATGAAATCAAGGCAAGGGCAAAAGCTGATAAGAAAACAATTGTTCTTCCTGAGACAGAGGACGAAAGAACTTATAAGGCTGCAGAGGCAGTCCTGAAAGAGGGAATTGCGGATTTGATTCTTGTCGGAAGCAAGGAGCAGATCGAGAAAAACAAAGGGTCATATGACATTTCCGGAGCTTCTTTCATAGATCCGGCAACAAGTGAAAAGACAGAGGGATATATTGCAAAGCTTGTTGAGCTGAGACAGAAAAAAGGAATGACAGAAGAACAGGCAAGAGAGCTTCTTCTTAACAACTATCTGTATTACGGCGTAATGATGGTGAAGATGGGAGATGCCGACGGCATGGTATCAGGCGCATGCCATTCTACGGCAGACACACTTCGTCCGTGCCTGCAGATCCTGAAGACAAAACCGGGGACAAAACTTGTATCCGCATTCTTCCTGATGGTTGTTCCGGACTGCGATATGGGGGCGAACGGAACATTTATTTTTGGTGACGCAGGACTGGAGCAGAATCCGGATCCGGAGAAGCTGGCTTACATCGCTCTTTCTTCCGCAGAGTCATTCCGTACACTGACAGGAAAAGAACCGATCGTGGCAATGCTTTCACACTCTACAAAAGGAAGCGCAAAACATCCGGATGTAGATAAGGTTGTAGAAGCTACAAAACTGGCCCATGAATTTGCGCCGGATCTGAAGCTGGACGGAGAGCTGCAGCTCGATGCGGCAATCGTACCGGAAGTAGGGGCTTCCAAAGCTCCGGGAAGTGAAGTCGCCGGACATGCAAATGTTCTGATTTTCCCTGACCTTGATGCGGGCAATATCGGTTATAAACTGGTTCAGCGTCTTGGAAAGGCAGAGGCTTACGGTCCGCTTACCCAGGGAATCGCAGCGCCGGTTAATGATCTGTCCCGCGGGTGCAGTGCAGAAGATATCGTAGGTGTTGTTGCAATTACATGCGTACAGGCTCAGGCTCAGTAAAAACAGGAAGAACGGTCGGCAAACGGCTGCCTGGCCGGAAATAAAGAAAGAGGAATAGGTTTCAGGAGGAAAGAAAATGAATGTATTAGTAATCAATTGTGGAAGTTCTTCACTTAAGTTCCAGCTGATCAACGCGGAGTCCGAGGAAGTTCTCGCAAAGGGAATCTGTGAGAGAATCGGTATCGATGGCCGTCTTACCTATCAGCCGGAAGGCGGAGAAAAAGAGAAATCAGACAAGCCCATGCCGACACATACAGAGGCAATTCAGTTTGTAATCGAAGCACTGACCAACACGGAAACCGGTGTTGTGGGAAGTCTGGATGAGATCGGCGCAGTCGGACACAGAGTTGTTCACGGCGGAGAGAAATTTGCTTCATCCGTTGTAATTGACGAGGAAGTAAAAAAAGCCATTGAAGAGTGCAATGAACTTGCGCCGCTCCACAATCCGGCAAACCTGATCGGAATCAACGCATGTGAGAAACTGATGCCGGGAACACCTATGGTTGCAGTGTTTGATACAGCCTTCCATCAGACAATGCCGGAGAAGGCATATATGTACGGCCTTCCCTATGATTATTATGAGAAATATAAAATAAGACGCTATGGATTCCATGGAACAAGTCACAGCTTCGTGTCCAAAAAAGCTGCGGAAGTAATGGGAAAACCGCTTGAGGAGCTGAAAACAATCGTATGCCACCTTGGAAACGGCTCCAGTGTATCTGCTGTTCTGGGCGGAAAATCCGTAGATACATCCATGGGTCTGACTCCGCTGGAAGGTCTTGTAATGGGAACCCGCTCCGGAGATATTGATCCGGCTATCATGGAATTTATTGCAGAGAAAGAAGGACTGGATATCGCTGGCGTGATGAATGTACTTAATAAAAAATCCGGTGTATTCGGACTTTCCGGTGAGCTGTCCAGCGACTTCCGTGATCTGACAGATGCCATGAATGCAGGGGATAAAAAAGCAAAGATTGCAATGGATGTATTCTCATACCGCGTAGCTAAATATGTTGGTTCCTATGCGGCAGCGATGAACGGTGTGGATGATATCGTATTTACCGCGGGCATCGGAGAGAATGACGATTATGTAAGAGAACAGGTGTGCAGCTATCTGGGCTATCTTGGTGTTGATTTTGACAAAGAGAAGAACGATGGTCTCAGAGGAAAACAGGAAGAGCTTACAAAACCGGGGTCAAAGGTAAGAGTATTTGTAATTCCTACCAACGAAGAGCTGGCAATTGCAAGAGAAACGCTGGCGCTTGTAAAACAGGCGTAATAATATCATCCGAAAACAGGGGTAAAATCAGAAGAACGTTTCTGCTCAAAGCGGCAGCGTTCTTCTGTTTCTGTTCCGGTATTTTTCCTGATATGACCGGATGAAAAAATATTGATTTTTTCTGGTTGACAAACATGATTTACATGATATAATAGTCTAGGTGTGAATAGGAGTAATCTATTATGTTAATTAACCTATCAGACGTTATGTCAGACCAGCATAGGACGGTTGAAGAGACGGTGGAATGTACACTGGATGAAATCCGGATCAGGTCCGGTAATTATCCGGTTGTCCGCAGGGAACCGGTTCATGTGCGTGTGGAGTTTGTAAAAGGGAAAGAGCTTATGATCTACACAGATACAGTACTTTCCGTTGCGATTCCCTGCGACAGGTGCCTGGAGGAAGTCAGGCATGAGTTTGTGATAAACAGTACAAAACATGTTGACTTAGGTCTCTCCGATGCAGAACTGACAGAGGAACTGGATGAATCAAACTTTATTGACGGATATCATCTTGACGTGGACA
>ERZ1090861.17-NODE-17-length-154507-cov-8.694857_pt1 | contig 154507 bp, 143 predicted proteins | sample MGYA00478482_ERZ1090861 | MGnify/ENA primary metagenome ERZ1090861 (study PRJEB33644, sample SAMEA5815744) | chicken gut metagenome | biome: Chicken; feature: Gastrointestinal Tract; material: Caecum | place: Ireland | collected 2019-01-01 | study: A study of the... | reverse complement strand
AGTAGGCAGCCGCACGCGACAGCCTTTTCGAGGCGGCTTTTTCCGTCCCTGACGGATGTACCGAAAGCCGTCGTCCCGCTTTGAAAGAACATTTGAATTGTGAGGTATCCTATATGAAGAAAGTAGCCGTCATCATGGGATCTGACAGCGATCTGCCGATTGCCGAAAAGGCTGCGGCTCAGCTCAAAGAACTCGGTATTCCCTTCACGGTGCGGGTGATGTCTGCGCACCGCACGCCGGATGAAGCGTGTGCGTTTGCCAAGCACGCCGAGAAAGAGGGCTTCGGCGTGCTCATTTCGATCGCCGGCATGGCGGCGCATTTAGGCGGTGTGCTTGCAGCGAACACGACGCTGCCGGTCATCGGCGTACCGGGCAAATCCTCCTTTGAGGGACTCGACGCCCTGCTTGCTACCGTACAGATGCCCTCCGGCATCCCCGTGGCGACCGTTGCAGTGGGCGGCGCGAAAAACGCAGCGATCCTCGCGGCCGAGATGCTGGCACTTTCGGATGAAACGCTCGCAGAGAAGCTGCGCAGCATGCGTGCGAAAATGGCGCAAGAGGTCCTGGAAAAGGATGCGCGCATCTGCGCGCAGTTTGCCGACTGACACCGTAAACCAAGTATTTTCAGGAAAACATGAGATAAAGGAGCTTCAACATGGAAAAACTGGAACAGCTGTATGAAGGCAAGGCAAAAAAGGTCTTTAAGACCGATGACCCCGAGCTTTTGATCGTAGACTACAAGGACGACGCGACTGCCTTTAACGGTGAGAAAAAGGGCACCATCATGGGCAAGGGCGTGGTCAACAACCGCATGACCAACCATGTGTTTGCGCAGCTTGAAAAAGTCGGCGTGCCCACCCACCTTGTAAAAGAGCTTTCCGACCGCGAAACGCTGGTGAAAAAGGTCAGCATCGTACCTTTAGAGGTCATTGTGCGCAATGTCGCCGCGGGCAGCTTTTCCAAGCGTATGGGCGTGCCTGAGGGCACGAAGCTGCTTTGCCCCATTTTAGAGTTCAGCTATAAAAACGACGACCTCGGCGATCCGTTCATCAATGACGATTATGCGCTGGCGCTCGGGCTTGCAACGCAGGAGGAAATCGATACCATCAAGGCATACACCCGCAAGGTCAACGAATTTTTGAAGGAATACTTCTTAAACGCGGGCATGAAGCTCATCGACTTCAAGATCGAATTCGGCAAGACCTCGGACGGCACCATCATTCTCGCCGACGAGATCTCGCCCGATACCTGCCGTCTGTGGGACGTCAACACCAACGAAAAGCTCGACAAAGACCGCTTCCGCCGCGATATGGGCAATGTGGAAGAAGCCTATAACGAAGTCTTTAAACGCTTGGGTCTCGCATAAAAAAGGATAACAGCCGACAAAGCTCCGCATCCTCTGGATCTCCGGGGCTTTTCCGCTTTTATTGCGGCGGATCTTGCCGCCGTTCCGGTTTACGGGCAGCGCCTCAAAAAGCGTCCCGCCCGATGGAGAAGGGAAAGCATGTTCAACAGTATACATGAGGAATGCGGCGTATTCGGCATTTACAGCGAACAGCCCGAAGACGTCGCTGCAAGCGCCTATTATGCTTTGTTTGCCTTACAGCACCGCGGGCAGGAAAGCTGCGGTATTGCGGTCAATGATGACGGTGTCATCACCTGCCGCAAGGGCGAAGGGCTTGTAAACGATGTTTTCAAAAAAGAGACGCTTGATTTTCTCGGGCACGGTAAAATGGCAGTCGGGCACGTGCGCTACGGCACAACGGGCAGCGACGGCGTTACCAATGCACAGCCGCTGGTGGTCAACCACATCAAAGGCAGCATGGCGCTTGCGCACAACGGCAATTTGACAAACGCCGCAGAGCTGCGCGCCGAGCTGGAATTGAACGGTTCGATCTTCCACACCACGAGCGACACGGAGGTAATCTCCTATATCATCACAAAAGAACGCATCTCCGCACCGTCCATTGAGTCGGCGGTGTTTTCGGCAATGTACCGCTTAAAAGGCGCGTATTCGCTGATCATCATGTCGCCCTCCAAGCTGATCGCCGCGCGCGACCCGCTGGGATTCCGCCCGCTTTGCATCGGCAAAAAGAACGGGCAGATCATTTTCGCGTCTGAGACCTGCGCGCTCAACACGCTCGGCGCCGAATATGTGCGCGACGTGCGCCCCGGTGAGATCGTGGTGGTGGACAAATACGGCATGCGTTCCATAACCGGCCACTGCACCGACGGGAAGAAAGCGCTTTGCGTGTTTGAATTCATCTACTTTGCCCGTCCCGATTCCGAGATCGAGGGCTGTTCCGTGCACTTAGCGCGCCGCAAGGCGGGCGCATTCCTCGCGCAGCAGCACCCCGTGGAGGCGGACGTGGTCATCGGCGTGCCCGATTCGGGTCTGGATGCGGCGCTGGGCTATGCGGAGGAGTCCGGCATTCCCTATGGGATCGGCTTCATCAAAAACAAGTATATCGGGCGTTCGTTCATTCAGCCCACGCAAGCCAAACGGGAAAGCGACGTACGTATCAAGTTGAACGTTGTGCCCTCCACCATCCGGGGCAAGCGTGTGGTGATGATCGACGACTCCATCGTGCGCGGCACGACCTCGGCGCGTATCGTCAAGCAGCTGCGCGACGCGGGCGCGAAAGAAGTGCATGTGCGCGTTTCTGCACCGCCGTTTCGGCACGCGTGCTATTTCGGGACAGACATCGACTCGCCCGACACGCTCATTGCCAACCACCATTCGGTCGAGGAGATCTGCAAGATCATCGGGGCGGATTCGCTCGGTTATTTGAGCGTGGAAAATGTAGTGCAGCTCGCAAGCGGCTGTCCCATTGACTTCTGCACGGCGTGCTTCACCGGGGATTACCCCGTAGAGCCGCCGAAGGAAAATGCGAAATCTAAATTTGAAACCAAAATCAGTGAAAGAAAATCGGGAGGCGAATGACATGAGCAACAGTTTTTCGGAAAGCTATAAGGCGGCGGGAGTAGACATCACCGCCGGCTACAAGGCTGTGGAGCTGATGAAGCGTCATATTGCGCGCACCGTGACGCCGGGTGCGGATTCGGATATCGGCGGCTTCGGCGGGCTGTTCGCGTTAGACCTTGCTGGGATGCAGAACCCCGTGCTCGTCAGCGGTACGGACGGCGTGGGCACGAAGCTCAAGATTGCAATGCTTATGGACAAACACGACACCATCGGCATCGACTGTGTTGCCATGTGCGTCAATGACGTGATCTGCTGCGGGGCAAAGCCGCTGTTTTTCCTCGACTACATCGCCTGCGGCAAAAACGACCCCGAAAAGATCGCGGACATCGTTGCGGGCGTAGCCGAGGGCTGTGTGCAGGCGGGCGCGGCGCTCATCGGCGGCGAGACCGCCGAACATCCCGGCATGATGCCTGACGATGATTATGATCTTGCGGGCTTCACCGTAGGTATCGTGGACCGCGACCGCGTTTTTGACAACAAGACCGTCCGCGCGGGTGACGTGATCTTAGCGCTCCCCTCCTCCGGCGTACACTCCAACGGCTTTTCGCTGGTACGCAAGGTCTTTGACGTGGAGAATGCGGATTTGAACGTGTATTCCGACGAGCTTGGACAAACCATCGGCGAATGCCTTTTGACCCCGACAAAGATTTACGTCAAGCCCCTGCTCGCGCTCGCAAGCGAAGTGCCGGTCAAGGCGGTCTCGCACATCACGGGCGGCGGCTTTTATGAAAATATCCCGCGTTCGCTGCCGAAAGGTATGAGTGCGAAGATCGATCGTGCGCAGCTTCGCATCCCGCCGATCTTCTCGCTTTTGCAAAAGACGGGCAATATTCCCGAACGCGACATGTTCAACACCTACAACATGGGCGTGGGCATGAGCGTAGTCGTCTCCGCCGCAGATGCGGACAAGGCGCTGCATATCTTACGCGAGCATGGCGAGGACGCATACGCCATCGGGGAAATCGTAGAAAGCGAAGAGGGCGTTATCATCCGATGAGTGTAAAAAAGAACATCGTGGTGCTCGTCTCGGGCGGCGGTACGAATCTACAGGCGCTCATTGACGCCGAGCATCGCGGGGAGATCCCGAACGGCAGGATCACCTGCGTCATTTCCTCGAAGGCGGATGCTTACGCGCTTGAACGCGCGAAACAAAATAATATTAAAACACGTGTGCTCGCGCGCAGCAACTACGCGGACATCGCCGCTTATTCCGCAGCAATGGTACAAGCGCTCAAAGAGGAACAGGCGGATCTTGTGATCTACGCGGGCTTTATGACCATTCTCGATGAGCAGGTCGTGCGGGCATTCCCGAATAAAATGATGAACGTCCACCCCGCGCTCATCCCCTCGTTTTGCGGCAAAGGCTTTTACGGGCTGCATGTGCACGAAGAAGTGCTCAAGCGCGGCGTGAAGCTGACGGGCGCAACGGTGCATTTTGTGACGGAAGTGTGCGACGGCGGGCCGATCATTTTACAAGGTGCAGTCCCCGTTTTACAGGATGACACGCCCGAAGTTTTGCAGCGCCGTGTGATGGAGCAGTGTGAATGGAAGCTGCTGCCCAAAGCCGCCGCGCTGTTTTGTGACGGAAAAATCACCGTGAAAGACGGTAAAACTTGGATACAGGAGGAAAACGTATGAAGACTTTGGATCTACAGACCCTGCTGCGTGAGAACGCTTACCCGGGGCGCGGCATCGTGCTGGGGGTGAGCCCCGACGGTAAAAACGCCGTGATCGCCTATTTCATCATGGGCAGAAGCGTCAATTCCCGCAACCGTGTGTTTGAAGCGACGGCGGACGGTATCCGCACCAAAGCGTTTGACGAGTCGAAGCTGACAGACCCGCATTTGATCATCTATTCCCCTGTGCGCGTTTTGGGCAACAAGACGATCGTCACGAACGGCGACCAGACCGACACCATCTATGACCTTATGGACAAGCAGCAGACCTTTGAGCAGGCGCTGCGCACCCGCGAATATGAGGATGACGCGCCGAACTACACCCCGCGCATTTCGGGGATCGTGCATCTGGAGAACGGCGGCTGCAATTATGCGCTTTCCATTCTCAAATCCGCCGACGGCAACCCCGACAGCGTCCACCGCTTCACGTTCAGCTATACGAAGCCGCTTTGCGGCGAAGGGCATTTCCTGCACACCTACATGGGCGACGGCGATCCGCTGCCCTCGTTTGAAGGCGAGCCTGAAAAAATCGCCACCATGGACGACATCGATGCATTCACGGATATGATGTGGGACGCCTTGAACGAAGACAACAAAGTTTCCCTGTTTGTGCGCTACATCGACCTTGCCACCGGCAAAGCGACGGATCGCATTGTGAACAAGAACCAGTAAGGAGCGTGCAACATGAAAGAATTGGAACTGAAATACGGCTGCAACCCGAACCAGAAGCCGTCAAAGATCTTTATGCAGGACGGCGGAGAACTGCCCATCACCGTTTTAAACGGTAAGCCCGGTTACATCAACTTTTTAGACGCTTTTAACAGCTGGCAGCTGGTGCGCGAGCTGAAAGCCGCACTGGGCCTTCCCGCAGCAGCCTCGTTCAAGCACGTCAGCCCCGCAGGCGCGGCGGTCGGTCTGCCGCTTTCGGACACGCTTCGGAAAATCTACTGGGTTGACGATGCTCTCGAGCTTTCTCCCCTCGCCTCGGCTTATGCGCGCGCCCGCGGCGCGGACCGTATGTCCTCGTTCGGCGACTGGATCGCGCTTTCCGACGTTTGCGACGTGCCGACGGCGAAGCTTATTCAGCATGAAGTGTCCGACGGCATCATCGCCCCCGGCTACGAGCCCGAGGCGCTCGAAATCCTCAAATCCAAGAAAAAGGGCAATTACAACGTTGTAGAGATCGATGCAAATTACGAGCCTGCGCCGATCGAACACAAGGACGTGTTCGGCATCACCTTTGAGCAGGGCCGCAACGCGCTGAAGATCGACGAAAGCTCGCTTGAGAACATTGTTACGGTAAACAAAGACCTGCCCGACAGCGCCAAGCGTGACCTTGTGATCGCGCTCATCGCGCTCAAATACACGCAGTCGAACTCCGTCTGCTATGCAAAAGACGGTCAGACCATCGGTGTGGGCGCGGGGCAGCAATCGCGTATTCACTGCACGCGCCTTGCGGGCAACAAGGCGGATATCTGGCACCTGCGCCAGCATCCGAAGGTGCTCGGGCTCGATTTCATTGACACCGTCACCCGTCCCAACCGCGACAACGCCATTGACGTATACATCTCGGACGAATACGAGGATGTCATCGGTGACGACGTTTGGCAGAATACCTTTAAGACCCGCCCTGAGCCGCTGACCGCAGAAGAAAAGAAGGCGTGGCTTGCGCAGTTCCACGACGTTTCGCTCGGTTCGGACGCTTTCTTCCCGTTTGACGACAACATCGAGCGCGCGCGCCGCAGCGGTGTTTCTTACATCGTCCAGCCCGGCGGTTCGATTCGAGACGACATTGTTATCGACTGCTGCAACAAGCACGGGCTTGTGATGGCGTTCACAGGTATCCGCCTGTTCCATCACTAAGCAATTTTCGGAAATTTGGGAGATTCGAGGTACGTTTATGAAACTTCTGGTTGTCGGCGGCGGCGGCCGCGAGCATGCCATCATCAAAAAGCTGCGGGAAAACCCGCAGGTCACGGAAATTTTCGCCTGTCCCGGCAACGGCGGCATAGCCAAAGATGCGACCTGCGTGGGCATCGGCGCGACGGACATCCCCGCGCTTGTGGATTTTGCCGTGGAAAAGGCTGTGGATTTCTGCGTTGTCGCGCCCGACGATCCGCTGGCGCTCGGCTGCGTGGACGCGATGGAGGAAAAGGGCATCCCCTGCTTCGGTCCGAACAAGAACGCCGCCGTCATTGAGGGCAGCAAGGTCTTTGCGAAAGACTTAATGAAGAAATACGGCATCCCTACGGCAAAGTACGAGGTCTTTTCAGACCCCAAGGCCGCGCTTGACTATATCCGCGAGCAAAACGAGTTCCCCACCGTCATCAAGGCGGACGGACTCGCGCTCGGCAAGGGCGTCATCATTGCGGAATCCATGGAGCAGGCGGCCGATGCCGTAAAATCCATTATGGAGGACAAAATGTTCGGCGACAGCGGCAACCGCGTGGTCGTTGAGGAGTTTTTGACCGGTCCTGAGGTCTCGGTGCTTTCGTTCACCGACGGCAAGACCATCGTACCGATGGTCTCTTCGATGGATCACAAGCGTGCGCTGGACGGCGACAAGGGCTTGAATACCGGCGGCATGGGTACGGTCGCGCCGAATCCCTATTACACGGACGAGGTCGCCGCGCAGTGCATGGAGACGATCTTCCTGCCCACCGTACGCGCGATGAACGCCGAGGGCAGGACCTTTAAGGGCTGTTTGTACTTCGGGCTGATGCTCACCGCAAAAGGGCCGCGTGTTATCGAATACAACTGCCGCTTCGGCGATCCTGAAACGCAGGTTGTCCTGCCGCTTTTGAAAACGGATCTACTTACGATTATGCGCGCCGTGCATGACGGCACGCTCGAAAGCGTGCCCGTGGAATTCGCGAACGGCGCGGCGGCGTGCGTGGTGATCGCGTCGGGCGGCTATCCGAAATCCTATCCGAAAGGCTTGGAGATTGATCTCGGCAAAGCCGAGGAAATGCCGGATGTAACGGTTTACCATGCCGGTACGGCGCTCAAAGGCGACAAGCTCGTCACCTCGGGCGGCAGAGTGTTGGGGGTAACGGCGGTCGGCGATGACCTGACAGCGGCACTCGAAAAAGCCTACGATGCGGTTCGGGAAATCTCGTTCGACGGCGCATTTTACCGCAAGGACATCGGCGCACGTGCCCTAAAGGCGCTCGGGAAATAAGGAGGAGCAAATGGTTTATCGAATTTATGTGGAAAAGAAAAAGCAGTTTGCCGACGAAGCCGCCGCGCTGCTTTCCGACATCCGCACGCTGTTGATGATCGACACGGTGACAGACCTGCGGCTTTTCAACCGCTATGATGTGGAAAACATCGATGAAGATCTTTTCAAGGCGTGCGAAAAGACCGTATTTTCCGAGCCGCAGCTCGACAACACCTATGCCCATCTGCCGCAGTGCGACGGCACGGTGTTCGCAGTGGAATTCCTGCCCGGACAGTTCGACCAGCGTGCGGATTCCTGCGCGCAGTGCATCCAGATCGTGTCCCAAGGCGAAAAGCCGACGGTGCGCACCGCAAAGGTCTATATGCTGTTCGGCAAGATCACGCCCGCACAGCTTGCGGCGGTGAAAAAATATGTCATCAACCCTGTGGAGAGCCGCGAGGCATCCTTAGACCGCGCGGACACTTTGCAGATCCCTTACAATGTTCCTACCGAAGTGGAGACGCTTACAGGCTTTACTTCGCTTTCCGAAAAGGAGCTTGCCGATTTTGTGCAGAAATACGCGCTGGCGATGGACAACGCCGACATCGCGTTCTGCCAGGACTATTTCAAATCCGAGCACCGCGACCCGACCATCACCGAGATCCGCATGATCGACACCTACTGGTCGGATCACTGCCGGCACACCACGTTCCTCACGACCATCGACGGCGTGGAGATCGACGACCCGACCGTGCAGGCGGCGTATGACCGGTATATCGCGATCCGCAAGGCGCTCGGCCGCACGAAGCCGCAGAACCTTATGGATCTCGCGACCATCGGCGCGCGCTACTTAAAGCACACGGGACAGCTTAAAAATCTGGATGAATCCGACGAGATCAACGCCTGCACCGTCAAGATCAAGGTGGATGTGGACGGCGAGGAAGAAGATTGGCTGTTCCTTTTCAAAAATGAAACACACAACCACCCGACGGAGATCGAGCCGTTCGGCGGCGCGGCAACCTGCATCGGCGGCGCGATCCGCGACCCGCTTTCGGGACGCGGGTATGTATATCAGGCCATGCGCGTCACGGGAGCGGCAAACCCCTTAAAGCCTGTCAAAGACACGATGACCGGCAAGCTGCCGCAGCGCAAGCTTGTGACGACGGCTGCCGCCGGGTACAGCTCCTACGGCAACCAGATCGGTCTTGCCACGGGGCAGGTCGATGAGATCTACCACGAGGGCTATGTTGCCAAACGCATGGAGATCGGCGCGGTGGTCGGCGCAGTCCCTGCCAAAAATGTACGCCGCGAAGTCCCGCAGCCCGGCGATGTGGTCGTCCTTTTAGGCGGTCGGACCGGGCGCGACGGCTGCGGCGGCGCAACAGGTTCTTCCAAATCGCACAACCTCTCCTCCTTGGAACACTGCGGCGCGGAGGTGCAAAAGGGTAATGCGCCCGAGGAACGCAAGCTGCAAAGGCTGTTCCGCAACCCGGAGGCGGCAAAGCTCATCAAGCGCTGCAACGACTTCGGCGCGGGCGGCGTTTCGGTCGCCATCGGGGAATTGGCCGACGGGCTGCACATTGATCTCAATAAAGTCCCGAAAAAGTATGAGGGTCTTGACGGCACGGAGCTTGCCATTTCCGAATCGCAGGAACGCATGGCGGTGGTGCTTGGAAAAGCAGACGCCGACCGCTTCCTGACACTTGCCGCAGAGGAGAACCTCGAAGCGACCGTGGTTGCCGAGGTAGTCGCCGAGCCGCGGTTGACGATGGAGTGGAACGGCAAAAAAATCGTGGACATTTCCCGCGAATTCTTAAATTCCAACGGTGCGGAAAAACACACGCGCGTACACGTTTGCGCCGCGCAGCCGATCACCCGTGAAGTGCCGGGCAAAACGAACGAAGAAAAGCTGTTCAACCTCGCACAGGATCTGAACGTCTGCTCAAAGCGCGGCCTTGCGGAGCGGTTTGACTCGACCATCGGTGCGAACACGGTGCTGATGCCCTTCGGCGGCAAATACCAGCTCACGCCCGCTCAAAGCATGGCGGCAAAGCTGCCCGTGCTCAAAGGCGATACCAAAACCTGTTCTTTGATGGCGTGGGGCTTCAACCCCTTTATCACGGAAAAGAACCCTTATCTCGGCGCGTATTATGCGGTCGTGGAATCGGTGGCGAAGCTCGTGGCGACGGGTGCAGATCTTGCGACCTGCTATCTGACGTTCCAAGAGTATTTTGAGCGTATGACCGAGGACGCCACCCGCTGGGGCAAGCCCGCGGCGGCGCTTTTGGGCGCACTTACCGCGCAGCTTGAATTGGGGCTCGGCTCCATCGGCGGCAAGGACTCGATGAGCGGTACGTTTGAGGATATCGACGTGCCCCCCACCCTTGTTTCGTTCGCGGTCTCCGTCTGCAATTCCGACAACGTCATTTCCCCCGAATTCAAGCTGCCCGGCTCAAAGGTCTATTACATCGAGCCCGAACGAAATACCGACGGTACGCTGAATACGGAAAGCCTCTTGCGGGTATTTGAGACTGTTTCTAAGCTGATTGCAGAGAAAAAGGTGCTTTCTGCCTTCACACCCACCTACGGCGGCATTGCCGAAGGCCTGATGAAGTCGGCGTTCGGCAACCATATCGGCTTTAAACTCGACCGCATGTTCCCGCAGGATAAGCTGTATGCATACAACTACGGTGCATTCGTTCTGGAAGCTGCCGAGGACTTAGAGGGCTTGACGCTCTTAGGCGAGACGACCTATGATTATGCATTAAAGGTCGGCATTGAGACGGTGGACTTGCAGGCGCTTTGCGACGCTTATGAAAACAAGCTGGAATCCGTGTTCGCCTGCAATATTAAAACGGATGACAAGCCTGTAAAAGAGATCTCCTTTACAGCGGAAAGCCGCGTTGCGCCGAAGATCGGCACAGCAAAACCGAAAGTCCTCATCCCTGTATTCCCCGGTACGAACTGCGAATACGACACGGCGCGCGCACTTGAACGTGCCGGCGCCGAGCCGCAGGTCATGGTGATCCGCAACCTTTCCGCAAAAGACATCGCGGACAGTGCCGCCGCTTTTGCAAAAGCTATGGAAACGGCGCAGATCGTCTTCATTCCCGGCGGATTCTCCGGCGGCGACGAGCCGGACGGCAGCGGCAAATTCATCACGGCGTTCTTCCGCAACCCCGCAGTCAAGGAAGAAGTGCATCGCCTTTTGCAGCAGCGCGACGGGCTGATGGCGGGCATCTGCAACGGCTTCCAGGCGCTGATCAAGCTGGGGCTTGTGCCTTACGGTGAGATCATTGAGCCGCGCGCCGATACCCCGACGCTGACCTTCAACACGATCGGCCGCCACCAATCGCGGCTTGTGACCACGCGCGTGGCATCGAACAAATCCCCGTGGCTGTCCGCCTGTAAAGTCGGGGACCTGCACACCGTTCCGATCTCGCACGGCGAGGGGCGCTTCGTCTGCCCGGCCGAACTCATGGAGCAGTTGATCCAAAACGGGCAGATCGCCACACAGTATGTGGATGAGCACGGGAAGCCGACCATGAATATCCGCTATAATCCCAACGGGTCGTTCCTCGCGGTGGAGGGCATCACCTCCCCCGACGGCAGAGTATTCGGTAAAATGGGACATTCCGAGCGGTATTCCGACAACGTTTACAAAAACGTGGACGGCATCAAGGATAACGGCATGTTCCGCAACGCGGTGGATTACTTCAAGATCTGATCGCACAATAAATACAGCAAAGCCCCGTCGATGGACGGGGCTTTACTTTGTGAACAATAAAAGTTTTACTCGATTTTTTACAAAAAATCGAGGCTTCCAAAGGCGGCGCCTTTGGTCGCGTCCCGCAGGACGCGAAATTCCTTTCCGCTCAAAAAGCGCAGGAGGGCTGCAAAACCCTCGCCGGGGGTTCCCCGAAGCATCCCCTGTATTGGCTTTGCCCATCAAAATCTCCCTGCCCCGTTGCTGCACTGCACGAGACAGGGAGATTTTTTCGCAGTTCAATTTCAGTCCACGCTGACTTTTACACACAGCGGCAAACGTCTGTCCACTGTGCCGTCAAACGAAAAGCGGAATGCTTTTTCGTCCTGCGTCCAGCGGACAGGTACATCCTGCCCGAGCAGCTCCACATTTCGGATCTTGTAGCGGATGCCGCCCTCGCTTGCCTGGCGCAGCGTTTTCACGACATGCTCGCGCACCGGCTTTTCGCTCATCACGAACACATAGATCGCGCCGGTCTTATAGGTAAAGCGGTAATCCTTTTTGCCGTATCGGAGATTTTCCTTGAACGACCCCGCCTTTTGTACTTTGCCCTCACCGTATACGTCATAGGGCAGCGCGCCGTAGATCGCCTCACCGTTTTTCCGCATCCAGTCGCCGATGGAAAGCAAGACATGTTTTTCCTCGTCACAAATCGTGCCGTCCGCTTTCGGCCCGACGTTGAGCATATAACAGCCGTTTTTGGAAATGACGTCGATCATATTCAAAAGGATCTCACGCGGTGTCTTAAAACGGTTGCCTTCCGTATAGCCCCAGCTGTTTTTCGCAATGGCGGTATCGTTTTGCCAGAGCACAGGGGAAATGCCGTCGATCTGCCCGCGCTCCACGTCGAAGATCGCGCAGCCCTTCATCACCGCGCCGACCTTATAAAACACCGCGACCTCCTTGCCCCACCGGGCACCGCGGTTGTAGTAATACGCAAGGAACTTCTTTAAGTACGGCTTGAATTCCGGCTTATTGATCCACCAGTCAAAGTAGACGGCAAGCGGCTGAAGACGGTCGATCATTTCGCAGGCGCTTGCGAGCCAGTCCTTGCACCATGCATCGGTCGGCGGGCACTTTTCGTTGTCCCATGGATTGCCCGTTGTATGCAACGCCGCAGGGCCGTACAAGTCGGAATACAACCCCTTTGTGACCTCCGAATTCGGGCAGTTCGCCCGAGCGCCGTTCAAAAACCAGAAGTGCTCGGCACGGTGGTTCGAACACAAAAAGCCCATACCGTGGCGGTCGCACGCCTCGTGCAGCTCCGTCATGAAATCGCGCCGGGTATTCGGCATATCCGCCGTATTCCAGCGGTTAAGCTCAGACTTATAGAGCTTTACGCCGTCGTGATGCTCGGCGACGGGCATAATGTATTTCGCGCCGCTTTGCTTAAACACCTCCAGCCATTCGTCCGCATCAAAGCGAGTGGGGGAAAACTGCTCTACCACTTCGCGGTAATCCCCGTCTTTTCCGTATGTCTTGACGCGGTGCGCCCAGCTTTTTGTGCCTTTCAAATACATCTGCCGCGGATACCATTCGCTTTCCGTCGCCGGCACGCTGTACGCGCCCCAGTGGATAAACAGCCCGAACCGCCCCTCGCGATACCACTGCGGGATTCGGAAGGCGGAAAGGCTCTCCCATGTGTCTTGAAACGGCCCTTGGGCGATCACCTCATCTACGGTTTTTAAGTATTCTGCAATCGTCATCATCGTGTGCCTCCCGACGCATATTTTCCGCTTTTTTCCTTACGCGCTGCGCGCGATGTGATAAAACAAAGTCTGTGTCTTTCATTATACCGAAAATCCGGCGGTTTGCAATTCAAAAACCATAATTTATTGAATATCTCTTATCCCTCCCGACGGACGGCTGTACGAACGATGCGTTTCTGCGTGCGGCTTGCACAGACATTGACAAACCGCATGCGCTTTGGTAAAATACAAAATAGCCGCTGATGCACGGTTGCCGCGTTTTGCCGCGCGCAGACCGCTCGACCGATCAAAATATGTCTCTGTAGCTCAGTTGGATAGAGCGACCGCCTCCTAAGCGGTAGGCCGGAGGTTCAAATCCTCTCAGGGACGCCAACAAACCCCGACACGTCCTGTGCCGGGGCTTTGCTGTTTGTCTGCCTGCGATTCTTCCGAATGCCGGCTCGCAGCACGCCAAAGCCCTGCCTTGCGGCAGGGCTTTTCAATGTGATTTAGATATAGGCACACCGCGAGATTCCATGCACACGGCTGTGCTTTTTACGCCAAAGCTGCCAGCTTATCCTTGGCTTCCTGCACGGTAGTCTCGTCAGGAATCATAACGTACAACTGCTGGGGCATGGAGTATGTCATGGCTCTGGTCCCGGTGCCGTTGACGCTGTAGGTCTCCACATGCCATGCTGTATTCTCTGCGAGCTGCTGACGCACGGCCTCGGCAATGAGGTCATATGGGACGTTCGTGTCCATGCAGCCCTCTACGCTTGCCATAATATCCATATAACTGGACAGGATGCTCGGGCTCATGGCCTTATTCAGCACGGCCTCAATCACTCTCATCTGGTGCTCACCGCGCTGGCGATCCCCCTGTGCAAAGGCATGCCGCTCGCGTGCAAAGGCAAGCGCCTGCTCGCCGTTAAGAGAATTGACTCCCTGATGGAAATCATAGCCGCCTGCGGAGAAATCATAGTCAGAATAGACCTCTATTCCCCCGAGGGCGTCGATCACCTCAATAAAGCCCGTAAAGTTGATGCGCACATAATAATCGATCTGGGTAGCGTACAGGTTTTCGAGCGTCCCCTGTAAAACATCCATGCCATAGATCCCCGCATGGGTGAGTTTATCATAGGGGCTGCCGTCAAGCGCCAAGGGCACATAGTAGTCCCGCGGGGTGGAGACCAGCAGGATCTCGTGGGTCTCGCGGTTAACACGGGCAATAATATTCACATCGCTGCGCCCGCGCCGGTCTATGCGCTCCCGCCGCGTATCGCTCCCGCTGATGAGCACCGTAATCACCGAGCTGTCGGTTTGCTCTACATCAGGCGTCTCATGCGTTACCTCCTGCACAAGCAGTTCCCGTATTTCGGAAGGGAAGCCCTCATACTCCGGGAGTTCCTCATACAAGGTGAGGAACGCCTGGTTCAGCACGATCCCAGCCACCTGCCCGTCTCTGAGCGCGTCAGCCAAATCCAAAAGCGTTGTGTACTCCACGGTTGTAAAGCTGATCCCGTATTCCGACTCCGTCTGTTGAAGCGTCTCGTCGGTATTGGAACGGTCAAGCTGAGATAAGATACCCAGCGTTTCCCCTTCCAAATCGTTTAAGGTCTCATATTCTGAATCGACCAGCACATAAAACGCCACCGCCGACCGTTCCCCGGTCGTGTCAGTCACGCCCCGCAGCGTGCGGGCGGCGCGCCACAGCGCAACATCCCCGAACACGCCCAGCAGCGCCAGGAGAGCCGCCAGAATAAAGCCGATGATGCGGCGCACACGGTGGGCAGGATCGCGGGTGAGCAGCAGCACCACGCCGCAAAGCAGAAGGGACACGACCGCCCCCAAGATCAAATAAAGCGCCGGCACCCATCCGGTGCTCCATAAAATTCCTATAAATATCAAAAGCAGAACAAGCAGCACCAAAGAGACGACCAGCCCGCTTACAGAGAAACGCTTACGTTTGCCGTCTGTCGGATGATTTACATGTTTTTTCATTTTTAAAAATCCTTTCCGTTCACTTCACGTCCGAAACCCAACAAGAGCTTCTCCCCTGCGTCGAAAAACGCGGTGGAAGTACAAACCGAACAACATCTCTTCCCATGGTGCAACTACCCGCTTAGCATGCATTTCGGAGGCTTGACGCAACGATACTGCATCCGCGTACAAATCGGCAGCAGAAGCCTGCGTGCAGACCGCACCCTTCAGTTGTTTATTATTGTATGCAAAAACAGCGGATTTGTCAACTCAAACGCACTTTTCCCAAAAACAAGCGGGTTGCGAACTTTTTACGGCGGGGCGGGAAAAACAGAAAACCCGGGCTGCAGTACATTGCCCGGGCTTTTTCGTTACGCTTCAGCCGTTGTGGTGCTCGTAGTGTTCGGTATCCTCTTTGAACTGCGCAGGGTCATAGGCGATGCCGTTTTTGTCGTAGTAGTCCTTGATCGCCGCCTTGATCGCTTCCTCCGCGAGCACGGAGCAGTGGATCTTAACGGCGGGAAGCCCGTCGAGCGCCTCGACGACCGCTTTGTTCGTGAGCTTCAGCGCTTCGGAAAGGGGCTTGCCCTTGATCATATCCGTCGCCATGGAGCTTGTCGCAATGGCGGACGCGCAGCCATAGGTGTTGAACTTCACGTCGGTGATGATGCCGTCTTGCACCTTGATATACATCTTCATGATATCGCCGCATTTGGCGTTGCCCACTTCTCCGATGCCGTCGGCGTCATCGAGCTTGCCGACGTTATGCGGATGGGTGAAATGTTCCATGACCTTTTCGCTGTATTCCATTAGTTTTGCCCTCTTTCCTTCTGGATTCTTTCCCACAGCGGGGACATGTCGCGCAGCCTCTTGATGATGCCCGGCACACACCCGATGATATAATCGACTTCTTCTTCGGTATTGCTTTCGCACAGCGTCAGCCGCAGTGAACCGTGCGCGACCTCGTGCGGCAGGCCGATTGCCAGAAGTACATGGCTCGGATCGAGCGAACCCGAGGTGCACGCCGAACCCGATGAGGCGGAAACGCCCTCTGCATCGAGATACAAAAGCAGGGATTCGCCTTCCACACCCTCGAAGCTTACGTTGACATTGCCGGGCAGACGCTGCTCACGGTCACCGTTCAAGCGGCTCGACTCGATCTGTAAGAGCCCGTCGATGAGACGATTGCGAAGTCTCGTCAGCTTTTCGGCATTTTCCGCAAGGTGGTCGTTCGCTTCTTTGAGCGCCGCCGCCATGCCGACCATGGCATAGACCGCCTCGGTGCCCGCGCGTCTGCCGCTTTCCTGCGCGCCGCCCTCGATCAGGTTCGGAAAGCGAAGCCCTTTGCGGCAGTAGAGCGCGCCGATGCCCTTCGGCCCGTGGAATTTATGCGCGGACATGGACAAAAGATCGATATTCTGCGCTTTGACATCAATGGGCACATGTCCCACCGCCTGTACGGCGTCCGTGTGAAACAGCACGCCTTTTTCGTGACATAAAGCACCGATCTCGGAAATCGGCTGGATCGTACCGATCTCGTTGTTGGCATACATGATCGTTACAAGCGCAGTATCGGGACGAATCGCATTGCGCACATCCTCCACACGTACAATGCCGTTTTCGTAAACAGGCAAATAGGTCACCTCAAAGCCCTGTTTTTCGAGCTTCTCGACCGTGTGCAGCACAGCGTGGTGCTCAAATGCCGAGGTGATGATATGCTTTTTGCCTTTTTTTGCCATGCGCTCGGCGACGCCTTTGATCGCCCAGTTATCCGCTTCGCTGCCGCCGGAGGTGAAGAAGATCTCCTCAGGCAGTGCGCCCAAAACTTCGGCGACTGTTGCGCGCGCTTTTTTGACGCCTTGATGCGCCTCCTGACCAATGCGGTATAGGCTCGAGGCGTTGCCGTAGGTTTCGGTCAAATACGGCATCATGGCATTGAGCGCGGTCTCGGACAGCTTGGTCGTCGCCGCATTATCTGCATAAACCTGCATATATACTCCTTCTTTACGGTGATATTGCTTGGTTTTCTTATTCATAGTAATTTCCTATGAATTCGCCTCTATGATATAACAAGTGACAAACCTTGTCAAGATGTGCACCTGCCCAAATATGGCGATTTAGGAAAAAAGTTTTTCGGCATATCTGACGGAACCCATGGCGTCCTTGGAATAGAAGTCCGCACCGATGCGGTCGGCGTAATCCTGTGTCAGCACCGCGCCGCCGACCATGATCTTACACGACGGATATTCGCGGTGCAGAAGCGCAATGGTGCGCGCCATGCTTTCCACGGTCGTGGTCATCAGGGCGCTCAAGCCCACAAGCCGCACCTGCTCGCGCTGCGCAACCTCCAAAATGCGTTCCGGGGGGACGTCCTTACCGAGATCGATGACCTCAAAGCCATAGTTTTCCAACAACACCTTTACAATATTCTTGCCGATGTCGTGGATATCGCCCTGCACCGTGGCGATGACGATCTTGTGCTTTTCGGCTTCCGTCGTCTGCGTTTGGTCGGCAAAGCCCGATTTCAGCACCTCAAACGCCGCTTTGGCTGCATCCGCACTCATCAAAAGCTGTGGCAGGAAGATCGTCCCCGCTTCAAAGCCTTTCCCCACCTCGTCAAGCGCAGGGATGAGCTGCGTTTGGATGATCTCTAAGGGCGGCATCGTTTCCAAAAGCTTTTGCGCACCCTGCTTTGCCGCTTCCTTTAAGCCCTTGCAAACTGCCGTGTGCAGATCGGTCTCGGCAGAAATTGCTGTCGGTGCGGTCGCCGCATCGGTCGCGTTGGCGATATAGGCTTCAAAATTATTGTCCAGCCCTTTGAGCGCACAGAACGCATAATAGGCGTTCATCATCTCGTCGCTTTTGGGGTTGATGATGCCTGCGGAAAGCCCGTTCTCCATGGCGAGCGTAAAAAACGCCGCGTTGATGTGCGCGCGCTTCGGGAGCCCGAACGACACATTGGACACACCGAGCACCGTCTGTACGCCGAGCACCTCCCGCAGATGGCGAAGCGTCTGTAAGGTGACCTTCGCATTATCCGCGCCCGTGCTCACGGTCATGGCAAGCGGGTCAAAGACCAGATTCTTTTTGGCGATCCCGTAGCTTTGTGCGGTTTGCAGGATCTTTTCAGCGATGCGGATGCGCCCCTCGGCCGTGTCGGGAATGCCGTTTTCGTCGAGCGTCAGGCAGACGACCGCGCCGCCGTATTTTTTGGCAAGCGGGAAAACCGTCTCCATGGATTCGCGTTTGCCGTTGACGGAGTTGATGAGCGGCTTGCCGTTATAAATACGCAAAGTGCGCGCCATGGCTTCTCCGGACGACGTGTCGATCTGTAAGGGCAGGTCGGTGATGCCCTGCAGTGCAGAAACCGTCTCGGCAAGCACGGCGGGCTCGTCCAATTCGGGAAGGCCGACATTCACATCGAGCACATGTGCGCCGCTTTGCGCCTGTGAGACCGCTTCGGAAAAAATATAGCCCGTGTCGCCCGTCAGCAGCGCTTCTTTGAGCCGTTTTTTGCCGGTCGGGTTGATGCGTTCGCCGATGATGATAGGCTTTTCGCCTAAAATCACCGTCTTTGCGTAAGAGGTTATTGCTGTAAAGTTCTTTTCCTTTATAGGTGAAATTGAAACAGCTTTACAAATTTCGACAGCCTTTTTTAAGTGTGCGGGCGTCGTTCCGCAGCAGCCGCCCACTGCCCAAACACCGTCGATCTCAGCAATATGCCGCAGAGCGTCGGCGAAATCCGTGGGGCTGACGCGGTACGAGGTCACGCCGTCCACACATTCGGGCAGTCCCGCGTTCGGGTTGCAGAAAAGCGGTGTGCTCGAATACCGCGCCATCTCCTGCGCGAGCGGTCGCATCCCGTCAGGGCCGAGCCCGCAGTTCAAGCCGATCAGATCCACGCCCAAGCCTTCGAGCGTGACGACCGCCGTTTGTACATCTGACCCTGTGAGCAGCTTGCCCTTTTCGTCGAAAATCATGCTGACTGCTACGGGCAGGTCGCTGTTTTCTTTCGCCGCGAGCACCGCAGCCTTGATCTCGTAAAGATCGCCCATCGTTTCAATGAGGATCAGATCCGCGCCGTCGCGCCCGGCGAGCACCTGCTCACGATACAGGTCATATGCGTTCTCGAATGCCAAGTCGCCGTAGGGCGCAAGGAGCTTGCCCGTCGGCCCCATATCGAGCGCGACGAACATTTTGTGATCCGCTTCATCGGCAGCACGGCGGGCAAGGCTTACGCCGCTTTGCACAAGCTGTGCCACGTCGCCGCCCAGTTTCAGCGCGTTCGCACCGAAGGTATTGGTCTTTAAGATGTCACAGCCCGCCTGTGCGTAGCTCTTATGAATTTCATATACGGTTTCGGGCGCTTTTCGGTTCCATGTTTCCGGCAGTTCCCCCGCCGCAAGGCCTTTCGCTTGCAGCTGGGTACCCATGGCGCCGTCAAACAGCAGCATCGTTTTGCCGAGCACAGCTTTGAAGTCCATTTATGTTTCCCCTTTTCTGTACGCACATGCGGTGTCCGGGCACGTTTCGCACCTAGGCGTCGCACAGGACGGCGTTTCGGCAAGCCCGATAAACGCCGTTACGGATTTGGTGGGCAGCATCATGCATTGGTCCGTGAGCGCCACGCCGATGCGCTTGGTAACGTCCAGCAGCTTAAAAAAATCCCGCTGCGCCTCCAGCGGCAGGTCGCCGTATCCCGGCGAAAAGCGCGGGCGAAGATAATACCCGTTTTTTTCTTCCCTTTCGGCGATCTCGGCACAAAGCTCGTCACAATACCCTTCGATCGCCGCAGCGCCCAAAGCCTGTGCAGCGGCGGCCTTTGCTGTCTCGCCGGCGGCTGCGAATCGGCGTATGAGCCTGTCTGCACCTGCCCCGAGGGTCGCGGCAAACAACAAGATACGGTCGGCATCGCGCAGATGCGTTTGCAGCTTGCGGCTTTGGAACACGATGCCGCCGATCTCCGTTTTGCCTTCCGAAAGGCGGCGCAGGGTTGCTTCTTTATAGATGCTTTTGGGCGCGAGCACCGCCTCAAGCTGCACTTGTGTCTCTTGCAGGAGCGCAAGCGTCTGCGCATCGGGCTGACGGTTCGCACGATATCCCAAATACCGCAGCGCCTCCGATTGGCATATTTCCATAGCTTACCCCTTATTGCAGTGACAGGTTCTTTTTGCCTTTTGCTTTTCGACGAGGTACGACAGCGTGATGGAATCCACCACCTCGTTGATCGCATCGAGCACGTTCTGCCAGATCTCATAGGTCACGCAGTCGTCACAGTTTTCACAGTGATGCTCTTCCTCAAGGCATGATACAGGCGCAAGGCTTCCTTCGGTCACGCGCAAAATCTCGCCGACGGTATAGCTTTCGGGCGTGCGTGTCAGCCGATAGCCGCCGGATTTGCCGCGCGTGCTTTCCACAAGCCCGCCTTTCGAGAGCATTTTGATGATCTGCTCGAGATATTTTTCCGAGATCCCCTGCCTTGTCGCAACGGATTTGATCGACACATACTCCGTCGGCGGCTGCTGCGCAAGATCCAGCATCAGCCGCAGCGCGTATCTGCCTTTGGTGGAAATTTTCATTGCCTTGCCGCCTTTCCGAATCGGGCACAATACCAGCGTGCCCTTTCTGATTATAATAATACAAATTCAGTAGGAATTCAAGAAAAATATAAATTTAGTAATATTATAACAATATTCCGCAAAAAAAGGAAGAGTTTGTAATGCTTGCATGGTAAAAGTCCGTTTTTGCGTGGTAAAAGACAATGCTTTTTTCACAGATATATATTACAATATAATAAGATGTTTCTGACTGCCGCAGAAGAAAATATGCCGTTAGGGGAAAAGGGGATAACCGACATGATTTATATTGCGCTGTGTGAAGACGATGCAGATTATCGCGAGATCATCGCGCATAAAATCGAGGATTGCATAAACAACCGTTTTCGTATGGAATGCCGCCTGGACTTTTTTACGGATCTGGAGACCCTGGAAGCGCATTTGGCGCAAAAACGAGCGGACATTCTGTTTCTCGACGTCATGATCGGCGATGAAAACGCCATGGACTGGTCCATTGTGCACCTGGCAGGAAATAATACGCCGATCGTTTTTATGACCTCGTTTCCGGAAAACGCCTACAATATTTCCGAGACCAACTGCTGCTACTTCTTAGTGAAATCCAGGATCGACGAGGTCAGTCTTACCAGGGCGCTGCAGATCGCGCTGCAAAAAACTGCGAAAAAAGATCCGAACCTCACGGTGATCAAGCAAGGAAGCACCAGCCGCGTCATCAACTATGCCGACATTCAGTATATTGAGACTTTTAATAATAATCTGACGCTGCACCTGTCGGACGAGGACAGCATCAGCGTATATTCCAGCTTAAAAGAGTTTGCCGACCGTCTGCCTCCGAATTTTCTGCGCTGTCACAAAAGCTTTATGGTCAACATGAACCATATCGTCGGGTATGCACCGCATACGTTTCACCTGAAAACGGGGGATGCAGTTCCCATTCCGCCCAAAAAATACAAGCATATCATCTCGCTTTATCGAGGGTATTTGGACAATATGCAATAATTACGGTCAAGGGGGAAACGCCGTGGAAATTGTCGATTTGACAGTCTTCTGGCCATGGGGGCTGCTTATTGCCTTATCGAGAGGGATCGCAGTCTATCTTTTTATGCACATATTGATAAAAGATCGCTTTCACCCGCTCGTGACGCTCGCGGCGGTACTGGTCACCACGGCGGTGTATCGGTACGGATCGCAAAACATGCCCTCCGAAATGTTGCAATTGCTGCTCTACTATGTGCTCCTGTATCTTGTAATGCTCGTCTGCAAACAAGCCGGCGCCGTTACCGTGTTGCTGTATTTGATGCTTGCGATCCTGCTGCAACAGGTCGGCGCCACCTTTTCCGCACTGCCGCTGTGCTTTATTTTTCCAAACGCACTGTATTATCTCATGGTATATGAGGTGCCGCGCAATTTCGCGGTAACGACCCTCCTGTTCACGATCCTGTTTTCCATGAGCTTTTCCCTGATCCTGCGCTCCATCGTAACGCGGCGGCGCGGCAAAACAGACGGATACCACGGAAAATTCGGTTTTTTTGTGCTGTTCCCCTTATCACACATTTTGTGCGGGTTTTTATTCTTCCGTTTGGTGCAGATGATCGGCGAAGAGATGTATAATCGCTATATCGAGCAATATCCGTTTACCAATACGCTCATCACCCTTGTGTTCGGTCTGTGTCTGGTTTTGGATTTTTTCATTTTCTTCATCATTGACCGCATGGAAAAAGCCGAACAGAAAAATGTGCAGAATGAAAAGCTGCTGGTACAAAACAAAATGGACTATGAATCCGCCCTTTTGCTGCGCGAAGAAAAGCGGGAGTTCCAGAAGATCAAGCATGATTTCGCTAATATCCTGGCCGTGGCGCAAGGATATATCGAGATCGGCAAAACGGACAAGGCGCTTGCCGTGCTGTCGAGCACACAGCTCAATCTCTCTGGTATTTCCGGATTTTCGCTGTGTGCAAGTGAAACGCTCAACGTGATTTTCTACATCAAGACAACGCAGGCCGCAAACATCGGCGTTAAACTTGATTCCGAGATCCGGGAGGAATGCGGCAGCCGAATCGACGATTATGACCTTTGCAGAGTACTGTTTAATCTGATTGACAACTGCCTGCATGCCGTCGAGCGGTTGAAAGAGGACAAAATCTTTCACGTCACAGTTTCTATCACAGAGGCTCAGATCACCATACACACCCGCAACCGTTTTCTATCCGTCTCCGCACGCACCAAAACAGAGGACGGTCACGGCAACGGCGTCGGTATCATCCGCGAGATCTGTGCAAAATACGGCGGCAGCTATGCGGCGCATACGGTCGGTGATATGTACTACACAGATACCGTCATGCAAAACTGCTCGCCCACGAGCGACACTTTACATAACAAGATGAAATAGCTTAACTTTCTCCCATCTCTTTTGAAGCCGCCCGCGCGAGATTCTGCACGGGCGGCTTTTTATCCATCTTCCGGCCGCCTCACAAAGGGGACGGCAAAAAAGCGGCAAACGGTTTGCAGCGGGCGCATACGCCGTATACCGCATACAAGCAGTGCCGCGGCGGCTGCTAAGAGCGGAAAAACCGTATACCGTATCTGCGGCAGCAGTTGCAGCATTTGCGTAATGTCTTCGTTTGCGACAGGTCGCCCATACAGGAACAGAACGGCAGAGACAGCGGAAATCAAAACCGCTAACAGGCTGATACCTTTCAGAAGCAGGCGGATATACCATGTCCAAAATCCTTTTGGACACGGCAGCGCGGCAATCACAATCGGCAAAGCGATCCCGCCCGCACCGATCCATGCTTTTCCCGCAGCACACACGCCACGCATATCGCAAAGCACATTCGGCAGCGGCAGCAAGTGAAATTCCTCGACCTTGGCGCCTGCCAAAATTGCAGCGGCTGCATGTCCGAACTCGTGCAGAAACGGATACAAAAGGACTGCCGTAAAAAGCCCCACAGCCAGCAGACCGAGTAATTTCGCCGCATCCTTCAAATCGCATCACCGGATACAGTATGTCCGATTTTTGTGTTCCGCATGCGCTGTGCTTGACTTTGCGCTGCCGAGCGCGTACAATCGAAGTGAAGAATTTACGCAAAAAGATCCCGGCCGTGCATACGGACGGACATCTCGTGAGGTGCTTTATGAGGCTGAAAAAATGGAACGCGGTTTTAGGGCTCGGCATTGTCGCCGCGCTTTTGTGCCACGCGGGCACGATGGTCTGTTCCCTGCTCACCGGCTGGTACGATCTGGCGCTGTGCAAGGGCTTTGCCCACGCCGCAGTCCTGCTGCTGGTGCTGCACGTATTGACGACCCTTTGTATCTTCTTTTTTAAACACGACGGCGCCGGCGCGCGTTATGCCCGCCAAAACGCGCGCACATGGGTGCAGCGGGCAACGGCGCTGCTGATCCTGATCTTCATCCATATGCACACTACAGCTTACGCACATATGGCGACGGGAGAAACGCTTACGCGCGGGGCATCCATTTTTCACGGCATCACGGAAAGCATCTATCTTCTTGCCGTATGCACCCACACGGCGGTGTCGTTCGGCAAAGCGTTTGTTACGCTCGGATGGATCTCCTCTTCAAAAGCGGCAAAACGGCTGGACGCGGTCGCTTATACGGTATGCGGCATTGTCGCGGCAGCGGCACTGTTTGCAGTGCTCCGCTTCTTCTTGGGAGGGCTTGTATGAAACGGGTGCTGATTATCGGCAGCGGCATTTCGGGGCTGACCTGCGCCGTGGAAACGGCTATGGCGGGGAATTGTGCCGTGCTCGTTTCCCCCTACCCTTCTGAGCGCGCACAGTCCGTCATGGCGGCGGGCGGCATCAACGCCGTTGTGCCGAACGGGAATAACGGGGACAGCATCGATCTACATGTCCGTGAAACGCTCGACGGCGGCTGCCGCATTGCGGGCGAGCGAACCGTCACAGGGCTTTGCACCGACGCGCCGAATATCCTTACGTGGCTGGAGGGCCTTGGCGTTGTGTTCACAAGAAATGCCGACGGCAGCCTTGCAAGGCGCGCCTTCGGCGGGCAGTCGCGCAAACGCACGGCATATGCGGGTGCTTCCACCGGCAAGCAGATCGTGACCGCCCTTGTGCAGGAGGCGCGCAAATGGGAATGCGCGGGGAAAATCACCCGCCGGCTCGGACTGCAATTCCATTCCGCCCTGATCCAAGACGGCGTTTGCAGCGGCGCCTTGTTTTACGACGAGACGGCAAAGCGGCTCGAACCGCTGTATGCCGACGCGGTCGTGTTTGCTACGGGCGGGCAGAACCGCCTATTCGGAAAAACGACGGGTTCGGCGCTGTGCGACGGCTATGCGGCGGGGCAGCTGTTTTTACAGGGTGCGAAGCTCAAAAACCTTGAATTCATCCAATACCACCCCACCACCATCGAAACACCGCAAAAACGCATGCTCATCACCGAGGGCGCGCGCGGCGACGGCGGGCGGCTGTATTACATGGAAAACGGCAGACGCGTCTATTTCATGGAGGAAAAATACGGGGAAAAGGGCAACCTGATGCCGCGCGACATCGTTTCCAAATGCATCTACGACGCACCAAGCCAAGTGTATTTGGACATTGCGTTTTTAGGCGAACAGAAAATCAAGGAAAACCTGCGGGAGGTCTACGACCTGTGCCGGGAATACCTCGGGCTGGACGTTACAAAGGAAAGCATCCCGGTCGCACCGTCCGTGCATTTCTTTATGGGCGGGCTTGCGGTGGACGCCAAGCACCGCACGAACATTTGCAACCTGTATGCCGTCGGAGAATGCGCGTCGATCTATCACGGCGCGAACCGTTTGGGCGGCAATTCGCTGCTTGCCGCCGTATACAGCGGGCGTGTGGCGGCGCGGGATATTGCGCAAGTTTCCCCAACGCCTTCCCATGCGAACTTTGAAAGCTACATCCGTGAACAGAATGAAAAGCTTTCCGAGCGCGCGGCGGCGAAAAGCCGGTTTTCCGCCGTATACATACAAAACGATCTCGCCAAGATCATGAATGAAGACCTCGGCATCGTGCGCACCGAAGAAAAATTGCATGACGGCATACAGAATCTGCAATTCTATCTTTCCATTGTGGAAAAGCTCAAATATGACAGTGAGATCTCGCCGTACCAGGCATACAGCCTGCGTCCGATGCTCTGCCTCGGGCTTGCCGTGCTCACCTGTGCCGCCGAGCGCCGGGAAACGCGCGGCGCGCATATCCGCACGGACTTTCCGCAGCGCGCGGACAATATGGCGACCTGCACTCTGATCGACTATAACAACGGGGCATTCGACGTGACCTACAGAAACGAGGATGAGCTATGCTGGTAAAAATCAAACGGCAGAAAGACGCCGAAAGCGCGCCGTATTGGCAGACCTTTTCGGTCGACGCAGACCCCGACATGACCGTAAGCGCCATGCTCGACCGGCTCAATTACACGGATGACCTTTATGACGCAGAGGGCGTCGCGGCGCCCCGCATCCGCTGGGAGTGCAGCTGCTCGCAAAAGATGTGCGGCGCATGCGCCATGGTGATCAACGGCATCCCGAAGCTCGCATGCGCGGCGTTCCTGCGCGACGAGAAACGGGATGTTCTGACGCTGGAGCCGCTCTCCAAATTCCCCGTGGTGGCAGACCTGATTGTGGACAGAAGCATCATTTCGGAAAACCTGCAAAAAGCACAGGCGTATTTGGGAACATACCGTCCGCTTCGAAAAAAGGATTTTGAGCAGATGTATGCGGCGGCAAAATGCCTGAAATGCGGGCTTTGTCTGGAAGTCTGTCCGAATTACAACAAAGGGGAGCTTTTTTTCGGCGCGCTGTTTGCAAACGAGGCGGCGCTGCTTGCCCTGCAGAGCAAAGACCGTACCGAACTGCTTCGCGAAGCCTATGATAAGCACTTTGCCGCGGGCTGCTCCAAGGCGCTTTCCTGCGTCGGCGTCTGCCCGATGGAGATCGACACGCTCGCCTCTATGGCGCGGATGAATCGGTTTGGGAAATAAAGCGTTTCCCAGATCTGTGCGTTTGCACAAACATTCAAACAGCGGGGGTACTTTTTGTGTGCCCTCGCTGTTTCGATTATGACTTATCATTTTGTTATGATTCACTGCACAACCGCCGTTATAGATAGGACTCGGAGAAATGCCCGTTTATGTGCGAAAACCGTTTCGGTCGAGCCACGCGACGGACTGGCGCAGGGCTTCGACGGTTTTGGTCTCCAGCACGACGCGGCAGTTGTGCGCACGGGCAAGCGTCAGGTATTTCGGAAGATCGAGTTCGCCCGTACCGAGCGTAAGGTGGTTTTTCCTGCCGAGCGCGTCGTGGCAGTGGACATGGTGCAGCCGCTCGACGCGCTCCAGAATGATCGGTTCATCCGCGCCGCCGATACCGTGGTTGTGCCCGATGTCAAAGGTCAGCCCGAACACAGGGCTTTGCAGCAAGAGGTCGAGCGCTTCCACCTGGAAATCCGTAAAGCCGTCGCTGTTTTCCACACAAATTTGAAGGTCCGCATCGCCGATGGCTGTGTCCGCCTCATCGCGGAAATCCCGCATGCTTTTCAGATATTGATCTTTGTGCGCCGCAAAAAGATAGACCTTTTTTGCAGGCAGTGTGAAATATACGCCGCGCGCCAGATGCATATTGAGCACGGGCGCGCGCAGCTCTTTTGCAAGGCGTATCGTCTCGCGCACCGTGCGGCGGTAAGCCTCGACGACATAGGGGTTAAAGTCGCTGACGTTTAAGTTCTCGTCGAGATGGATGGTGTAATACACGCCGTATTTCTGTGCAATCGCCTGTAACTGCTCTGCATTCAGCGTATCCGGCTGGTACTGCGGCAGGTTCATGTTAAGCTCGATGAATTGCAGCCGCAGCTCACGGCAAAGCGCGGCGGTCTCTTCTAAAGACTGTAATTCCAAAAGCGTCGGCATGCCAAAAACAAGCATCTTATATGCCCCCTGATCCTATTAAGTCGGCTCCAAACGGATTCACGGTCGGATGGCGATCTTCATCACGCCGTCCTGTTTTTGTTCAAACAGCTTATAGGCTTTTTCAATTTCCCGCAAGGGGAAAGTATGCGTGATCAAGGGCGAAGCGTCCAGCTTGCCGTTTGCGATCAAATCCAGAATTTCCGCACATTTGCAGCCGTCCACGCCGCCGGTCTTGAAGGTCAGGTTTTTGCCGTACATATCGGGCAGCGGCAAGCTCTGCGGGCGGTCATACAGCGCGACAACCGTGACAACTGCGTTCGGGCGCGCGCATTCCCACGCAAGGCGGAACGTCTCCTCTGTACCTGCGACCTCCAGCACCGCATCCGCACCGCCGTGATCGCTGTGCGCTGCGGTGAATTCCCGCACAGCCTCCGGCGTAACGGTCAGCACCTGCGGGTAATGCGTTTCAACGAACCGGCGGCGAGCTTCGTCCTTTTCACATACGATGACCCGCTTCGGGGATTTTAAGAGCACGCAAAGCAGCGTGCAGATCCCCGTAGGGCCCGCGCCGAGGAGGAGTACGGTGTCGTCCTGTGTGATCTCGGCAATATCCGCCGCCCAATAGCCCGTTGCGAGCAAATCGCCGACGAAAAGCGCCTGCTCGTCCGTTACGTTTTCGGGAATCTTGGTAAGCCCTCGGTCGGCATACGGCACACGGACATATTCCGCCTGCCCGCCGTCAATACGGCAGCCGAGCGCCCAACCGCCGTTTGGGTCGGTGCAGTTGTTGACATAGCCGTGCTTGCAGAAAAAGCATTCGCCGCAAAACGTCTCGACGTTCACGGCAACACGTTCCCCCGGACGCACGTTTTGCACCGCCGCGCCGACAGCTTCCACAACGCCCACCATCTCGTGCCCGACGGTGATGCCTTCAACGGCGCGCGGCACAGCGCCGTGCTTGATGTGCAGGTCGCTTGTGCAAATGCTCGAAAGCGTCACACGCACGATCGCGTCGCGGTCGTTTTGCAGCGCAGGGACAGGCTTTTCAAGCAATTCGAATTTCCCCGGTTTTGTATAAGTAAAAGCCAGCATTGTAACTCCTTATTCAGTTCCGTCTTTTTCCTCTGCCGCGGACAGTGCATCCAAAATCTCCTGCGCGTTTGTATCGGGTTTGACTTTTGGCATGACCTTTTCAACGCAGCCGTTTTCATCGATCAAAAATGTGGTGCGCACAACACCCATGCTGACTTTCCCGTACAGCTTCTTTTCCTGCCAGACGCCGTAGGCTTGTATCGCCTGCAGTTCAGGGTCGGACAGCAGTGTAAACGGAAGATTCTGCTTTTCGGCAAAGCGCTTATGTGAGGCGGCGCTGTCTTTGCTGACGCCCACGACCGCCACACCGCGTTTTTGGAATTCGCCGTATGCCGCCGCGAAAGCACACGCCTGCCGCGTGCATCCGGGGGTATTGTCTTTCGGATAGAAGTACAGCACGAGCTTTTGCCCTGAAAAGTCGGAAAGGCAAACCAAATCGCCGTCCTGATTTCGTAATGCGAACTGCGGGGCTTTATCCCCTGCCTGTAACATAACACGCACTCCTTTTTCTATCGTATTGCGTTCCGCCATGTACGCGGAACAGATGACCGCCCCGTTTTTTTGCGGAGCGGTCGATGTTTGGCTCTGTCGTTCAGCGGGAAGCCGATCTACGCGCACGGCGCCCTCTGAGCCGCGCCGCCACCAGCAGCGCTGCCGCGCAAACGGGCAGGATCGCCGCAATGGTGTAAATGCCGTCCTGTGCTTGCGCACTCGTCGCGGGGATCACCGGCGTTTCGGTCACGGGTGTCTGCGTGCCGTCCGGGGTTTCGGTCTCGGGCGTTGCAGGATCGTCCGGCGTATCGGGCGTTTCCTCCTCGCCCTCGCCGGTCTGCGGCGTGCCGCTCATAAAGCGGATGCGGCCGCTGCCGGACTCGTTTGCATATTCCTCGCCGATCACGCCGCCGAGTGTTTCGGTGATATAGCGAATCAGCGCCTCGTAGTCCACCATGGTCTCGTCTTTGATAAGATTGCAGCCTTGGAACATGGAAAAGCCGTCGCCGCCGTTTTTCAGGCAGTAGTTATGTGAAGCGAGCGTGTAGGTCTTATTAAGCTCCAGCGGTTCGCCGTTTATCTGAACATTCTGCACGCGATAGGTGCCGTCCACACGCACGAACATGCCGTTCTCGTCGAGCACCACGCCCGAAGGGATGTCACCGTACAGATCGAACGTGATCCCCGACACCTGCTGGAAGCCGCCCGTGATATCGGGATAGGCGCGCGCACCCATTTCGAGCGCATCCAAAATCTGCTGCCCGGTCGCTTCCACCACGCAAAGCAGGTTGCCGAAGGGGTGCGCTTCGAGGATGTCGCCGTAGGTGACGTCACCCGCATAGATATTGGCACGAATGCCGCCGCCGTTGACGATCGCAACGTCCGCGTCCATCATCACACGGTATGCATCGGCGCAAAGATCCCCAAGGTTCGTTTCACCGCTGCGGACAAGCCATGCCGTGCCCTCCCGATTTTGGGCAAGCAGATCGACCTCGCTTTTCGCGACGACCGTATTCAACAGCGCGCTGAAATCCCCCTGCAATTCGGAAACATACGCCTGCATATCGTCGTATGTCGCGCGTACAGTCTCACTTGCGTCTTCGGCGGGCACATAATTTTCAACCAATTCCGTTGCAATGGTGCCGTCTGTGCCGATGGTCAGTTTCCCGATAGAGAAGAGCTTCGTGCCCGAAGAGGTCAGCGGCACGATGTTGCCGTCTTTATCGGTGCAGTCCTGCTGCGGGATCACGCTGTGGGAATGGCCGTCGATCACCGCATCAAAGCCCGAAGTATTTGCAATGACTTCGGTAGACATCCACGGTGAGCAGGAAGGCTCTATGCCGAGGTGCGCGAGCCCGATGACGTAATCCGCACCGGCGGCCTTGGCTTCGTCGATGCTCTCCTGCACCGCCGTATACAGCGCCTGCCCATCGCCACCGCGGCAGAAATCATAGATAAATTCGCCGTTTTCATCCTGAAAATACGCCGGTGTGGAGCTGGTGATGGTTCTGGGCGTGCAAATGCCCACAAGCGCGACCTGCGTATCACCGAAGGTGAGCATCACATAGGGGTCAAAGACGGTCTCCCCTGTGCGCAGATCCGTAAAATTCGCGGAAACATACGGGAACTGCGCTTCTGTCTCTGTGATCTCCAAAAAGCGGTCCATGCCGTAGTCAAACTCATGATTGCCGGGCACCGCCGCCGCATACCCGAGGCGGTTCATCAGGTCAACCATGTATTCGCCCTCGGTCAGCGCGCCGATCGCGTCGCCCTGTATCGCATCGCCCGCGTCTACGAGCGCAACATAGCTGCCGTCTTCAAGCATCTGCTGCTTATATGCCGCGAGGCTCGCAAGCGAAACACCGTCCTCGTTCTCCACGGCACAGTGCATATCGTTGGTGTAAAGAATCACAATGTCCCGATCCTGCGCTGCAGAGACGCTCACAAACGAGCAAAGCGCCAAACACAGCGTCAAAAGCAGGGCTACGCATTTTTTCATGCAGGGGTCCCCTTTCTCAGTTTCATTTACCGTAATATTGTAGCACGGTTTTTGCAGACTTTCAAGCGCGTTCCCCGTCCGGCGGCGAATTGACAAAGCGTCGCGCGGCGGCTATACTGGAGATATACGGACAAGGCGCACAGCTTTGTCAACGGGTCGTTTGTAAAGCTATTCAACTTGTCAAAGAAGGAGGCGGCGCAATGCTCTGCAACACCTGCCCGCGGCAATGCGGCGCGATCCGCACGGAAAATACGCCCTCGGCCGGCTTTTGCAAAATGCCCTATAACGCCGTGATCGCACGCGCGGCGCTGCATTTTTGGGAGGAACCCCCTTTGAGTGCACACGGCGGCGCGGGGGCGATCTTTTTTTCGGGCTGCACGCTGCGCTGTATCTACTGTCAAAATTTTGAGATCAGCCACAAAAATTTCGGGAAGTGCGTTTCGGTTGATCGCTTTGTTGAAATCATGCAGGAACTGGAAGCGGCGGGCGCGCAGAACATCGACCTCGTGAATCCCACGCATTTCGCGCCGTTTTTACGCGACGCGCTGACAAAATATAAGCCGCATGTGCCCGTGGTCTACAATTCCGGCGGATATGATTCGGTCGAGACGCTCAAAAGCCTTTCGGGGCTTGTAGATATTTATCTGCCCGATTTTAAATATATGTCCGAAGCTACAGCTCGTCTTTACTCCGCCGCGCCCGACTACCCCGCGCGCGCGAGATCGGCGATCCTCGAAATGCGCCGCCAGACAAAAGACCGTTTCGCGCCGGACGGACGGATGCTTTCGGGGCTTATTGTGCGGCATCTGGTACTGCCGCAGGGAACAAAGGATTCTGCGGAAATTCTGCGGTGGATCGCAGGCTCCCTTTCCAAAGACACCTATGTAAGCCTCATGCGGCAATACTCGCCCTGCGGCAGGACATATCCTTACAAGGCACTCAACCGCCGGCTTACCACAGCGGAATATGACCGCGTGCTGCGCACGTTTTTTGACCTCGGCCTTCACAACGGCTTCATGCAGGAGGGCGCTTCCGCCAACGACCGCTTCATCCCGGCATTTGATCTAACAGGGGTTTGATTTTGTAAAAAATTGTGCTATACTGTGGGAAAGCATGCGGGAGGCGCGCCATGGCAAGAAAAGCTGCGGACGATATGAAAAAGCTGCGCAAAAAAGGCGGGCGCTTTTTCGGGGAATTCAAGACCTTTATTGCACGTGGGAATGTCATCGACCTTGCCGTCGGTGTGATCATCGGCGGCGCATTCCAAAAGATCGTAAATTCCTTAGTCAACGACATCGTCATGCCGCTCATCAGCCTTTTGACGGGCGGTGTGGATTTCAACAACTGGTTTTTGGCGCTCGGCGAAGGCGATTTTGCCACCGTGGAGGAAGCACAGGCGGCGGGCGTTGCCACGCTGAACTTCGGCACGTTTTTGAGCACGGCGCTCGACTTTTTGATCATGGCGTTTGTGATCTTCCTGTTTATCAAGGGGATCAATGCCCTCTCCGAAAAGCTCAAGCGCGAAAAGCAGACGGAAAGTGCGCCGCCTGCCGTCAAAAAGTGCCCGTACTGCCTTTCGGAGATCAACATCGCGGCGACGCGGTGCCCGCATTGCACTTCACATATCCCTGTGGATACACAAGTAAAGGAATGAGACTATGAAAATCGGATTCATCGGCGCAGGCAATATGGCAAGCGCCATCCTGCGCGGCATGGTGCGGTCAAAGCGCTTTGACCCGGCAGTGCTTTCGGCATTTGACACACAGGCGCAAAAGACGGCAATGCTCGGGGAAGAACTCGGCATCGGCACATCACGAAGCGCCTGCGAGCTTGTCGAATCCTGCGACACGGTGGTTCTTGCCGTCAAGCCGAATGTTTTTCCCGTGCTTCTGCCGGAACTTCGCGAAGCGTTAAAAAAGCGTGACGCGCTGGTTATTTCCATTGCCGCAGGCAAGACGATCGACTACATCGAAGGCCTTTTGGGCTATGATGCGGCGGTGATCCGCATAATGCCCAACATCAACGCCACCGTCGGCGCCGCCATGAGCGCCTATTGCTGCAGCGCGCGCGTGACGGATGAGCAGCGTGCGCTTGCCGAAGCCATGTGCGGGTCGTTCGGCGAGGTCATGCCGCTTGCGGAAAGCATGTTCCCGCTGTTCGGGGTCCTTGCGGGCTGCGCGCCGGCATACAGCTATATGTTCATCGATGCGCTCGCACGCGCAGGCGTGAAAAACGGCATGGCAAAGGCGGACGCACTGCACATTGCGGCACAGACGGTCTTGGGCAGCGCCAAACAGATCCTGGAGAGCGGCACGCATCCGTGGGAGCTCATTGACCGTGTCTGCTCGCCGGGCGGCACGACCATAGAAGGCGTTGCCTCTTTGCAGGCGGACGCATTTGACGCGGCAATCTCGCGTGCCGTGGACGCGGCGCTGGAGAAAGACAGCCGCGTTTAAGAGAAAACAGCTTTATCTTATCAAAGGAAAAGCACAGGGCGTTCTTTGCGAAACGCCCTGTGCTTTTTATGCGCTTTCACGGCGTGCCGCCTGCCCGTAAAACGCGAAACGCCGCGGACCACTACGGTCTGCGGCATTTATCCTGCAATAAAAGTCTTGTTACGCCTTGTTGAGCTTCGTAACGAGGGCGGACTTTTTGCGGGCGGCGTTGTTCTTGTGCAGAAGCCCCTTCGCGGCAGCCTGATCGATCTTTTTCACGGCGGCGGTCACGAGCGCCTCTTTGTCGGCAGCGCCGCTTTCGATCGCGACGTTCGCCTTTTTAATAGCGGTCTTGAGCGCAGAATTCATAGACTTATTGCGCTGTGCACGCTTATTGTTCACGATCACGCGCTTTTTTGCGGACTTAATGTTCGGCATCGGTCACACCTCCCTTGCAATAGCGGACTATATATTACCATTCTTTTCGGAAAAAAGCAAGTTTTTTTTCAAATTCCCCGATAGTTTTTCAAAGATGCGCCCATACTAAAAGACATAATACGCTTTTAGGAGGCGGTTTTATGCAGATTCGTACGGATCTGGCGCTTGAACAGCGTGAGCTTATGGCAGGAAAAGCAACGGACAACGTGCAGGTGCGCAAACGCAGGCACGGCGCGGCGGAAATCACGGAGGTCGAAGTTTGCAACGCGGCGGGGGAAAAAGAGCTCGGCAAGCCGCAGGGGAAATATATCACGGTAGAGATCCCGGAATTCGCACATGACAGTGAGCTTTTGGACGGGCGGCTTACGGCGATGACCGAAACGCTTTGTTCGCTTTTGCCGAAAGACGGCGCGGTGCTGGTGGCAGGGCTTGGGAACCCGGACATCACACCCGACGCGCTTGGGCCGCGCACCGCGCGCGGCGTGTTCGCCACACGCCACATTGACAAGACCCTTGCGCAAAGCTTGGGCTTTTCAGAGCTTCGGGAGGTCTGCGCGGTTAGCTTCGGGGTGCTTGGGCAGACTGGTATGGAAACCGCTGAGGCGCTGCGCGGAATGGTCGGCACCGTGCACCCGTGTGCCGTTATCACCGTGGATGCGCTCGCCTCACGAAGCCTGTCGCGCTTAGGGAAAACCGTACAGCTGACCGACACAGGCATCACGCCCGGTTCAGGCGTTGGCAACAGCCGCGCGCGCATTGACCGAGAGACGCTGGGCGTACCTGTAATTGCCGTAGGCGTGCCGACCGTAGTGGACGCTGCCACACTCATTCATGATTTTACCGACGGGCACGCGCCGCACGAAGCATATGCAAAGGAAGCCGACACCATGATGGTCACCCCGCGCGAGGTGGACACCCTCGTGCGGCGCGCGTCCCGGTTTTTGTCGCTCGCCATCAACTGCGCGCTGCAGCCTGCGCTTGAGCCGGAGCTGCTGCTCAATATCGTGTAGCCCTCCCCTGCTTCTATTTTCTGTTTCGGCCGCATATACTGCACCGAAAGGATAAAGCAAGAGGGACAGCCTATGCCGCAAACGAACGCACAAAGAAGCCGCCGCAGAAAACCGAACACCGAGGGGACTGCGCACCCCGCCGCCTTATTGTTGCTTCTCGTCACTTTGACTGCCGCGACCTTCTATATGGGCACGCGGTTTGCCGCGCCCGTTTCGAAGGTTGCCATGTTCAGCGCCTCACTCGCCATGCCGCAGGGCACTGCCCAGACGATCCGCGAAGAACTGACAGCCGAAGAAACGACGGAACCTGCCACGCAAGCCCCCGCCGAAACCACCGCCGCCCCCGCCGAAGAAACCGTTTCGGAAACGGCGCTGACCGACACGCCCGAGGACATCCTTGCTATGATGGCGTCCGCCGAGGCCGCTTCCGCAAACGCCACGAAAAAGGGCGCGATCGTCGAAAAGCAATACGGCGCGGGAAACGCGACGGACACCTGGGAAAACATCACCGTGCGCAACACGACCGCTTCGCACAGCATCGATATTGCCGCAAGCGTGGCGAAGTCCGCTTCGCTTTCCATTGAAAATATTTCGGAGCCCTTAGTGCTCATCTTCCACACGCACACCACAGAGTGCTATGAGCTTTTGGATCGCAACTGGTACGCGACCGACTACATCACACGCATTGACGACCCGGCGCGCAACATGGTGCGCGTAGGCGATGCGATCTGCGAACAGCTGGAAGCGGCGGGGATCGGCGTGATCCACGATACCGAGATCCACGACGCAAAATACACGGGCGCATATGACCGTTCGCGCGAAAGTATTGAAGCGATCATGGCAGAGTACCCGTCCATTCAGGTCGTGATCGATGTGCACCGCGACGCCATCCAGCAGCAGGACGGCACGCGCATCAAGCCGGTGGCGACGATTGACGGCAAAAAGTCGGCACAGATCATGATCATTGCCGGCTGCGAGGACGGCAAGGTGACGAATTTCCCAACCTGGGAACAGAACCTGACCTTTGCACTGCAATTGCAACAGACCGCCGAAACCAAATATCCCGGTCTGATGCGCCCGATCTTATTCTCCGCACGCAAATACAACATGGACATCACGCCCTGCTCGGTGCTGTTGGAAATGGGGAGCGATTCGAACACGCTGGAGGAAGCGGTGTATGCAGGCAGACTCATCGGCACGGCGCTCGCGGAGCTGTTGCTGCGTTACGCGCCGTAATTCTACAAGGAAGTGTAAGCATGAGACGAAAAAGCGTATTTTCACGGTATTTGATGGTGTTGAGCGTTCTGCTTTTGGCATTTGGGCTGGTATTTGGTCTTGCACGCGCGCAGGAAAATTCCCAAAGGATGCGCACGGGCGGTGAACCGGAAGTCGTAGATGCGCAGGATGTGCGCGAATTTGCCGTGCAGGCGATCGAAGAACTGCGGGAAATGCTTTGAAAACCGCCGGGGCGAGAGCCTCGGCGGGTTTCAAAGTACAGACATTAGATTTAGATTGCAGCACCAACCGTAGGGACAGCCCTTGCGGCTGTCCGTTGGAACGCACGGACGTTTGATTTAGCATTTGCAGCGCCCAAAGTCGCAAGCCTTACAAGCGGACATGGAAGTCCCCTGCTGTGTCGCGGGATCTTCGTTCCTGTGCGGACAGCCGCAAGGGCTGTCCCTACGATGCTTGCAAAAATTAGGACTTCTGTGCAGCTGTCTATTCTATCGGCACCTGTTGCTGCGCATGCATGAATATGCATTGCGTGCAACTGTGCATATCATTCTAAACAATCCAGCAGCTCCGCAAGAACGGCGTTGGAAACGAGAAAACCTGTGCGCGTCAAACGAATCCCGCTCTCATCCGAAACCAGCAGCCCGTGGGCGGCAAGCGGTACCGCGCGTGAACGCATTTCCTGCGGGATGCCGTGCCCGAAGCGGGTTTGCACGTTTTCTTCCGAAAGCCCCTCGCAAAGCCGCAGCGCGAGCATGGCGTATTCCGTAAAATCCCCGCCTGTACCGTCCGGCACGGGCGGTTTGCCGGCTAAGAAGCCCCGCAGGTCGCGCGGGTAATAAAACCGCCTGCCGTTTAAAAACGAATGGGCCGAAGGGCCAAGCCCCAAGTATTCTTCGCAATGCCAATATTTCAGATTATGACGGCTTTCATAGCCCGGGCGCGTGAAATTGGAGATCTCGTACTGCAAAATACCGTTTTGCTCAAGTGTTTCGCAAAGCTGCAAATACAGATCTGCCGTTTGGTCATCGTCGGGCAGTTCGAGTGTGTCACGGCGCTTTTCAAAAGGCGTACCCGCTTCGATCTTCAAAATGTAGGCGCTCAAATGCGGCACGCCGAGTGACAAACAGAAATCCAGCGTTTCGGCGAGTGTTTGTGTGGTTTGGTGCGGGATACCCAGCATCACGTCCAGTGAAATATTTAAAATCCCCGCCTTTTGCGCCGCAAGCACCGCCGCGCGCACGGTGTCCGCATCCGAAAGTCTGCCTAAAAGCCGGCGTTCGCTGTCCACGGCGGATTGAAGGCCAAGCGAAATGCGGTTCACGCCCGCTTCGGCAAGGACGGCAAAGAAATCCGGCGCTAGCCCATACGGATTACACTCCACGGTAATTTCCGCATCTTCGGTCAAGAAGTCGGTTTTGGCTTGAATTACAAGGGCTTTCAGGCAGTCTGCACCCAGCGCGGACGGTGTTCCGCCGCCAATGTAAAGTGAATCCGCTTTACGTTGTAAGGCTTCAGCACTTTCCGAAATTTTTCGACACAGAGCGGCCGCATAGGCGTCGGTTTGCGCCGCATTCCCGCGCATCGAATAAAAATCGCAGTACGGGCACTTGGAACGGCAGAACGGAATGTGCAGATAAAGCCCGATCGGTACATTCATACCTGAATAAACCGTATCGTATGCCATGTGCTTTCGATGTAGCGCAGGACATCGGCAAACGAGAGGAATATCGTCGCGGTGTTGTCGTTTGGATGAAAGCCCAGCCGCGGCGCGTCTTGCAGATCCCGATCAAAATACACCTCGACCGCACCTGCCGTGTCGTTGATCAGCCCGAGCGGCGACACCGAGCCTTTTTTCACGTCCAGGTACTTTGCCAGCCGCTCGTCGGAGGCAAAGCTCAGCTTGGAGGATTCGACCTCTGCTTGTATGAGCCGCAGGTCGGCATGCTTGCTCCCCTTTAAGACCACGAGCATATGCCGCTTACCTTTATAATCACGCAAAAACAGGTTTTTGCATATCTCATCATCGGGGTTAAAGCCGAGCGCGTTGTATTCCTCCATCGTAAATGCGGGCGCGTGCTCGACCAATTCATAGGAAATGCCGAGCGCCTGCAAGTTTTCAAAAATATTTTCTCTGCTATTCATCTAACTTCAGCACCGCCATGAACGCCTCCTGCGGGACTTCGACTGTCCCGAAGCGGCGCATGCGCTTTTTTCCTTCCTTCTGTTTTTCCAACAGCTTCTTCTTGCGCGTGATGTCGCCGCCGTAGCACTTGGCAAGCACGTCCTTGCGCATCGCCTTGACCGTCTCGCGTGCGATCACCTTGCCGCCTATGGCAATTTGTATGGGGATCTCAAACATCTGGCGCGGAATGTGCTCCTTGAGTTTCTCGGCGATCTTGCGGGCGCGCGCATAGGCTTTGTCGGCATGGATGATAAACGAGAGTGCGTCTACGGCATCACCGTTTAAAAGCACATCCAGCTTCACGAGCTGCGAGCGGGCATAGCCCTGGATCTCATAGTCGAACGAAGCATAGCCGCGCGTGCGGGATTTGAGTGCGTCGAAGAAGTCATAAATGATTTCATTAAGCGGCAGCAGATATTTGATGTCTACGCGATCCTCGGCAAGATAGGTCATTTCCTTATAGGTGCCGCGGCGGTCCTGGCAAAGGTCCATGATCTGCCCGACGTATTCGGGCGGGGAAAAGATGTGTGCTTCGACGATGGGTTCCTCGGCATAGTCGATCGTAGCAGGGTCGGGATAGTTGCAGGGGTTGTCGATCTCGACGACAGATTTGTCGGTCAGGTGAATCTTATACACGACGCTCGGAATCGTCGTGACGAGGTCGAGGTCGTATTCGCGCTCGAGGCGCTCCTGTATGATCTCAAGGTGCAAAAGCCCCAAAAAGCCGCAGCGGAAGCCGAAGCCCAGCGCGCCGGAGGTCTCCGGCTCAAAGGAGAGCGCGGCATCATTTAGGCGCAGCTTTTCGAGCGCCTCGCGTAAGTTTTCGTAGTCTGCGCCGTCCGCCGGATACACCCCGCAGAACACCATGGGGTTGACCTTGCGATAGCCGGGCAGCGGCTCTTCGGCGGGTGCAGAGGCGAGCGTCACCGTATCGCCCACGCGCGCGTCGGACACGGTTTTGATCGAAGCTGTGATATAGCCGACCTCGCCGGAGGAAAGCCCGTCGGTCGGCTCCATGCGCGTGGCGCGCATATAGCCCGTCTCCACCACGGTAAATTCCGCGCCCGTCGCCATCATGCGCATGGTATCGCCGGGATGGATGGCGCCGTCCATGACGCGGACATAGACGATCACACCGCGGTAGCTGTCATAGACCGAATCGAAGATCAGCGCGCGCAGCGGTGCGTCATCGTGATTTTCGGGAGCAGGCACGAGCTTGACGATTTCTTCAAGCACCTGCTCCACATTCTCGCCCGTTTTGGCGGAGACACGCGGCGCGTCCATGCAGGGGATGCCGATGACATCCTCCACCTCCTTCGCCACGCGCTCCGGGTCAGCGGCGGGCAGGTCGATCTTATTGATGACAGGCACGATCTCGAGATCGTGGTCGAGCGCAAGGTAAGTGTTCGCAAGCGTCTGCGCCTCGATCCCCTGCGACGCATCCACGATAAGCACCGCGCCCTCGCAGGCAGCGAGCGACCGCGAGACCTCATAATTAAAGTCCACGTGACCGGGCGTGTCAATGAGATTGAGCGCGTATGTAGCCCCGTCTTTCGCCTTGTAATCGAGCCGCACGGCATGCGCTTTGATGGTGATGCCGCGCTCGCGCTCCAAGTCCATGTTGTCTAAAAGCTGCTCCTCCATATCGCGCTTCTGGACGGAATCGGTCAGCTCCAGAAGGCGGTCTGCAAGCGTGCTTTTGCCGTGGTCGATGTGCGCCACAATGGAAAAATTACGGATGTACTCTTTTTTCTGCATGGATTACCTCGTAAATTGGGATATTAACGATCAGAATTTTCGTTTTCGTCTTTCTCGTTTTGTTCGTTCTGTTTGGCATTCTGCTTTTGCTTTTTTCGAAACGGCAAGCTCCTGTAAAGCAGAAGCAAGCCCGCTGCAATCATCAGAAGCGGGATGAGAAGCGCAAAGTGGAACGATTCCGCATAATAGCGCACGATACCGGCGGGCGAATAGGAATTGGTGATCATGGCAAGCGCCCCGTAGCTGATGCCGATTAAAAACAGCCCGATCACGATGCCGACCCAATCGACCGCCGCCCATTTGGAGGGTGCACGCCGGGAAGCCGGTTTGGCGCTTTTTTCCTTCTTTCGTTTCGGCAAAAACGGCAGGAAAAACGGAAGCGAACAAAACATGAAAAACAGCCCGATAAAAATAAGTTGATTTTCGGATTGATTCGGCCCGCCGATCACGGACTCAGCGGGATTTTCCGGATTATACAGGATCTCCGTTTCACTGCCGCGCGACGGGACAAAGGATGTGCTGTAAGACGTAACGAGCGTATACGCCTGCCCGTCCACATTATAGCGGTATACAAGCCTGTATGTATCCGCTGTTTCGGTTCTCCGCTGCGGGTCGTAACCGCCCGCTTCCTGCAGTGTGTAATCGGTCAGATAGCCGGTCACTTCGCGATAGCCGCGCGTGCTGTTCGTGACCGCGTCGCGGATACCAAGCGAAAGCAGCACCAGCCCTACCAGCAGGCAAAGGATCGGCAAAATCAAGAAAGCGAGCATTCCCCTATTGTTATCCTTTGTACTGCGCAAGGCTATTCCCTTTTCAAACTTACCGAATCTTGATTTTTACTCACACCGCCGTGCGGCTCTTGAACCCTTCGCCGAGGATGTCGGAAATCTCGGATATCACGATAAACGCACTTTCGTCGATCTCGCGTATTGCTTTCGTAAGTCTTACCGCGTCGCCCGCGCGCACGGCGCAAAACAGCATTTGGCGCTTTGTCCCCGTGTAGCCGCCGCGCACATCCAGCACGCTCACGCCGCGGTCCAGCGTTTCGACGATCGCGCGCACGGCATGCTCCCCTTTATCGGTCACGATAAACAACAGCTTATCGTGCGAAAGCCCCGTCTGCGTAAGATCCACCGCCTGTGCACTGACATAAATGACCACAAGCGAATACAGCACCGTTTCAAGGCTTCTGTATACGGCAAAGGACAAAAGCACGACCGCAAGATCCAAAAGCAGGATCACGCGCCCCATGGACATGTGCGGCCGCCGCCGTTGCAGAAGCTTCGAGAGGATGTCCGTGCCGCCCGTCGTCGCCCCGCGCAGGAACACAAGGCCGAGCCCCGCGCCGCTCAAAATGCCGCCGAACAGCGAAGAAAGCAAGCGGTCGCCCGCATACACGGGCAAAAACAGCGCGGTCACATCGATGAGCACGGAGGAAAAGAAGGTGGCGATGACCGTCCGTATAATAAAGGAAAAGCCGAATTTGAAATACGCGATCACAAACAACGGCACATTCAGCAGGAACACCACCGTGCCGATGGGTGTGCCAAGCAGGTGGTTGAGTACTGTGGCGACACCCGTAAAACCGCCGAGCAGGATTTCGTTCGGCGCCAAAAACACATTGACCGCCGCCGCATACAAAAAGCCGCCGGCAAAATACAGCAGTAAGTCTGCCGCTGTTTTACGTGCCGTGTGCCTATTTCGTTTCGCCTTTTTGTGCACCGTTCTCCGCCCCGTCCTGCCAGATCTTATCAAACAGCGCGCGAAGGCGGGTCTCATCTTTGTTCAGGTAAAGCCAGCCGAACAATGCTTCTAAGCCCGTGGCGCTGTGATAGTCACCCTCCGACTGGTGTTTCGGGGTATGCCCCGGGTGCGCGTTGCGCCCGCGTTTGTAAACGGCAAGCTCCGTTTCGGTAAGCTCGGGCAGCAGATTTTTTACAGCCCTTGCCTGCGCCGCGGCGTTGACAAGCCCCGTCGAAAGGGTATGTAACTGACCGGCAGGGCGGTTTGCCTGTAAAAGCAGGCGCTCCCGGACAAGCAGCCCGTATACCGCGTCGCCTAAGAAAGCAAGCGCAAGGGGGCTGTACATATTGGTATTGTTCTCCATGGTTCCCCCGTTTATCCGTTTTGTACCGCTGAATTACGGCACATAGTCGAATTCAAAGTCGTAAATGCTGACGGTGTCGCCCTCCTGGATGCCTTTTTCCCGCAGGGCGTCCAAAATACCGCTGGTTTGCAGAACGGTTTGAAAATATTGCAGGGATTCGTAGTCATCCATATCGGTTTTCAGCAAAATTTTATATAGCCACTCGGCCTCGACGATATACACCCCATCGCGCACGGTGACGGTAAAGCCGTTTTTCTTATCTTTTTCGAGCAGCTCCATCGGGATCTCCTCAGGCTCGTAGCGCTTGACAGGCGGAAGTGTGGCGAGCTTTGCCGCCACGGCGTTGATGAGCTCCTGCGTGCCGTAGCGGATGGGCGCGACGATCTCGAAATACGGCAAGCCCTGCTTTTCGATATACGCCTTGAAGCGTTCGCGCTGCTCGTCCTCGGCAAGATCGATCTTGTTGCCTGCGACGATCTGCGGGCATTGACTGAGCTCGGGATTGAATTTGCGGAGTTCTTCGTTGATCTTCTCAAAATCCTCGATCGGATCGCGCCCCTCGCTGCCTGCGACATCCACCAAATGCACAAGCATCCGGCAGCGCTCCACATGGCGCAGAAACGCATGCCCGAGCCCCACGCCCTCGGCGGCGCCTTCGATAAGCCCGGGAATATCCGCCATAACAAAGCTCTGCCCCTCGCCCATGCGCACCACGCCGAGCACAGGGGTGATTGTCGTAAAGTGATAGTCGCCGATGATGGGCTTGGCTTCGCTGACGACCGAGAGCAGCGAAGATTTGCCGACATTCGGAAAGCCTAAAAGCCCCACGTCGGCGATCAGTTTCAGTTCCAAAGAGACCTCCCACGCTTCGCCCGGCGCGCCGCTTTTCGCAAAACGCGGGGTCTGGCGCGTGGGCGTGGCAAAATGGCGGTTGCCAAATCCCCCTTTGCCGCCCTTTGCGGCGATGAACGGTTCGTCCGTGGACATATCGGCAAGCACCGCGCCGCTTTGCACCTCGCGGATAACGGTGCCGCGCGGGACGCGGATAACCAGATCCTGCCCCTTTTTGCCGTTGCAGTGCGCGCCGCGCCCGTTCTGCCCGTTTTCCGCCGTATATTTGCGCTTATAGCGGAAGTCCGCAAGCGTGGAAAGGCTGTCATCCGCGACGAACACGATGTTGCCGCCGCGCCCGCCGTCGCCGCCGTCGGGGCCGCCGGATGCCACATATTTTTCACGGTGGAACGCAACCGCGCCGTCGCCGCCGTCGCCCGCTTTGATTTTGATTTTTGCAATATCTACAAACATAGTTTCTTTCCTCATGCTGCCTTTGATGCGAATGAATCGTTGTTATTATAGCAAAATCCGCTGAAAAGATAAATAGACGAGTGGGAAAAAAGCAAAAATTTCTGTTTTTCTGTTCGGCTTGCATAAATTGTGTTTTTTATCTTGACTAACACTATATATTGTGGTAATATAAGCACAGAAAGGAAAAACTTTCTATAGAATTTATTCAAAGTCCAATTTTTTGGACTTTTGTGTCAAAAAAATCGAACATTTGTCTTGACAAACAAAATAACCCTGCTATAATAAGGGTGTAATGAGACAGAACAAATGTTCCGAACGGAGGTTTGAGACAGATGACAGCCGCACTTGCTATTCGTTCCGCCTTGGAACTTGCATTTATCCTGTTGCTGATTTACGGGTTTATCAAAGAAGACAAGCTGATCGCGTTTGAGCAGAAGGTGCGCCGCATCATTTTTGTCAATTACCGCCGCTATAAGCGTAAAAAGCGGTATGAAAGAATGCAGCAAGAGCGTGCGTTCCGCGTGTATGAGGGCGGCAAATCCAAAAAGCCCTCCGGCGGCAGCATACATGTAGCCTGATTGATATTGCCTACTTCTATTCTTCCTTTTTTCACACAACACCGACGGCGGGGCGAACTGTTCAGCAGTCCGCCCCGTTGTCGTTTTTCTCTTTTGCGGTATGTCTCCTTGGAAGCATACCGCTTTCTTATATTCTATATTCCGTTATTAGGATGTGTAGGTGCGCACGCGCAGCGGGATGCCCATTTCGTCCGCGAGTTTTTGGCAGGCGGCAATGTCCTCTTTTGAAATCACGTCCACCACCGTAAATTTGACATTTACACCGGTTTCTTTACATTCGCGGGCAAATTTCAAAATTGCCTCGAACGAAGCATTCCCGAACGAGGGCGCGCAAAGGTCGTCGTATTTTTCGGCGGTCGGGGCGTTGAGCGAAACAGAGACCGTATCAAAATATTTGCAGATCTCCTTCGCGGTCGGCTTTTTATTGATAAGATCGGAAAGCCCGTTGGTATTCAAGCGCAGCTTTAAGCCCTTTTTCTTTAAGTACGCCGCTGTTTTCAGCAGGTTTTCGTAGGCGCAGGTCGGCTCGCCGTAGCCGCAGAACACGACCTCCTGCGTGTAGCTTGTAAAATCCCATGCGTCGATTGCCGTTTTGATCTCATCGAACGACGGGCTGTGCGCTTCGAACCAAAGCGTCTGCGCCTCGCCTACGGCGTCGCCGTTTTGCCGGATGCAGAATTTGCAGCGGCACGGACAGGCGTTGGTGAGATTCAAATAGACCTTATTTTCAAAAGTATACAAAATATCCGCCATATTGCCATCTCCTTAAAAATTGCGATAGATCCTTTTCTTTATGTCCGCTTTATCCAGCGCCGCGGCGGCGGCATAATAGACCGCCGCGTTGCCGACCGCCTGCACGATGCTGAACGGTACCGAGGTGAGCGCCGAGGGAAAGCTGTACAAAAGCCCTTCCGTGAAAAAATAACCGAACACCGTAATAAGCCCCGAAACGAGCGGCATGAACGCCGTCGTTTTGTTGAGCAGCCGTGTCGGCGGATGCTTGCGGTGAAAATATACGAGCGCAAACGGCATGGTGTTGCACGCTTTGATGATCGCGGTGAACGGCGCCCAAACCGCGCTGCCTGCAAGCACGTCCGCGACCGCACCGCCCACGGCGGCGGCGGCAGCGGCATACGGCAGCGGCAGGATGCACGAGGCAAGGTAGATCATACTGTCGCCGAAGTGCAGATAGCCGTTGTTGATGCCTGTGTTGAACCTGATGTACGCGGTCATCACGACGATGAGTGCCGCGAAAAGCGCGCTTAAGATCAAATTGTATAACGCCCCAAGCGCTTTATTTTTTTTCATAGCAGCATCTCCAAGTGGTTTTGAAAATTCACGCCGTCGTTGCGATCCGTGCCCGCGCGATAGCTTTCCTCGATAGAGACTTCCAAAAAGCGAACCGCTTTGCGCACAGCCGTTTCGGCATCCGTCCCGCGCACAAGCTCGCCTGTGAGCACGGCGGAAAACAGATCGCCCGTACCCGAGTAGCTGCCGCCGAAGCGTTTGCCCGTGATGACGGTTTCCCCTTGGTGCGTGACCAGCACGCAGGAGATCCTATCCCCGCAGCGAAGCCCTGTGACCACGACGGTGTGCAGAACATCGGACAGCAAAGACTTTGCAAGCGCCGCAACCTCGGAAAAGCCCCTCCCCTGTGCGCAAGCCGCCGAAAGCGTGTCGTAATCTGCGCCGCAGAGCAGACTAAGCTCCGAAAGATTCGGCGTAATGACGTTAGCACGCTTTGCGAGCCGCGCGACGGCATTGCAAAGCGCCTCGTCGTAGGTATCATACACCCTGCCGTCATCCGCCATGACGGGGTCGCAGACGAACAACGTCGCCGGGGTTTGAAAGGCGTCTAAAAATGCTTCGATCCGCTTTGCCTGCGCCTCGCTTGCAAGGTAGCCCGTCAAAATGCCGTCGAAGCGCACGCCGAGCTTTTGCCACTCGGCAAGGTAGGCGTCGAGCCGGTCGGTGAAATCATCGCAGAAAAAGCTGTCGTAGCCCGTTTGATTGGAGAGAATCGCCGTGGGCAGCGGGCAGCACTCCGTGCCGAGCACGGACAACACCGGAAGCGCCGCCGTGAGCGAACAGCGCCCCAAGCCCGAAAGGTCGTTGACGACTGCGATGCGCTTCATGAAACCACCTGCCTTTCCTCTTGCATGATTTTCAAATTTTCTATATAATAGAACAAAGCTGTCATTATGGAAATACACAAAAACGATTATTTTTTAGGGGACAGATCATATGGAAACCAAAGCTGAGTTTTCACCGCTGCTGGACACGGACACGCCGCTGTATATGCAGGTATACAATTATTACAAGTCGCTGATCGTCAGCGGCAAGCTGTTACCCAACGCCAAGCTCCCCTCCCTGCGGCACTGCGCCGAAACGCTCGGTGTCAGCCGCACGACGGCGGAGGGCGCCTATTTGCAGCTTTGCGCAGACGGCTACATCCTTTCCAAACCGAAAAGCGGCTACTTCGTGACCGACCTGTATTTTCACGCCCCGCGCCCGGCACTTGCACCGCAGGCGGAAAAGCCCGCCGCGCCGCTGTATGATTTCGCATCGCTTTCCGTAGACCGCGAGAGCTTCGACTTCAACCTGTGGCGGCGCTATTTAAAAAGCGCGCTGCGGCAGGATGAGCGTCTGCTTTCCTACGGTGAGGTGCAGGGCGAACGGGATCTGCGCGAGGCGCTGGCACAGTACCTTGCCGAAAAGCGCAACGTCGTCTGCCGTGCGGATTCCATTGTCATCGGCGCGGGTGTGCAGAGTCTATTACACATTTTGTGTGCTGTGCTGCATGACAAAAAGACCGTTGCGTTTTGCGATCCGGCGTTTTTACAGGGGCGCGCTGTGTTTCAGGATCATGGCTTTACGATTCGCGAGCGTGAGGCGGATGCACAGATCTTTTACGTCTCGCCGTCCCACATGGACCGTCGCGGCGATGTGATGCCGACCGACGCGCGCATCGCTTTGCTCAAGCGTATTGCGGCACGCGGGACGCTGCTCATTGAAGATGACTATGACAACGAATTTTGCTACTTTGACCGCCCCGCCCCCGCGCTGCAGGGGCTCGACGGCGGGCGGCATGTGGTGTATATCGGGACCTTTTCCCGCCTGCTGCTGCCCTCCATTCGCATCAGCTTTCTCGTCCTGCCGGATTCCCTTGCGGCACGCTACCGCGAGATCGCACCGCTTTATAACCAAACGGCCTCCAAAGCCGAGCAGATCGCCCTTTGCCAATTCATCCGAGACGGGCATTTGGCAGGGCAGATCCGAAAAGTTCGAAAGCTTTACACCCAGAAAGCACGGCTGTTGGAAACGGCGGTGCGCGAGGCATTCGGCGAAGCCGCCGAGGTACGCCTGCGCGAGACGGGTTTTGTGGTACAGGTGCGTCTGCGCATGCCGCTTGCCGCAGACGATCTGGAACAGCGGGCGCGCAAAGCGGGCGTTTCACTGCGCGCGGAAAATGACGCAAACGGCGCTTGCACGCTGTTCCTTGCCTGCTCGGGTGTGCGCGCTTCGGATTTTCCCGACGCGGCTGCACGGATGCGCGCGGTCTGTCTGTTACGGGATACTGAAACGCCCACTTGAAATTGTCTCATTTGATACATTTTTGCGGCGTGTCATCGTCTCTATATTGGATATGTAAAAACATACAAATCAGTAAGAAAATACTGATAAACTTTTTGTAAAAAATGATAGATTTTTAACATTCTTTCTGCTATAATGGGTGTGTATACGCGAAAGTTGTGTGGCTGAACGCACAAACCGTGCGCGGCGCGCGGCTTTTGCAAAGGAGGAAAGTCAAGAATGCTCAAAAAAATCAGTACGATCCCGTTTCGCGGCACACCTGAACAGGCACAGCGGCTGCAAGCGGTGATCGAGACGTGCAAGGATGACAAAAGCCAGCTGATGCACGTCATGCAGGAGGCGCAGGAGATCTACGGCTATCTGCCCTATGAGGTGCAGGTGATGATCGCCGAGGGGATGGACATCCCGCTGGAGAAGGTCTACGGCGTTTCCACCTTTTACGCGCAGTTCTCCCTGTCGCCCAAAGGCGAGACCAACATTTCGGTGTGCCTGGGCACGGCATGCTATGTCAAAGGTTCCCAGCAGATCCTCGACAAGCTCTCGGAGCTTTTAGGCATCGGCGCGGGCGAATGCACGCCGGACGGCGCATTTTCGCTGGAGGCGTGCCGCTGTATCGGCGCGTGCGGGCTTGCGCCCGTTTTGACCGTCAATGACGAAGTGTACGGCAAGATCACCGAGGACGACGTCGCGGGCATCCTTGCCAAATACAGAAGCTGATGCGCGAGCTTTCGCTCAACGTGCTGGACATTGCACAAAATTCCATCGCAGCGGGCGCCGCGTGCATCCGTATCGAGGTGCTGGAGGACACGAAAGCGCACACGCTCGTGCTCGGCATTTACGACGACGGCTGCGGCATGACCGACGAGCAGGTACAGCGCGTGCTCGACCCGTTTTATACGACGCGCACCACGCGCAAGGTCGGCATGGGCATCCCACTGTTTCGTCTTGCGGCGCAGCAGACGGGCGGCGATCTGGAGATCTCGTCGAAGGTCGGGATCGGTACGTCGGTGCGCGCGACCTTTCACACGGACAATGTGGACTGTACGCCGCTCGGGGATATGGCGTCCACGCTGTGTACGCTCATCACGATGAACACGGACCGGCAGTTTTTATACCGGCACCGCGTGGACGGACGGGAATTTGTGCTCGACACGGCAGAGCTTACCGCGCTTTTAGAGGGCGTACCGCTCTCCGACCCTGCCGTAGCACAGTGGCTGCGGGATTTCATACGGGAAAATACGGAAAGCCTGTATAAAGGAGAAACATATGAAAACGATTGAAGAATTGATGGCGATTCGCGACAACGCGAAGAAAAAAATGACCGTCCGTGAGGACACGGGCGACGACTGCACGCGCGTGGTCGTGGGCATGGCGACCTGCGGTATCGCGGCGGGTGCGCGCCCGGTGCTCAATGCCTTTGTGGATGAGATCGCGAAGCGCGGGCTCAAGGGTGTTACGGTCTCACAGACCGGCTGCATCGGCATGTGCCAATACGAGCCGATCGTGGAGGTCATGGAGCCCGGCAAGGAAAAAATCACCTATGTCAAAATGACCCCCGAAAAGGCGGTCAAAGTCGTCAACGAGCATCTTGTAAACGGCAACCCGATCGTGGATTTCACCGTCGGCGCCGCCACGAAGTAAGGAGGAGCCCCTATGTATCGTTCCCACGTTCTGGTTTGCGGCGGTACCGGCTGCACCTCCTCCAACAGCCCTGCGATCATCGAGGCGCTGGAAAAGGAGATCGCCGACCGCGGTCTTCAGGAGGAGATCAAGGTCGTGCGCACGGGCTGCTTTGGTCTTTGCGCGCTCGGCCCGATTATGATCGTCTACCCGGAAGGCTGCTTTTACAGCCAGGTCAAGGTCTCGGATGTGCCCGAGATCGTCGAAGAACACCTGCTCAAAGGCCGCATCGTCAAGCGCCTGCTTTACGATGAGACCGTCACGATGGACGACGTGAAGTCCTTGCAGGAAACGGACTTTTATAAAAAACAGCACCGCGTCGCGCTGCGCAACTGCGGCGTGATCGACCCCGAAAATATCGAGGAATACATCGCGTTTGACGGCTATATGGCGCTGGCGAAGTGCCTGAAAGAGTACACGCCCCAGCAGGTCATCCAGATCGTCTCGGATTCCGGGCTTCGCGGGCGCGGCGGCGGCGGCTTCCCGACCGGCAAAAAATGGAGCTTTACCGCAGCGAACGAAGCCGACCAGAAATATGTCGTCTGCAACGCGGACGAGGGCGACCCCGGTGCTTTCATGGACCGCTCCGTTTTGGAGGGCGACCCGCACTGCATCATTGAGGCAATGGCGATCTGCGGCTATGCCACGGGCGCAAGCGAAGGCTATGTGTATGTCCGTGCGGAATACCCCATCGCCGTCAAGCGCTTGCAGATCGCGATCAAGCAGGCGCGCGAATACGGGCTTCTGGGCAAAAATATCTTTGATTCCGGCTTTGACTTTGATCTGCATGTGCGTCTGGGCGCCGGCGCTTTCGTCTGCGGCGAGGAGACCGCGCTGATGACCTCCATCGAGGGCAACCGCGGCGAGCCGCGTCCGCGTCCGCCGTACCCGGCGGTCAAGGGCCTTTTCGGCAAGCCCACCACGGAAAACAACGTGGAGACCTTTGCGAACATCCCGCAGATCATTTTGAACGGTGCAGACTGGTTTGCCTCCATGGGTACGGAAAGATCCAAGGGCACAAAGGTCTTTGCACTCGGCGGCAAGATCCGCAACACGGGTCTTGTGGAGATCCCGATGGGCACGACGCTGCGCGAGATCATTGAAGAGATCGGCGGCGGCATCCCGAACGGTAAAAAATTCAAGGCGGCGCAGACGGGCGGCCCCTCCGGCGGCTGCATCCCCGCTTCGCTCATGGATACCCCCATCGATTACGACAACCTCACCGCCATCGGCTGCATGATGGGTTCGGGCGGCTTGATCGTCATGGACGAGGACAACTGCATGGTGGACATCGCGAAGTTCTTTTTGAACTTCACAGTGGATGAATCCTGCGGCAAGTGCACGCCCTGCCGCGTCGGCACCAAGCGGCTTTTAGAGATGCTTGACAAGATCACCGCAGGCAAGGCGACCATGGAGGATCTTGATAAGTTAGAGGACCTTTGCAACTACATCAAGGCAAACTCCCTGTGCGGCCTTGGGCAGACCGCGCCCAACCCCGTGCTTGCCACGCTCAAGTTCTTCCGTGAGGAATATGTGGCGCACATCCAAGACCGGCACTGCCCGGCAGGCGTGTGCAAGGCGCTGACGGTATACTCCATTGACGCGGACAAATGCCGCGGCTGCACCGCCTGTGCGCGCAAGTGCCCCGCCGATGCGATCTCCGGCAAGGTCAAGGAAGTCCATACTATTGATACGGATAAGTGCATCAAGTGCGGCGTTTGCATGGAGACGTGCAAATTCGGCGCGGTTACGAAAAGATAAGGAGTGTGCCCCATGGAAACCGTAAACATTAAAATCAACGGCATGCCCTTAAGCGTGCCGAAGGGTATTTCGATTTTGGAGGCGGCACGGTTCGCCGGCATCGAGATCCCGACGCTTTGCTATTTAAAAGACATGAACGAGATCGGCGCTTGCCGCATCTGCATGGTGGAAGTCAAGGGCGCAAGGAGCCTTGTGACCGCGTGCGTGTACCCGGTGAACGAAGGCATGGAGGTGTTCACCAACACCGAGCGTGTGCGCCACTCGCGCAAGACGACGCTTGAATTGATCCTCTCCACGCACGACAAGAAATGTCTTTCCTGCGTGCGCAGCGGCAACTGCGAATTGCAGGCGCTTTGCAAGGAATTCGGCGTAGACGATGAAAACGCCTTTGCGGGCGAGACCATCCACTACGATTTCGACGATTCCGCCGCGCACATGGTGCGCGACAACAACAAGTGCATCCTCTGCCGCCGCTGCGTCGCCGCCTGCGACGCGCAGGGCATTTCGGTCATCGGCGCGAACGCGCGCGGGTTTGATACGCACATCAGCTCCGCGTTCGACAAGGATTTGGCAGAAGTCTCGTGCATTTCCTGCGGACAGTGCATCGTCAACTGCCCGACAGGCGCTATCGTGGAAAAGGACGACACCGACAAGGTGCTTGCCGCCATCAACGATCCCGACAAGTTCGTCATCGTCAACACCGCGCCCTCCATCCGCGCCACGCTCGGCGAGGCGTTCGGGATGCACATCGGCACCAACGTCGAGGGCAAGATGGTCGCGGCACTGCGCAGGCTCGGCTTTGACCGCGTATTTGATACGGACTTTGCCGCAGACCTTACGATCATGGAGGAGGCGCATGAATTTCTGGATCGTGTGCAGAACGGCGGCGTGCTGCCGATGATCACCTCCTGCTCGCCCGGCTGGATCAAATACTGCGAACACTATTACCCGGAGCTGATCCCGCACCTGTCCACGTGCAAATCGCCGCAGCAGATGTTCGGCGCGACGATGAAGACCTACTATGCGCAGAAGATGGGGATGGACCCGAAAGATATGGTCGTTGTGGGCGTGATGCCCTGCACCGCCAAGAAATTCGAGACCAAGCGTCCCGACCAGGCGGCGTCCGGCTATCCGGATGTGGACATTGCCATCACCACCCGCGAGCTTGCGCGCATGATCGAAAGTGCGGGCATCTTCTTCAAGCACCTGCCCGATGAGAGCTTTGACATCCCGTTCGGTGAATCCACCGGCGCCGCCACCATTTTCGGTGCGACGGGCGGCGTTATGGAAGCGGCGCTGCGCACAGCGGTCGAGACCCTGACCGGCAAGGAGCTGCCGAGCGTCGATTTCAAAGAGGTTCGCGGCATGAAGGCGATCAAGGAAGCCGAGTACGACGTGGACGGCATGAAGATCAAAGTCGCCGTTGCCAGCGGCACGAAGAACGCAAAGGTGCTGCTTGACAAGATCAAAGACGGCACGGCGGACTACCAGTTTATCGAGATCATGGGCTGCCCCGGCGGGTGCATCAACGGCGGCGGCCAGCCGATCCAGCACGCGGTCGTGCGCAACTTTGTGGATCTGAAAGCCCGGCGTGCAGCGGCGCTGTACGATGCGGATTCCAAAAACAAGAAGCGCAAATCGCACGAAAACGAAACCATCCAAAAGCTGTATCAAGAGTTCCTCGGCGAGCCCGGCAGCCACAAGGCACACGAGATCTTGCACACCTCGTATGTGCCGCGCAAGAAATACAATTAAGGGCTGAAAAAAAAGCGCGCCCGCTTGGGGCGCGCTTTTTGGTTTCTGTGCAAAGTGCATTCCAAACGTACATAGGAGAATGCATATGAACGGCAAACCGGAAGTCCCGCTTTACTGCCTGTTTCAGGGGTGCTACAACCCCGCTTACGAAGCGGAGATCCGCAAAGCAAAGGACAAATGCCACAAATATAATCAGCTCAATCCCAACGACTACGAAGCGCAGGCAGAGATTTTACGCACCCTGCTCGGCAAAATGGGGAAAGAAGTCGTGTTCACCCCGCCGTTTTGGTGCGATTACGGCTACAACATTTCGGTCGGGGACTGGTTTTATGCGAACCACAACCTTGTCATCACCGACGGCGCGAAAGTCACCTTCGGCGACCACGTATTTATCGCGCCGAACTGCTGCTTCACCACCGCCGAGCACCCCACCGACCCCGAGCAGCGCAAGGCGGGCTTAGAGATCGCAAAGCCCATCACCGTCGGAAATAATGTCTGGATCGGCGCGGGCTCTACCGTGCTTGCGGGCGTGACGATCGGGGACAACACGGTCATCGGGGCAGGCAGCGTAGTGACAAAGGACATCCCCGCAAACGTCGTCGCCGTGGGCGTGCCCTGCCGCGTGGTGCGCGGAATCACCGAAGCGGATAAGGATCGCTACCCGAGGTTTGACGAGGCCGCTGCTGCGCGGAACTGAGCCACACTGTTTTCACCCTGTTCTCGCTTTTGCTTGACGCGGCGGCATATGTTTTAGTATACTAAAGGCAGATCAATCACCTTAGGAGGAAAGCCATGGATCAGAGAATCACCTTAAGCTGGGAACGGAAGGTCTTTCCGTGGCTGACGGCGGCAATCGGCACGGCGCTGATGCTCGCGCAGTGGATCGTACGGCTCAATCTTTTGAGCGTGGTCGCTGTGGCGTACTGCTGCATTCTGTCCGCCGTGATTTTAATCGCCCGGCTTGCCAAGAAAAAGGTTTATGCCCCGATGGTGCTCGGCTATGCCGCTTCGATGGTCGGCATCATCGTCTATTACATCCTTTGGGGCGCGGACGCAGGCTTCGGCGCGTTCACCTCGGGGCTTGCGGGCTTTTCTTCCGCAGAGCATCCCCTTTTTACGGGCGCGGGCAATTTCGGGACACGGCTTTTGGGCAATCTTCTGCTCGCCCTGCCGAGCGCCGTTGTGCTTTGGGCGCTGTTTTTCACGGCAAGGCACAATGGGAAGCGCAACTGTGCACAGCGGGTCGTCTCGTTTTTCCTCTGTATTTTGCTGATGGGCACGAGCGTGGTATATGTTTTGACCATGAATCTGCGTTCAAAGCCGAATACTCAGCGCATGTGGGAAGGGCAGGATGACTATCTCAGCAAGGTGGACCGCAACGCTTCCTCCGGCAGCCCGAATGTCCTGGTCATTCTCATGGATGACTTGGGCTGGGGCGACATTTCCCTCAACGGCGCGATTTATGACACGCCGAACATCGACAGCATCGGGGAACACGGCTTGAATCTGGAAAATTTTTATTCCTCCTACTCCGTGTGCTCCCCCGCGCGCTTCGCCGCGATGACCGGGCGTTACCCCTACCGCGGCTATGCCGACAATGTGGTATACCCGACGGTTGCCACGTTTTCGCCCTTTGCGGCGACGCGGATCTTCAATTCCGTGGAAATGGGCGCAAACGCCGACGGCATGCTCGGCGACGAGGTCACTGTGGCGGAGACCTTCCAGACGGCGGGCTACGCGACCGGGCTGTTCGGCAAATGGCATCTCGGCGATTACGGCGAATATCTGCCGACTAACCAGGGCTTTGACTATTTCTACGGCAGCCACCATGTCAATGACATGACGCCGTTTTACCATGTGCGTGAAGAAGGCGGCGAATACACCATTGTGCACGGTACGGACGAGCTTCGCGACCAATCCAGGGCGACCGAATGGATCCATGAGGAGCTGACGGATTGGATCACCGCGCAAGCCGAAGCCGATCAGCCGTTCATGGCGTATTACACCTCACCGTGGCCGCACGCCCCTGTCTATGCCGGTGACGAATTTGACGGGATCAGCGGCATGGGCACCTATGTGGACTGCATGACCGAATTTGACACACGGCTCGGCGAGCTGTTTGCAACGCTGGAAGAGCTCGGCGAGCTGGAGGATACCATCATCGTATTCACAAGCGACAACGGCCCCGCCCTGGAGGGCTCGGTCAGCGACCTGCGCGGCGGAAAATACCTTGCCTATGAAGGCGGGCAGAAGGTGCCGTTTCTGATTCGCTGGGACAACGACAACGGCGCGCTTGGCGGCAAAGGCGAAACGCGTGCGCAATCCGCCACACTGGTCGACCTGTATCCGACGCTCGTGGAGCTGTGCGGCATCACAGGGGAAAACGGTACAAAAGAAAACTTCCTGCCGGAGGATCGCGTGATCGACGGCGTTTCCATGGCTTCGCTTTTGCGCGAAGATGCGGTGATCCACACGAAGGAGCACCCCATTCTGCACATGAAGCGCGAGGACATCAAGGCAATTCAATATACCGTCCCCACCGCCGAAGTGCGTGCGCAGTACCCCGACTACACCTACGAAGTGCTGACCGAAAACGAATACGTCACATTCAAGTATTTTGACCGCATCCAGAACGACAACTCCGCCTTCTTTGACAAGTACCGCAACAACTGGCTGCACATTCTCACCGACGATGCAGGCGAAAATTACAATCGCACCACGGTGTACCCGGAGATCGCGGATGAATACCATGAAAAACTGGACGAGATCCAGCGTGATTTTGCGGAGAACCGCCGCGGAATCCTGTAAGAAAAGGTGATCCCATGCCCCCGCTTTCTCTGATGATCAAACCCGCCTCCTCGCTTTGCAATTTAAGCTGCGAATACTGCTTTTACCGCGATGTTGCCGAACACCGCGAGCATCTCGGCTTCGGCATTATGACGCCTGAAACGGCGGAACGTCTGATCGAAAAGGCGCTGACCTTTGCGGACGGCAAAAGCGTGGCGTTCGCCTTTCAGGGCGGCGAACCGACGCTGGCCGGCCTTCCGTATTTTGAACATTTTGTGCGCACGGTGCGGGAGAAAAACGAAAAAAACAGCCCCGTATTTTACAGCATTCAGACCAACGGCACGCAAATCAATGGTGCGTGGGCGCGTTTTCTCGCAAAGCACAATTTCCTTACGGGGCTGAGCTTGGACGGCGATTTTGACGGCAACAAATTCCGCAAAAAGCCCTCGGGGCAAAACACATTTCATCAAATTCAAAACGCTGCCGCCGTTCTCCAAAAACACGGCGCGGAATTTAACATTCTTACGGTGCTCACGGGCTACTGCGCCGAAAACGGCGAGCGTATCTACCGGTTTTTCCGCAAGAAAGGCTTCCGGTATTTGCAGTTCATCCCCTGCCTGCGGCCGTTCGGCTCCGATGAGGAAAGCGAGCTTTATATGACAAGCGCGCAGTACGCCGATTTTTTGATCCGCGTGTTCAACCTGTATGTCAAGGATTATGTGCGCGGGCAGTATATCAGCGTGCGGGAATTTGACAACCTTGTGCGTTTGTACTTGGGGCAGCGGCCCGAGCAATGCGGCATGGCGGGGCACTGCTCGCACCAATTCGTTTCGGAAAGCAACGGCAACATCTACCCCTGCGACTTTTACTGCACGGACGAATACCTGCTCGGCAACATCGCCGATACGGATTTTGCCGCTATGGCGCAAAGCGAGACCGCCGTGCGCTTTATAAAAGAGAGTCTGCCCGTGCCCGAACGCTGCCGCAGCTGTAAATTCTTTCCGCTGTGCCGCGCGGGCGGCTGCAAGCGCACCAGAGAGAGCGCCGATTACTGCGCGGCATACAAGGCGTTTTTCTCCGCCTGCCTGCCGCTGTTCCGCGTGTTCGCCGGGGAAGCCAAGCGTCCGCCGGTCTCGCCGGACAACTGATGCGGCTTACATGGAATTGTTGCGATTGTGTTGCATTTTTCGTCAGGAAGTTGCAAAGAACGGGAGAATCTGATAAAATAACGAACAGACGATATTATCCTCTATTCTTTCCAATCGGAGCATACCATGAAGTATAAATATAAATCCTTTTTATGCCTGTTTTTGGCGTGCATGCTGCTCGTGCTCACGGCGTGCGGTTCGGAGGACGGCGACGCGGCCTCGGACGAAAGCCCCTACGGCACGACGAGATACAGCGGCGGCGTCTATGCCGACGGCACCGACGCACCCGAAACGTATGCACAGCAATCCAACCTCATTTCCGTCACCGTGCCCGAGGGGTATACCCTTGTGCGCATTTCCTGGCTTTTGGAGGAAAAGGGCATTTGCACGAGCGACGCTTTTATAGAGGCGGCGCAAAATTATGACCTTTCTTCAAACCCGCTGCTTTCCGATGTACGCGCGGCAGAAAACGTCTGCTTCCCCTTGGAAGGGTATCTGTTCCCCGCGACCTATGAATTTGAAAAGAACACCGAGCCCAAAGCCGTCATTGATGAAATGGTTGCCGCTTTCGCCGCGCGCATCACGGACAGCATGAAAGCAAAGGCACAGTCCATGGGGTATTCCATCCATGAGATTTTGACGATGGCTTCTATCATTGAGAAAGAGGCATACACCGCCGAGCAGCGCACGCTGATCGCTTCAACGCTTTATAACCGTTTGGATGACGGCATGAAGCTGCAATGCGATGTGACCGTAAAATACTGCACGGGCGTCATCGAGCTGCAATATCCCGATCAGATCGACCACTACAAATACTATTACAACACCTACCGCTGCGGCGGCCTGCCGGCAGGCCCCATCTGCAATCCGGGGCTTTCCTCCATCAACGCGGCACTGAACCCCGATGATACGGATTATCTGTATTTCGTCATCGATACGGAACCGCCTTATGAATCGCGCTTTGCTGCGACATATGAGGAACACCAGAAAAACTGCGAGGAAATGGGCTATTAAAGCCGCAACCGCGCACAGCAACCGACGGTTGCAGAGAAATTTTCCGCTGCAAACCGAAATCGGTGGCAAACCTAAGTGGATTATATTATAATTCTGCCAAACAACCGCTCGAAGGGAGAACACTATGAATATTGAAATTGCGAACCGCTTAGTCGCGCTGCGCAAGGCGAACGGTCTTTCGCAGGAGGCGCTTGCCGAAAAGCTCGGCATCAGCCGTCAGGCGATCTCCAAATGGGAGCGCGCAGAGGCTTCGCCCGATACCGACAACCTTATGGCGTTGGCGCAGCTGTACGGCATGACGCTTGACGCACTGCTGAACACCGAAAACGATGCGTATGTGCTTGACGGCGCCGATGCAGAACAGTCCGAGGAGGAAGCCCCCAAAAAGCTTCCCAAAACGCCTTTACAGAAAAAAGCGGACAGCATGCTGAAATTCCCTTTCCCGCTGGTGGTTGTCATCGTTTATCTGATCTTCGGCTTTGCAGGTGATATTTGGCATCCGTCGTGGCTTGTTTTTCTGCTTATCCCGATCTATTACCATTTGGCAGGCGCACTGGAGATCCGCAATAAAAAAGCGCGGCTGCTGGCTATGCCTGTACCCGAGGTCATTTTGCTTGTGTATTTGCTGCTCGGTTTCCTTGGCGGGCTCTGGAACCCAAGCTGGGTCATTTTTCTGCTTATTCCGCTGTATTATTGGATCGCCGCATGCTTCTATAAGCCCGATCAGAGAAAAAAGGACGCGCCCGACGTGCAAAAATAACGACTTTTTTATAAAAAAAACGGCAAAGCACAGCGCTTTGCCGTTTTTCCGCGCCTATGGAATTTTCCATAGCTTTTCCTATCAAAATATGATACAATACTGTTCGATTGGGGACTTCCCAAAACGCAAACGGAGGAATCATAGTTATGTATTGCACACGCAAAATCACAGAGGATATTTCCTATATCGGCGGCAGCGACCGCAGGCTTTCGCTGTTTGAAAACATGTATCCCGTGCCGAACGGCGTCTCCTACAACGCCTATTTTCTGGATGACGAAAAAATTGCCATCCTCGACACGGTGGACAAGTCGATCATGGAACAGTATTTGGAAAATATCGATTTTCTGTTGAACGGCAGGACGCCGGATTATATCATCGTCAACCACATGGAGCCGGACCACTGCGCTGCGCTCGGTACGCTTTGCGCGAAATATCCGTCGTTGCAGATCGTCTGCACCGCAAAAGCTGCGGCGCTTATCGGGCAGTTTTACAACGCCGAGCTTGCCGCGCGCTGCTTGCAGGTCAAAGAGGGCGACACCCTCTCTTTAGGGCGGCACACGCTGGCGTTTTACACCGCGCCTATGGTGCACTGGCCCGAGGTCATGGTCACCTACGATCAAACCGAGCACATTTTGTTTTCCGCAGATGCGTTCGGGACGTTCGGTGCGCTCGGCGGCAGCATTTTTGCCGACGAAACCGGCTTTGATTTCGCAGAAGCACGGCGGTATTACGCAAACATCGTAGGCAAATACGGTCCGCAGGTGCTTGCGCTGCTCAAAAAAGCGGCGGGGCTTGCCATAGACTGCATCTGCCCGCTGCACGGTCCCATCTGGCGTCGGGACTTTGACACGTTCGTAGAAAAATATCAGAAGTGGGCTTCTTACACGCCGGAGGAGAAAGCGGTGCTGATTGCCTATGGCTCGATTTACGGCGGCACGCAGAACGCGGCGGAGATCCTGGCGGCAAAGCTCGCGGACAAGGGCGTTACAAACCTTGCTGTCTATGATGTTTCCTGCATACACCCGTCCTACCTCGTCAGCGAGGCGTTTCGGTGCAGCCACCTTGTATTCGCTTCTTCGACCTATAACAACGGTATTTTCACCAATATGGAAACACTGCTTTTGGACTTGAAAGCACATGCGCTGAAAAACCGCACAGCTGCGCTTATGGAAAACGGCTCGTGGGCGCCGCAGAGCGGCAAGCTCATGCGTGAGCTGCTCACCTCCATGCCGGGGATCACGCTGCTGGAAGAGACAGTTTCTCTGCGTTCCACTGTAAAGCCAAACAACCTGACAGAAATAGACGCGCTGGCAAGCGCTCTCGCGGCGGATCTTCAGTAATACGCCCTGAGATAAAGCGGAGAAAATGGGGTTGCTTAATTTGAAATTGGAAAAAATCAAACGTTTTTGCAGGCAAAACCGAAAAGCGCTGGGGATCGCAGCGGGCGCACTTGCGCTCGTTCTGATTTGCACAGCAGTCACGGTTTTTGCCGTGCGGCGGCACCGGGCTGCTTTGGAAGCAGAAGCGGCAGCACGGGTTGAAACGGCGACGACGGCTGCGACGACGACCGAGACAACAACAATTCTTGAAACCACAACCGCAGTGCCGACGACGACCGAACCGCCCAAGCCCGTCGGCACGACAAAGCCGGTCGCACCGGAGGAGACTAAGCCGCCGAAACGCGAGCCTCCGAAGCAAACGGCAACCGTCTGTTTGGATGTGCCGTACATCAACCAACGGGCGAAATATCCGACCGGCTGCGAGAGCGTTTCCGCAGTGATGGTGATGCGGTACTGGGGCATGAACATCTCGCCGGAATATTTCATTAACAATCTGCTTGATAAAGGCAGCGTACCCGTCCGCGACAGCAACGGCACTTATTTCGGGGATGACCCGCGCAAGGTCTTTTTGGGCAACCCGTACAGCGAATTGGGCTGGGGCTGCTATGCGCCTGTCATTGTCAACGCGATCAACAAGTATATCGACCATGACAAATTCACTGTTGACGCGGTTTACGGGCTCTCGCCCGATACGCTCTGCGAGCGCTATATCGACAACGGCATCCCTGTCCTCTTTTGGGCGACGGCAGATATGGAAAAGGCTGAAAACGGCAAGACATGGTTTATCAACGGCACTTCGGAGACCTTTACCTGGAAGCGTCCGATGCACTGTCTGGTGCTCGTCGGGTATAACGACAGCGGCTATTTCTTCAACGACCCGCTGCAGAGCAAAAACTTTTACTATTCGAAAAGTTCTGTAACGGCAGCCTACAACGCGCTTGGGCGGCAAGCCGTCATTTTGCAAAAGGCTGCGCCGAAGCCGACCGAACCGTCCACCGTGCCAACCACTGCGCCGACCACTGCACCGGCTACTGCACCCGAAACGACGCTGCCCGAAACTACGGGCAGTACGACTTCGAATTCCACTGCCGTTTCGTAAGAAAAAACGCTTCCCTTGTGGGAAGCGTTTTGCTGCACGATACCGCACGCGCTGCTTTCTATTCCGAAAAGCCGAAATGCTCGGCGATTTTTCGATACTGCGGCGTGGGCACGCCGTACCGTTTTCCCAGCCGCACAGGCTCAAACAGCAGGCCGTCGATCTCCGAAGGCTTTCCCGCGCGCAGGTCGCGCTGCATGGAGGTCGAAGCGTTGGGGCTAAGCGCATCAAGAATGGTCAGGTTGGTCTTTACAATATCCACATCAAACGGGGTTCCCATCGCTTTGGCGAGTGCGTCGATCTCCCGCATTAAGGAAACAAACAATGCGCGTTCCTCCCCCTCTTTTTGAAACCGCTCGGCATCCGCGTCAAAATACAGTCCTGCCGCCGCCATAGGCGATGTATAGGCGTACTTTTTGAGCGTATCGCGGCGGATATTTGGAGACAGCACGGGCGTGATCCCCGCCTGTTTCAGATCTTCGGCGACCGCTTGCAAAGCGGGGCGCATCTGTGCGCGTTCGCGCACACCGTACACCACGCGGAATATGTCGCCCTGCATTTCCACCGTCCCCGGCCGCGGCGAAGAAGCAGCGATATAAATGCATCCGTCCGTCACCAAGGGCTTCGGCAGTTTTTCCTGAAGCACCGCGCCTGTGCCGTAAATGTTGAGAAGCGGTATGACTACGGTATTTTCTGTGCATATGCGTGAAAGCACGGGGACAATACTTTCAAGGGAATAGCCTTTGACTGCAACAAAGATCACATCGGGGCGCTCGTTATAGCGCTCGCTGTCGCAGACCCGCGCGCACGGCACAATTTGCGTTTCACCGTTTTTTTGTAAGCATATCCCCTGCTTTTTAAGAATTTCCATGGTTTTGCCGCGGGCGATAATGTCGCACGTAAGCCCCGCTCGCAGCAGAAATGCCGCGAGTGCCCCGCCGACCGCGCCCGCGCCGATCACACAATAGTGCATTATGAACCTTCTTTCCTTTTGTTCTGTTCTCTATTGTAACACAGATCATTCTTTTGCAACAGCCCCCTGCCTTTGCGGCAAGTTCTCAGAAAGGATCTGACTTATCCCATGCAGCCGAAAGCCAAAGAAAACCTGCTGCTCATCCTAAAAATCGTCGCTGCGGCGGCGGTCTTTGTTACCATACTGTTGTATTACGATACGCTTGTAAGCCTGGATGTGCGCGCGCTTGCAGCGGCCGCGCCCTCGGTTTTGGCGGCAGCAGGGCTCGTACTGTGCGTGTATGTGCTGAAAGGGCTTGTTTTCGTCATCCCCGCCGCGCTTTTGTATATCCCCGTAGGCATGGCGTTCTCCCCCGCCGTCGCACTCGCGATCAATTTGGCGGGTGTCGCATTGGAGGTCACGGTTTCCTACCTTTTCGGGCGTTTTTTGGGCGGTGAAAAGATCCGGGAAATGCTCTCGAAAAAGAAGGGCGGGCGCAAGATCCTCGAATGGCAGGCGGGAAAGGCCGGGAGTGCTTCCGTATTCGGCATGCGCCTGCTGCCCGTGTTCCCCATTGATTTTGTCAGCCTGTTTTTGGGCGCGAGCCGCTTCGGCTTTTGGCGGTATCTGCCGATTTCGGTCATCGGCATAGCCCCGCGCGTTATCCTGTTCACGCTTTTAGGGGATGCGGCATATGATTATATTCCGATGCGCTTGATCCTGATCCTCATTCTGATCGCCGTGCCGGCTGCAGCGATAGGCATCGTTGCCAAGGCGCTGTATGACCGCCGCAGGGCACGGGAAGAACGGTAAAGGAGGAACACGTATGCAGCAATCCGAAGACGCGCTTTTATGCAGGCGTTTTGCAGAGCTTGCCGAACGCGCACAAGTAAGCGGTAAAGTCATTTGCTCGGACTTTTTGAACCTGCACGAACAAAACCTGCTGCGCACTGTGCGCTGTGCCGTGCCTGTGGCACTGTACGGCGGCTTTGACGAGGCGGAGCGCAAGATCGCCTGCTTTGGAGCGGCGGATATGCGCGAGGCGGCAGATGCAGCGGATTTTCGCCTGCTGAAGATCGAACCCGCCAACCCGAAATTTGCAGATATCCTTTCACACCGCGATTTTCTGGGCAGCATTTTAAGCCTTGGCCTGCGGCGCGAAAAGCTCGGCGATATTTTAATTACAGGGAACTGTGCGTATGTCGTTTGCGCGGCACGCGCAGGAGAATTTTTGGCGGAGAATCTGGAACGTGTGCGCCATACGACCATGCGCTGCTCGTTTGTGGACACGCTGCCCGCAGGGGCTTTGCCGATTTTGGAGGCGCGCGAGGCGGTGATCGCTTCCGAACGGCTTGACGCACTGGTGGCAGCCGTTTACCACCTGTCGCGCAGCGAGGCGCAAAAGCTCATTGCCGCCGAGCGGGTGTTCGTGGACAGCGCTGCCGTGCTGCGTGCGGACGCGCTTCCGAAATCCGGACAGCTTGTTTCCGTGCGCGGATACGGACGGTTCCGCTATAACGGCGTTTTGCGCGAGACGAAAAAGGGCAAGCTGCGCGCTGCGGTCGGTATATATATTTGATCGCAGCTTCTGTGAAGCTGTATCCCTTTACATAAAACAGCAGCCGGCAGACCCGTTTTCGGTCTTTCGACTGCTGTTTTTCTGCTATGAAACCAAAAATCAGTGCTCGTCGCGCAGCACCGCTTCGGCACATTTGATGCCGTCCACGGCGGCGGAGACAATGCCGCCCGCGTAGCCTGCACCCTCGCCGCACGGGAACAGTCCGTTCGCCTTGCTTTGGAAGAACTCGTCGCGTACAATGCGCACCGGCGAAGAAGAGCGCGTTTCGGGCGCGGTCAACACCGCTTCGGGGAACGCAAAGCCATGGAGCATGGCATCCATTTTCACAATCGCTTCCCGCATGGTCTGTGTCACACGGTCGGGCAAAAGAGCATACAGATTGGAAAGCCGGACGCCCGTGGGGCAGGTCGGCGTGACGGAACCGAGTGTTTGTGAAGACGGTGCCCCGCGCAAGAAGTCTCCGACAAGCATGGCGGGCGCAGTGTAGTCTCCCCCGCCGAGCAAAAATGCCTTTTGCTCGATCTGCCGCTGGAAATACATACCGTCAAGCGGATGGTCACCCGGAAACTGTGCGGGCTCAATCCCCACAAGCAGTGCAGCGTTCGCATTTTCGCCGTCGCGCGCATAGGGGCTCATGCCGTTGGTCACGACCGTCCCCGCTTCGCTTGCGGCGCATACTACCGTGCCGCCGGGGCACATACAGAAGGTATAGGCGCCTCTGCCGCCCTGCGGGTGGCAGGCGAGCTTATAATCCGCCGCGTGCAGCTTGGGGTGGCCCGCAAACGCACCGTATTGCGCGCGGTCGATCATTTCCTGCTTATGCTCGATGCGCGCGCCGATGGAAAACGCCTTTTGCTGCATCGGCACGCCGCGGCGATAGAGCATTTCGACCGTGTCGCGTGCGGAATGCCCGATAGCGAGCACCACCGCATCGGTCTCCATATCCGTTTCCCTGCCGTTTTTGTCCGTCGTGCGCACCCCCTGCACCGCGCCGTTGTTGAGAAACAGGTCGGTCAACCGTGTCTCGAAGCGGACTTCGCCGCCCAAAGCGATGATCTCTTCACGAAATGCGCGCACCACTGCGGGGAGTTTGTCCGTCCCGATGTGGGGCTTGGCGCTGTATAAAATTTCCGGCGGCGCACCGTGCTCGACGAATTGCCGCAGCACCTCGCGCTGGCGGACATCCTTCGTTCCCGTATTGAGCTTGCCGTCGGAAAACGTACCTGCACCGCCCTCGCCGAACTGTACGTTGGTATTCGGATCCAAAATACGCTTTTCCCAAAAGTCGTGTACGCTTTTCTGCCGTTCCTCCACGCATTTGCCGCGTTCGAGCACAATGGGGCGCAGCCCCGCGCGCGCCAAAATCAGGGCGGCAAACATACCCGCCGGGCCAAAGCCCGCCACAACGGGGCGCAGATCTGTCCTGCGGTGATTTTCGGGGATGGTGTAAACATAGGTTTCTGCTTTCTGCACACGGTTCGTATGCAGACGTGAAAACAGGCGGTCCTCGTCGCCGTCTATTTCCACATCCACGGTATAGATGAATTTGATGTCCTCTTTTTTCCGGCAGTCGAGCGATTTGCGGAAAATAGAAAGCCTGCGGATATTCCGCTCGTCGATGCGCAGCGCTTTCGCAGCAAGACGCGGTAAAATCTGCTCGTCTTCCGCAAGCGGGATCTTCAATTCCTGGATTCGCAGCACGTATCTTCCTCCTTTTTCGCCTTTTGCCGGGCGGCGATCGCTTCACCTGCGGCACGGCCTGAGCTCCATGCCCATTGCAGATTGAACCCGCCGCAGTCACCGTCCACGTTGAGCGCCTCGCCGCAGACATATAAGCTTTCATACCGCTTTGCGCGCATGGTGTCGGCGCAAAACGCCGCGCAGTCTGCGCCGCCTGCCGTGACCTGCGCAAAATCGAAGCCGCGCGGGTGATCCACCTCCGCGCAGAAATCCTGTAAGGTGTCGGCAAAGCGCTCAAGCCGCGCTTCGGTGAGCATGCCGACAGGCTCATCCTTGCGAATACCGCTTTGCAAAAGCAGAGCTTTCCCAAGCGCATGCGGTACTAAGCCTTCTGCTAACAGCTCCGCACTTTTTTGCGGCGTTTTGCGCACAGCGGCGCGTAGAAAATCGAGCAGCGCTCCGCGCGAAACGGTCGGCACGCAATTCAAATGTACAAAAACCGGCTCTGCGCTTGCAGACACATAGCGTGACAGTGAAAAAATCGGGATGCCGGAAAGCCCGTATTCCGTAAACTGCACCTCGCCCGAACACGCGGCAATCGTTTCTTTTTGCGTGCGCAGTGTGACTGCACAATCACAGCGCACGCCTTTGAGATTCTTCGGAAAGCGCTTGCAGACAAGCGCCGTCAGTGCAGGCGCGGGTGGGATGACGCGAAGCCCCAGCTGCCCGAGCAGCCGAAACGCGCCGCCGTCCGTCCCGTGCTGCGGTGCGGCGCTGCCGCCCGCACAAAGCACCAGGGCATCACAGGCATAGGTGTCGTTGAGCAGAAAGCCGCGCTTTTGCGTGCGCACTTTTGTAATCTCGCAGTCTGTGATGATACGCACCGAAAGCCGGCGCGCTTCCTCCAGCAGCACATCGCGCACGGACGCCGCCTGCCCCGACAGCGGGTACACGCGCCCCTCCTCCTCGGTTTTGGTACAAAGCCCCATGGAGCGGAAAAAGGACAGCGTACTTTGCGCCGGGAAGCGTGCCAGCGTGTTTTCGGCAAAAGCCGCATCCCCGCGATAGTGCGAAGCATCCGCATGCAGATTGGTCAGATTGCAGCGACCGTTGCCCGTGGCAAGCAGCTTTTTCAAGGGCTTTTGCAGCCGCTCATACACGGTGACGGAAAAGCCCCCTGCGCGCGCGACGGTGATCGCCGCCGCAAAACCGGACGCCCCGCCGCCCACGATCGCGACTTCCTGCATACGGACACCTCCCGATTCTACAATACTTCCGCACAAAGCTGCGGACAATATAGGCTATTGTACCTTTTTCGCCCCGCCGTGTCAACCGCCGCGCAGGGCATAAAAAAGCGGCCGGGGGCTTGTGCCTTCCCGACCGTTTTGTTTATTCGTCCGCTTATTGCTCTTTTTTGAAGGAATTGCAGGACGCGATGGTTTTGCGCACCTTGCGTTTGTCCTTTTCGCTTAAAATGCGGTATTCCCCGATAAGCTCCCGCTCTTCCTTGCTAAGCTTGGAAACCAGCGAGCAATCGTCGTTGTTCGCCTCATACGCCTCCACCTCGTCGCAGAGCGTGTCGATATTCTGCGTATCAATGTGCAGAATAAAGTCGATATCCACGGAAAAGATCTTGGCGAACGCGTCGAGCAGCATGACGTCGGGCGTGTTCTTGGAGATCTCATAAGACGTGTATGTTGTGCGGTCAATATTCAAAATATCTGCGATCTGTTGTTGGGTATAATGGTTCACGGTACGCAGCGCACGCATTTGCCGCGCGAGCTCGGGATTTTTCATCATAGTTCTTCACCCTCGAAATTTACTTAATGACATTATACCATAAGTGCGAGGCGGGAATAGTCGCCGAGCGCTATGATACAATGTTCTCCGAAGCTCTCGAAAGCTTTGCTTTCGTTAGAGATTCGTGAGGTTATTATACCATGTCGCCGAGCGCGCGAGTGCGAAAAGGGCATGATACAATGTTCTCCGAAGCTCTTGGCAGCTTTGCTTCCTTTTACAGCTTCGTGAGGCTATTATAATAGATATTTTCGTCATTATGTAAATTTGTGTGAAATAATCACAGAAATTTTTGATTTTTTCGTCAAGGTGCGCGCAAAAGCTGTACGGCAAATGCAAAAACACGGGTACTGCGTACCTGTTACTCCGAAAGCATATGGATAAACAGCCCGCTTAACAGCTTCGGCTCGAACCAGGTGGATTTCGGCGGCATGATCTTGCCGGCGTCGGCGATTGCCAAAAGCTCCGAAAGCGAAGTCGGGAACATGGCGAAAGCCGCCGCTTCACCCGCGTCTACACGTTTTTCCAATTCAGAAAGCCCGCGGATGCCGCCGACAAAGTCGATGCGCTCGCTGCGGCGCGGGTCGTCTATCCCTAAAACCGGTGTAATGACATGCGCCTGCAGCAGGGAGACGTCCAGGCTCGCGACCGGATCGTTCTCATCTGCTATCCCCGGCTTTACGGAGAGCGCATACCATTGCCCGCCCAAATACAGCCCGAAGGTATGCCGTTTTTCGGGGCGGTAGGGCGAAACAGGCGCCGGCTCGACGGTAAAATCCGTCCGAAGCCTTTGCAGGAACTCGGATTCCGTCAGACCGTTCAGATCCTTGACCACACGGTTGTAATCGAGGATCTCCAACTCCTCTGCGGGGAACAGCACGGACAAAAAGTAGTTGAATTCCTCGCTGCCGTCGTAATCGGGATGCGCTGCGCGGCGAAGTTCAGCCACTTTGACAGCGGAAGCGGCACGATGATGCCCGTCCGCAATATACAGTGCGGGGATTGCCGCAAAGCATGCGCAAAGTGTTTCAATAACTGCCGCATCGTCCATGACCCAGACCTGCTGGCGCACACCGTCCGCCGTAAAGTCATATACGGCCTCGTGCGTCTGCTTCCAATCCTCCAGCATTTTCGAGATCTCCGCCTCACCGCGGTAGGTCAGGAAGATCGGTCCCGTGTTCGCGTCGAGCGTGTCCACATGGCGGATACGGTCCTGTTCCTTGTCCGCGCGCGTCAATTCATGCTTTTTGATGACATTTTGCAGATAATCGTCTACCGACGCACAACCGACCAGCCCCGTCTGCACCCGTCCGAGACGGGTCTGGGCATAGATATATAAACAGGGCGTTTCATCCTGCCGCAGCACATCCGCAGAAATGAGCTTACGCAGATTTTGCGCCGCTGTCTCATAAACGCAGTCATCATAAATATTGACCGATTTCGGCAGGTCTATTTCCGCCTTGTCCACACGCAAAAAGGAATACGGATTGCCGAATGCGGCGCGGCGCGCCTCATCCGAGCTCATCACGTCATAGGGCAATGCAGCAACCTTGTCGGCATAGCCCGCCGCCGGGCGGTATGCCCGGAATGCTTTGAGAACCGCCATGTTTTTTCCTCACTTCTTCAATGTTCTTTTTTGTATATACAGCCAAAGCCGATACAGCGCAGCTGAAAGCAGTAGGCCCCCCGCGGCGCCGGCAGCATCGATGAACACGTCGCGCAGCAGACAGGCACGTCCGGCCGAAAAATACTGATGGATCTCATCTGTCGCCGCATACAGCGCCGCCGAAAGCAGGGAAAGTACGGGCTGCGGGCTGCGAAACGATTGCAGGTAGGCGTTGTAAAGCAGCAGCGCAAAGCCGCAGTATTCCAACATATGCGCCGCCTTGCGGATGATATGCGACGTCAATGAGATTCCCAACTGTTCAAACAGGAATGCGAGCAGACCGTCGCTGCGTGCCGAGGACTGCGTTGCGTTGTCGGCGGACAGCAGAAAGATGACCGCCGCACACGCCGCGACTGCCGCCCATGAGCCGGTTAAGGTCCAGAACCGCCCGCTGCGCAGAAAAGCTCTATTTTTTGAGTGCATTGATAAAGTAGACATAATCCTCTGAAGAATAGAAATAGATGCCAGACGTGTCGGCGGAGGTAACAAAGCAGCTTTGGAGATAGCACACCGGCAGCAAGACCGCGTGCTGCAAAAGATAGTCCTCCGCTGCGGCACAGGCGGCTTGCAGGTTGGAAAAGCTTCCCGCATTTTCATGCACGGTACCAAGCAGCGCCGTATAAGCCGCATCTGTAAAGCCGAAGAAGTTGTCAGAGCCGAAGCTTTCCAAAAAGCCCGCTGTAGAGGCCGAATCGGCAGTGATCGGATACAGCACAACGGTAAAGTTGCCGTCGGCGATGCTCGCCTCAAGCACCGAGTCGCTCACGGCGCGAACCGTCGCAACAAATTTCACCCCGAGCGCATGCTGCCACCCCTGCACGGTCTGACGCGCAAACTCGGCATAGGATTCCGCACACAAGATCTCGATCTCCACCGATGAGACGCCCAATTCCAGCAGCGCCTCCTCAAAATACGCGCTTGCGGCGCTTTCATCATACGCCAAAGCAGAAGCGGCGCCGCGTGCGGCGCGGTAGGTATTTTCTCCGATCGTGCAATACGGCGGCACAAGCCCCTCGGCAGACACGGTTCCCTCCCCTAACGCCGAAACGCAATCCGGGGAGAACGCGGTGACGAGCGCGCGGCGCAGGTTTTCATTTGTAAGCGAACCGGAGCTTTGGTTGAACAGAAACGACAGCGTGATGTTGTCGATGCTTTGCGTCACAAGGTCGGAGGTGTCCTCCAGCGCATCCACCTGCGCCTGTGTCAAAAACGCGGCATCATAGGAACCGGACGCCATGCGTTCAGGGATCTCCTGTGCGTTTTCCACGTAAGACAGTGTAAGGGAGGCGGGCTTTACATCCCGAGCCCCCCGATAGTCGTCATTGCGCGACAGGCGGATCGAGGTCTCCTCTGTCCAGCGGGACACATGCAGCGGCCCGTTGCACAAGGTAAGTCCCGGTTCCAGCCCGTATCTGCCGTTTGTCAGCACAAAAAATTCCTCATCGCACGGCATGGCGGCCGGTGCGGTCAGCGCATACAGAAAATTATCGTCCGTATAGTCCAGCGTGATACGCACCGTAAACGAGTCGAGCGCCTCTACGCCGAGCGTGGCGACGGCGGCTCTGCCCGCCATGATGTCGCGCGCGCCGGAGATCGCAGAAAACAGGTAGGCGTCCGGCGAGCCGGTCTGCGGATCCACGGCACGGCGCAGTCCGAACACGAAATCCTCGGCATACACGGTACTGTCAAACGTCTCCGTATAATTTTCGCCGAGCAGATCCTTGTGCCCGGAAAACAGGGCCCAGTGCGCGTCCTGCCGCAGCGTAAAGGTATAGACAAGCCCGTCTTCGGAGACGGTGTAGCTTTCGGCGACGCCGGGCAGCAGCGCGCCGTTTTCATCCACAGCCATGAGCCCTTCGTAGCAATTCACCGCTGTAAGACGCTCCGCGTTGGAATCGGCGATCTGCGGATCAAGGCTGTCCGGCTCATCCGTAACGGGCATGGAAAACGTCTCGTCCTCCTGCATCCTGCCGAAGCACCCCGAAAGCGGCAATGTAACGCACAGCAGCACCAAAAACACGGCAAGTATCTTTTTGCGCACCGAAGCGCCTCCTTTCCCAAAAATCCGGGATTTGTTATATTGTAGCATAGTTGTCTCGGAAAATCCACCGTATTCTCCCCTTGTGCGCAAAAAAACCGACAAAAGAGGACGCCCGCATAATGGGGCGTCCTGCATAGGCGTTATGGTTCGATCAAGCCGCAGCCGGCGGCGATGTGCTTTCCTCCGCCGGCGTGGTGGTGGTCGGCGGTTCGGTGGACTCGGGTTCCGTCTGGGGCGGGTCGGTGATCGCTTCGTCCGGATCCGTTGTCGGCGGCGTATCCGGCACTGTCGTCGGTGCTGCCGTCGTAGTCGGAGTTGTGTGTCTACGCGTGGTCGTTTCGTTGCGATCCGCATCCTCGTCGTCCGACGAGGACGAATTGCCGCCGCTGCTGCCCGAGCCGCCGCTGTTATTCAAATCGACGGATGTCGCCGATTCGCTCACCTCGCCGTAAATGAACATATGCAGGCGCTCGGTCGCGGCAGCCAGATCGTACCGCCACACCCACGCGCCGTCGTAGTTGCCGCCGATGGCGTTATCCTCGTCACCGGGGATAACGATCGACTGGATGTTCAAGTCCTGCGTGATCATCGGCGCATAGGACATGATCTCCGAGAACGAAAGCGAGGTCTCGCAAAGTGACAGCATGGTGCGCAGTACCTCGGCATAGCGCGTGGGGCTGATCTGCCGCGCCTTGACAAGCAGTGCGTCAAGCACCTTGCGCTGGCGTTCGGAACGCGCCACATCCGAATCGATATGGCGGATGCGCGCATACACCACGGCCTGCTTGCCGTTGAGGTGCACCATCCCCGCCTCTTCAATATACGGGAAATCGGGATCGTCATCGTCGCCGATATTGTTGACTTCAACGCGCTCCCGCTCGGTGATTTCAAGATCCACGCCGCCAAGGACATCGATCGCTTCGGCGACCTTTGCAAAATTCACCGTAACATAGTCGGTGATGTTCATCCCGAAATTCTGGTTCAGCGTTTTGATGGCGAGTTCCGCACCGCCGTACATATAGGCGTGCGTAATCTTCTGATTTTTGTGGCCTTCGATCGCCACATAGCTGTCGCGCAGAATGGAGGACAGTTTCACGGTGTTGTTCGCCCGGTCAATACTTACAATAATGATCGTGTCGGATCTGCCGGAAAAGGAATCCTCGTCGCGCGTATCCACACCGAACAGCGCCACGTTGAAAATCCCGGTATCACCGTATTTGTCCTCGATGTCGGTCGTGATGCCGAGGTTGTCCTCGTTGATATCGCTGCGGAAGCTGTTGTAAATGCCGTATACCACGCCGAACAGGATCAGCGCCAAAAGCAGGATCGCGAGCACGACATACACCACGATGCGCTTCCACTTTTTCATGCCGAACCATTTTTTGCCGAACTTGCTGTTGCGGAATTTGCTGTTTTTCCGCTTTTCGGCGCGTACACGCGCTTTTCGCCGCTTTCTGCGGGCTTTTGCCTGCTCCTGCTTATATTTTTTATTGACTTTTTCGTCCAATTTGCGGTTCAGCTCCACTTCCCGCTCTTCGGAACGACGATTTTCATTAGCCATAGCACACCTCGAGGATAGTATTCCTGTGCGGATACGAACCATGTATCCCCGTGGACGGGCGTTTCCCGTCTCATGTCTTACAAATGATCGCTTTATTATACTGTATTCGACGAAATCTGTCAAACCCTATCTATAAGCTGCCGAGAACCGAACCCGATATGCCGAAAACGCGCCGGAATACTGCCGTATTTCAAGCCCTTTCGCGCAGCCCGCGCGGGAAGCGTCCGCTGAAAACCATATTGTGTTCGACTCCCGGCAGCTTACTGCCGCTTCACCGAAATGGTCAAAAACTGTACGGCGAAACGGCGGAATCTCGGCGTTTTTGCGGCGAAAATATGTTGATAAATATGCCTTTGGGTGATAAAATAAACAAAAATGGGAATATCTTCTTTCCCCGAAGAAAGGTGATGATCGTTTTGCAGATGACGTTCCGCTGGTTCGGCAAGGAAAAGGACACCGTAACGCTTGAGCAGATCCGCCAGATCCCCGGCGTAACGGGCGTTGTGCCGGCGCTGCACTATCTGCCCGCAGGGGAAGCGTGGCCGCTTGACGACATATTAAAAATGAAAGCGGAAATCGAAGCTGCGGGTCTTACGATGGAATGCATCGAAAGCGTCAATGTGCACGAGGATATCAAAATCGGTCTGCCCACGCGCGATCGGTATATTGAAAATTACAAGGAAAGCATCCGCAACCTTGCAAAAGCAGGCGTAAAGGTGATCTGCTACAACTTCATGCCTGTGTTCGACTGGACGCGCACGGACCTTTCGCTGCGCACTGCGGACTGTTCGACCTGCCTTGCCTATGACGGCACGCAGATCGAGGGCAAATCCCCCGAAGAGATGTTCCGTGAGATCGACGACAACTCCAACGGCTACGCCATGCCCGGCTGGGAAACCGAGCGCATGCCCGAAATCAAAGAGCTGTTCGAAAAATACAAGGGCGTGGATGAGGAAACACTTTGGCGCAACCTCATTTACTTCTTAGAGCAGATCATGCCGGGCTGTGAAGAATGCGACGTCAAAATGGCGATCCACCCGGACGATCCGCCATGGGGCATTTTCGGGCTGCCGCGCATCATCACGAATATCGACGCGCTCAAAAGGCTGCTGACGGCGGTACCGAGCAAGTATAACGGGCTGACCTTCTGCACGGGGTCTTTGGGTGCAAGCCTTCAAAACGACCTGCCCGCGATGATCCGGGAGGTGGGCGACCGCATTTATTTCGCGCACCTGCGCAATGTCAAGGTCGAGGGCCGGCATTTCAACGAGACCGCACATGAAAGCGGCGCGGGCTCGCTCGATATGTACGAGATCGTAAAAGCGCTGCAGGACGTCGGGTTTGACGGGTATATCCGCCCCGACCACGGCAGAATGATCTGGGGCGAGATCGCGCGCCCCGGCTACGGTCTTTATGACCGCGCGCTCGGCGCGACCTATCTCAACGGGCTCTGGGAAGCCGTAGAAAAACAGAAAGCAGGGAAATGACATGATACACGAAAATTTAAAAGGCCGTGTCGCCGTTGTCACGGGCGGCGGCGGCGTACTGTGCGGTGATTTTGCAAAGGCGCTTGCACGCCAGGGCGTGAAGGTCGCCGTGCTCGACTTGAATGAAGCGGCGGCGCAGAAGGTCGCCGACGAGATCACTGCTGCGGGCGGCGAAGCGATCGCCGTCCCCTGCAATGTGCTCGAACCCGAGAGCATGGAAGCGGCACGCAAGATCGTCAACGAGCGTCTTGGCACCTGCGACATTCTCTTGAACGGCGCGGGCGGCAACAATCCGAAGGGCACGACCACCAAGGAAACGCTGGAAGCCGTAGACCTTGTTGAGAAGGATGAAAACGTCAAGACCTTTTTCGACCTTGACCCGCAGGGCATTTCCTTTGTATTCAACTTAAACTTCCTCGGCACGCTCATCCCCACGCAGGTCTTTGCGCGCGACATGGCGGCAAAGGACAACACCTGCATCGTGATGGTCACATCCATGAACGCATTCCGCCCGCTCACGAAGATCCCCGCGTATTCCGCAGCAAAGGCGGCAGTCAAGAATTTCACCGAATTCATGGCGGTGCATTTCGCCGAGGTGGGCATCCGCGTCAACAGCATTGCACCGGGCTTTTTCTCGACCAACCAGAATAAGACGCTTTTATGGAACGAGGACGGCACGCCTACCGCACGCACGGGCAAGATCCTTGCCGCCACGCCGATGAAGCGCTTCGGCGAACCGGAAGAGCTCGAAGGTGCGCTGTTGTTTTTGTGCGATGAAAGCTATTCGAGCTTCATCACAGGCACAACCATTGCGGTGGACGGCGGCTTCAACGCCTATTCGGGCGTATAACGGACACAAAACAAACGGAGTGGATTTTTATGGACTTACAGTTAAAAGCGCCGGGCACCTATACGTATGACATGATCTCCTTAGGTGAGATCATGCTGCGGCTTGACCCCGGTGAGGGGCGCATCAAAAATGCACGCAGCTTTCGCGCGTGGGAAGGCGGCGGCGAATACAATGTCGCGCGCGGTCTGCGGCGCTGCTTCGGGTTGAAAACTGCGGCGGTCACGGCTTTGGCAGACAACGAAGTCGGGCGGCTTGTAGAAGATTTTATGCTTCAGGGCGGCGTAGACACCGCGCTGATCCGCTGGGTGCCGTATGACGGCATCGGCAGGACGGTGCGCAACGGGCTCAACTTCACCGAGCGCGGCTACGGCATCCGCGGGGCGGTAGGCGTTTCCGACCGCGGCAACACGGCGACGGCGCAGTTAAAGGCGGGCGACATCGACTGGGAATATATTTTCGGTACGCTCGGCGTGCGCTGGCTGCACACAGGCGGCATTTTTGCCGCACTGTCCGACACGACGGCGGATGTGGTGATCGAAGCGGTCAAGACCGCAAAAAAATACGGCACGATCGTTTCTTATGACTTAAACTACCGTCCCTCTTTGTGGAAGGACATCGGCGGCAAGGAAAAGGCACAGGAAGTCAACCGCGAGATCGCGCCCTACATTGACGTCATGATCGGCAACGAAGAGGACTTCACCGCCTGCCTCGGCTTTGAAGTTGAGGGCAACGACGAAAATCTCAAGTCCTTAAACATCGAGGGCTACTATAAAATGCTCGGCGAAGTGGTCAAGGTCTATCCGAACTTCAAGGTCATTGCCACGACGCTGCGCACCGTTAAAACCGCGACGATCAATGACTGGAGCGCCATCTGCTATGCGGACGGCAAGGTCTGCAACGGCCTGTCGCTGCCGAACCTCGAAATTTTCGACCGCGTGGGCGGCGGCGATTCGTTCGCTTCGGGGCTCATTTACGGGCTCATGACCACGGGCGACCCGCAAAAGGCGGTCAACTACGGTGTGGCGCACGGCGCTTTGGCGATGACGACGCCCGGCGACACCTCCATGGCGTCTTTGAAAGAAGTCGAAAACATCGTGAACGGCGCGGGCGCAAGGGTGCAGCGATAAACCCGCAACACCGACAAAGCAGGGGTGAAACATCCGTATGGCAATTCAAATATTGTCCCCGCAGGATTTTGAAAAATGCTCCAACATTTGGAATCTGCGTAAAAACAAGCAGATGGCGGAAAAATTCTATCGGGAAGTTGTCAGCGGCGAAAGAATCACCTTTGTTTACACGGAAAAGGGGCGGTTTATCGGCGAAGCAAGCATCGTTTTTGATAACCGGGATCGGGATTACACCATTCCGAACCAAAGGGTATATTTTTCCCGACTGATCGTAAAGAAAGAATACCGCCGCCGGGGGATCGGCAGCGCCTTGTGTCAATACGTGATGCAATATGCAAAAGAACACGGTTACAGCGAGATCTCAATCGGTGTAGATCTTGAAAACTACGCTGCATTGAAGCTGTATTGGCGGCTCGGCTTTGATCGTCTGCTTTTTGTCGGTGAAGATTCCGACGGAAAATATGTCAAATTACTGAAATCTATATAAATTTGGAGATGCAAGTATGGATAAAGAACAGATTTTACAGAAGATCCAGGACTGCGGCATTGTCGCCGTCGTCCGAGCGGAGTCGGTAGACGAGGCAATGCGCATCACCGACGCATGCATCGAGGGCGGCGTGGCGGCCATTGAGCTGACCTTTACCGTGCCGCACGCCGACAAGGTCATTGAAGAGCTCACAAAGCGCTACACGCCCGAGGAGATCATCCTCGGCGCGGGGACGGTGCTGGATGCAACGACCGCACGCATTGCGATGCTTTCTGGCGCGGAGTATATCGTCAGCCCTGCGCTTGATCTCGACACCCTGCATCTGTGCAACCGCTACCGCGTGCCGATGATGCCCGGCATCATGAGCGTGCGCGAGGGGCTGCTTGCCATGGAAAACGGCGCGGACATCCTCAAGGTATTCCCCGCCGACCTGTTCGGGCCGAAGATCATCAAGGACATTCGCGGGCCGATCCCCTATGCTAAGATGATGCCGACGGGCGGCGTGACCGCAGACAATGTCGGTGAATGGATCAAGGCGGGTGCAGTCGCCGTGGGCGCGGGCTCATCTTTGACGGCGGGTGCGAAGACCGGCGACTACAAAAAGATCACCGAGACAGGCAAGCGCTTTGTGGAGAACATCCGCGCGGCGCGCGCAGAGCTTGCAGGCAAATAAAATCAACTATTTTCTAAGGGAGAAGATGTAAAAATGGAAAAGACTGTTTTGGTAGAGACCTCCGCACGTCACGTGCATGTCACCAAGGAGACGCTGGAAACGCTGTTCGGCGCGGGATACACCTTGACCAAGAAAAAGGACCTTTCGCAGCCCGGGCAGTTTTCGTGTGAGGAACGTGTGCAGGTCATCGGCCCCAAGGGCAGCTTCCCGGCGGTTTCCATCTTAGGCCCCGAGCGTTCGGCGGATCAGGTGGAGCTTTCCGCCTCCGACGCGCGCAAGATCGGTATCCCCGCGCCTGTGCGCGAGTCCGGCGACGTAAAGGGCAGCGGCGCGTGCAAGCTCGTAGGCCCCAAGGGCGAAGTGGAGCTTTCCGAAGGCGTGATCATCGCCAAGCGTCACATCCACATGACGCCCGAGGACGCGGAAAAGTACGGGATGCGCGACAAGCAGGTCGTTTCCGTAGAGATCAAATCCGCCGAGCGCTCTTTGATCTTCGGCGACACGGTCGTGCGCGTCAGCCCGAAGTATGCGCTCGCCATGCACATTGATACTGACGAAGCCAACGCTGTTTTAGCGCCTGCAGGCGTGCTCGGCGTGATCTTAGACTGAGAGGTTTGCATGCAGCAGCAAAAAGCCTCCAAATCGGTATACACGCTTTCGGGTGTGCGCGCGGTCGTGGTTGTGGGCGTGTTCGCCGCCGTTACCGCTGTGCTCTCACAGCTTTCCGTGCCCATAGGCCCTGTGCCGATCTCTTGTTCACTCCTTGCGGTATATGTAACGGGACTTTTGCTCCCCGTAAAGCCCGCGTTTTTAAGCCAGCTTGTGTATTTGCTGTTAGGCGTGGTAGGCGTACCCGTCTTCGCAGGCTTTCAGGCCGGTGCGGCGCGCCTTGCGGGGCCGACGGGCGGGTATCTGCTCGTGTACCCCGTTATGGCGGTGCTGATCGCGGCACTGATGCGTGTCTTTGACAAGCGGCTTGCCGGCAAGTCCCTTGCCCTGCGCGCAGCGGGAATTTCGGGGATCTTGCTTTTGGCATTGCTTGTTTGCTACGCGGGCGGCACGGCATGGTTCACCGTTTTTTCCGGCGGGCATTTTGAAGAAGCTCTCGCCCTCACCGTTCTCCCCTTCATCGTCGGGGACATTGCCAAAATCGCCTTATGCGTGGTGTTCACGCTTGCCGCACGCGAACGGCTCAAAAAGGTTCTGCGCGGCAAGGCGGCGCGGTGATCCGCTTTTTTGGAACATAAAAATCCCCCTCGGCTGTCATTTGCAGCTTTGGGGGATTTTGTATTGCCGTGGATAAGATCTGCTTTACAGCGAATTGCCCGCATTTTGGAATTTGACCTTGGTCTCCTCTATTTGCAGCTGCTGGGCTTGTACGGGGCTGTACCAGCCGCGCTTTTCCATTTCGGTAAATACGGCGGACTGCAAATTGTGCTCCTCGCGCAGGATGTTCATCATATCGCTCTCAAGTGCGGCGTTTTTACATTCGCTCGCGAAAGTATTGTAAAGCGTCCCTATGTGCTTTTGCGACGCCAACAGATCGTCTAAGATCTCACGGTCGGAAAGCGGCTGCGGCATATCTATCGTCTCCTTTTTGATCGGGCTGTGCGCTTGCCTCTGCGGTTCGGCGCACCGTGTTTTTACATTCGGATTTAAGAAAGGTTCCCTAAAAGTGTATCATAATGGTGCTTATGCTGCGCGGCGAGCTGTTCGCATAAGCCCCGCACGGTCGGGTCGGCGGTCATTTGCGCGTAGTTGCGGTATTTCAAGATCAACAGCTTTTCGGCGTTGAGCCCGTCTTCGATGCCCTTGAGTTCTGCGGCGGTCAGGTTTGCCATATGCAACCTCCTTTCGTATCGTTTGTCTGTTTATAGGATGTGCCGCCGAAAGCGGATTATGCTTTTCCATTTCGGCAAAAAAGAACACTGCCGCCGGGCAGTGCTCTTTTGCTTTGCTTTTTGGGGACATCACTCTGCGCCGAGTCCGAAGCTGACGGAAAGCGCGTGGTCGACCCGCTCCATTTCCGCCTGCGGCAGATTGCCCATGCGCTCTTTCAGACGCTTTTTGTCGATCGTGCGCACCTGTTCGAGCAGAACGATCGAGTCCTTTTGCAGCCCGCAGTTTTCCGCATGCACGCGGATGTGTGTGGGCAGCTGCGTTTTGTACTTCTGGCTGGTGATCGCCGCGGCTATAACGGTTGGGCTGTATTTGTTGCCGACGTCATTCTGGACGATCAGGACCGGGCGCGTCCCGCCCTGCTCCGAGCCGACGACGGGACTTAAGTCCGCATAATAGATGTCCCCGCGTTTGATCGTCATCTTGCATCACGCTCCAAGGAAGATTTGATGTACAACCATAGTTTTGCCACCAATCTTTCCGCATAAACATATTTTTCCGAAAAACGTGGGGAGCAGTACAGTATATGCAAGTTTTCGGACAGGTGTTCTAAGCGTACAAGGCTTGTCTTTTCCGAAAAGCGTGATACAATAGCGTACGGAAACGTAAAAAATTTTTTTGAGGATATATCTATATGGAAATCATTATGGAGACCGAGCGGCTGCTTTTGCGGGAGATGACAGACGCGGACTTTCCTGCGCTTTGCCGCATGCTGCAGGATGAAGAGGTCATGTACGCCTATGCGCACGCTTTTTCGGACGAAGAAGCGCACGATTGGCTTTCCCGCCAGCAAGCACGCTACCGGCAATACGGTTTTGGGCTTTGGGCGGTGATCCTGAAGAAAAGCGGCGAAATGATCGGACAGTGCGGCGTGACCGTACAGGACTGTAACGGCAGGGAGGTCTTAGAGGTCGGCTACCTGTTCTGCAAGGACTTTTGGGGGCAGGGCTACGCCACCGAGGCGGCGCAGGCGTGCCGCGATTATGCCTTTACGCATTTACACGCCGACGAGGTATTTTCGATCATTCGCGACAACAATTTCCCATCGCAGCGCGTGGCAGAGCGCAACGGGATGCGCCCGCACGGCAGCTTTACAAAACACTATTACGGCATCGACATGCCGCATCTTGTCTATTCCATACGGCGTGAAGTCTGGGAAAAGGAACAGAGAAAATAACAATCGCCGTGTGCGTCCCGAGAAAGAACGCACACGGCGGTTGTTTTTTAATATTCAGTTTTCCGCGCTTTCCCCTGCTTGCTCGGAAAGCAGCATGCGGTCGTTGTCGAGCACCTTGCCCGCCTTTTCGCGGTACAGCTCCAAAAGCGCAGCCAGGGTCATTTTCTCGCGTTCCTCACCCTGCAGGTCGAGCACGATGCGGCCGTCGCTTAACATGATGGTGCGCGTGCCCGTGTGCAGCGCCTGCTCGATGTTGTGGGTGATCATCATCGTGGTGATTTGATTTTTCGAGACGATCTCTTTTGTGATGTCCATGACCTTCTGCGCCGTAACGGGGTCGAGCGCAGCGGTGTGCTCGTCCAAAAGCAGCAATTTTGGCGTGACCATGGTGCTCATCAAAAGCGTGACCGCCTGGCGCTGCCCGCCCGAAAGCTGACCGACCTTTGTGCGCATACGGTCTTCAAGCCCCATGTGCAGCCGTTCGAGCTGTTCGCGAAAATACGCCGTATCTTTTTTGCGGTGCGCGGGGGCGAGGATGCGGCGCGTCGCCTTGGAATATGCGAGCGCCAAATTCTCCTCTACCGTGAGATCCGGCGCGGTGCCCTTCATGGGGTCCTGGAAGATCCGCCCGATCAGACGCGCGCGCAGATGCTCCCTTTTATAGGTAATGTCTTTCCCATCAAGCACGATCTCGCCGCTGTCGCACAGGAAGCTGCCCGCCACGGCGTTGAACAGCGTCGATTTGCCCGCGCCGTTTGAGCCGATGACCGTGACGAATTCCCCGGGCGCCAGATGCAGTGAAAAATCTTGCAGCGCCGTATGCTCATTCGGCGTGCCTTTTAAAAAGGTTTTGGTGATGTGTCGAACATCAAGCACGGCGCTTCGCCCCCTTTCGTGCGCGGTACCGCGAGACGGCGGCACGCATGGCAGGGACGGCAAGCGTAATGCCGACGATCACTGCGGAAATCAGTTTAAGCGCGTTTGCCGAAAACACATTGCTTTCAAGCGCGAGCGCAATGATCAAACGATATACGACCGAGCCGACCACGGCGGAAATAAGCCCCAAGGTGAGCGTCCGCTTGCCGAATATGACTTCGCCGATGATCACGGAGGCAAGCCCCACGACGATCATGCCGCTGCCGCCGTTGACGTCCGCATAGCCGCCCGTCTGCGCGATCAGCGCGCCGGAAAGCCCGACGAGCGCGTTTGCCATGCAAAGCGCAGTGATTTTCGTCGCATTGGTATTGATGGAGGACGCGCGCACCATATCCTCATTATTACCCGTGGCGCGGATGCAAAGCCCGAACACCGTGCGGAAGAACAAAATCAGAAGCGCAGTCACCGCGACGCACAGCACCGCGACGGTGAGGATCTCGGGAACGTCCCTGCCCGCATTCGGCAAAAGGGCGTCCATGAAATCATAAAAACGGGGCTTGCCGATCAGCGAAACGTTCGGCGCGCCCATGATCGTGATATTGACGGTATACAGCCCGCTCATGGTCAAAATACCTGCCAAAATCGGATGGATGCCCGCTTTCGTCTGTAAAAATCCTGTGATGCCGCCCGCGAGCGCACCGCAGACCAGCGCCGCCAAAAGCCCCAGAAACGGATGCCCCGCGACGCTGAGCACCGCCGAGACCGCCGCGCCCAGTGTAAAGCTGCCGTCCACGGTCAGGTCGGGAATATTGAGCACCCGGAAGGTGATATAAACGCCGAGCGCCAGCATGGCGTATTGCAGCCCCAAAAGCAGGGCACTAAGAACAATATCCAAACGCACTCTCTCCTAACTTACACAATTGTTCGGGCAGCCGTGCGGCTGCCCGAACTGTATGTCTATGCGATCTGCAAATCAACCGATGACCTGATAGTTATCGCCCTCGGGCACGGTGATATTGAGGGTCTCGGCAGCCGAGCGGCTGATGACATATTGGTATTCATCGAGTGCCTCGGCAGGTACGGAAGAGACCGCCGCGCCGCGCAAAATTTCATCCGCCATTTCCGCGCTGCGTTCGCCGAGCTGGGTATTGCTGACGCTCACACACGCAAGCGCGCCGGACTGCACCATAACGGGGTCGCTGCCGTACACGGGGATGCCCGCGGCATTCGCCGCCTCTACGACCTGCGCCATAGCGGTCTGCACGGTGGAATCGATCGGGATATAGATCGCGTCTACATCCGATGCAAGCGACTGCGCCGCCTGCTGCACTTCAGAGGAATTCGCTACGGTCACTTCGCGGTAAGTAAAGCCGTTTTCGGACAGATACGTTTTTGCCTTTTCTGCGGTCTGAACGGCATTCTGTTCGCCGGAGCAATAGAGGATGCCGATATTCTGCACGGAGGGGGTCAGCTGCTTTGCCAGGGTAAAGATCTGGTCGACGGGGACGATATTCGACGTACCCGTTGCATTTTTATCGGGCGCTTCCATCGTGGTGAGGATGCCCGAAGCGACGGGATCCGTCACGGAGATGAACACAACGGGGCACTTCGGCTCGCCGTTGACGACGGAAATGGTCGCGGGCGTGACGATCGGCACGATCAAATCATAATCGCCGTTGCAGACCGTTTGGGTGATGCTCGCGAGCATGGACTGGTCGCCCTGCGCGTTTTGAATGTCGAAGCTCATCATCGCCTCGTCATAGCCGAGCGCGCGCATGCGGAAAATGAACGCCTCGCGCATTTCCTGAAACGCGGCATTGTCGGCGTACTGCACAATGGCAACCTTGTAGGTGTTGTCGGTGTCGCGCGGTGTGGTCTCGCCGGTCGTACCGGTCTCGCCGCCGCACGCGGTGCACACGCCTAAGACAAGCATGAGCGCCATAAGGATGGATACAAGCTTTTTCATTTTGGGTTCCTCCCTGATTTTTTTCGTCCGACGGCGGCAGCAGGAAAACAAAAACGCCTGCCCTTGCATATACAAGGACAGGCGAAAAATATACCTGCGGTACCACCTTGCTTGACGGCTGAACGCCGCCCGCTCAAACAGGATACAAACATATCCCTCTTTCGTTAACGGGAAAGCCCCGTCGCATCTTTTCAATGCGCCCTCAACGGACCATTTGTCTGCCGCGTTTGCTGCGGGGCTCTCAGCGCCGCCCGCTCTCTGTAAGCGCGTCGTGCAGTTTTACTTCCGTTTCATCGGTTTAGCTTATTTAAGCACAAATCAACGCATTTGTCAACACTTTCTTTTTTGAAAAATTATGCTACAATAAAAAAGAGGTGAACAAAAATGGTACGTCATATTTTGTTTTGGCGCTTTTCTCAGGCAGTAACACCCGAGAACCGCGCCGAGGTGTTTGACCTGCTGCACCGTTCCGTTAAGACGCTTGAAGCGATCGACGGCGTTGTGCGCTGTGAGATCGGCGAAGCGCTCCCTATAAGCGACTGCGATTTTGTGTTTTACTCGGAATTCACGTCCGAAGAGGCGCTGCGCGCATTTCAGAACCATCCCCTGCACATCGCGCACAAGCAGCGCATGGCGCCGTATGTGCAAAACCGTCTTTGCGCGGATTACCTCTTTTGAAAAGCGCGGCTGCCGAAAAAAGCAGATTTTTGCCGAATCCCTAAAAACATATTGAAATATTTGGAAAAATATTGTATAGTATTACTGAAATTCAAAATGGTCGCGGTGGAGCTTACGCATAGGCAGGCAAGAATGTGAATCTGCCTGGCTAAGCGGTAAGGCCGCGTATCCGAACGGCTTGGAGTGGTTTTGTGTACTGGGTGTTGTTGGGCGTCGGCATTGCCGCGACGGGAGTATTTCTGTTTTTGCGCGTCAAATACGGCGGTATCGCCGCACTGTATGCAAAAGCTGTGGCAAGCCTTTGCTTTATCGGCACGGCGGTGGCGGCAACAAACGCCAACCGCGGGTTTTACGAATTCGGCTCTTTGATGATCTTCGGGCTTGTGTGCGGGCTCTTGGGTGACGTTTGGCTCGACCTCAAATGGATCTATTTGCAGGATAAGGATTCATACCTTTATTCCGGCTTCATCTTCTTTTTGCTCGGGCATGTCTGCTTCGTCGCCGCTATCTTAGTCGCTTCGCCCTTTACGACGGCAAGTATTCTCATTTCCGCTGCGGCAGCGCTGGTCATTGCCGTGATCGCGCTTCTCCTCGAAAAGCCGCTTAAAATGCGGTACGGCAAATTCAAGTGGATCGTATTCCTCTATTCATTCATGCTCTCATGGACGATGACGAGCGCCATGGTGACGGCATATTTCACCGATTTCCAAAAAATGTGGGTCGTCATGTCCATCGGCGGGCTTTTGTTCCTGCTGTCCGACCTGGTGCTTTCCGGCATGTACTTCGGTGAGGGCAAAAACACCAAAGGCAATATCATTCTCAACCACATACTGTATTATGCCGCACAGTTCACCATGGCGGCAACCATACTCTGCGCTACATAAAGGATCTCTTGTATCATGGATACCCTGCACGCGATTCTGAATTATTCCGTCGGCAACTTTACCGTGGGCAAAATTTTGTCCGCGGTTTTGGTGTTTGTCATCTGTTACGTCATCCAGCGGCTGCTTTGCCGGCTGCTCGACCGTTTGCTTTCCCGCATATCCATGGACGCGACATTGCGCAAGATCCTGCGGTTTGCGGTCAAGCTTGTGCTGTGGTTCATCACGGCGATGATCGTCATAGAGACGCTCGGCGTTTCGGTCACCTCCATGCTGGCGGCGTTTTCCGTCGTGGGGCTGGCCGCTTCGCTTGCCGTACAGGACAGTCTTGCCAATCTCGCGAGCGGTATCATGCTGCTGATCTCAAAGCCCTTTAAGATCGGCGACTATGTAGAGATCGACGATGTGAGCGGCACGGTCAGCATCATCAGCCTCATCCACACCAAGCTCAAAACGGTAGACAACAAGATTATTTATGTGCCCAACAGCAAGGTCATCGATACAAAGATCATCAACTACACGGAGCAGGAAAAACGGCTGGTAGATTTGAATATTGATGTTTCCTATGACGCACCTATTGAGGAGGTGCGCCGTTCGTTGCTCGCTTCCGTCGAGGCAGTCGGCATGTTTACGGATGAACCCGACCCGCCTTTTGCCGCGATACAGAAGTTTGACGAAAGCAGCATTTCCTATGTACTGCGCGCCTGGGTCAAAACAGCGGATTACTGGTCGGCACGCTATCGCCTTTTGGAACAGATCAAAACCGATTTTGATGCGCGGGGGATCGAAATGACCTACCCGCACATGAATATACACATTTCTGAAGCGGCGACGCTTCAAGGAGGTACAAAAAAATGATTTTGGACAGTGTTGAGAATTTCCTGAAATACGCCCATAAAAATCAAAACTCCATTCTGGCGTATGATTTTATTATGAACGACAGGAAAAACCCGATGCCGCCCGGACGTTATGCGCTCGACGGAGACCGCTGCTTTGCAACGGTGCAGACCTACGATACGGGTTTTTCGTCGGAAAAGGATTATGAAGCGCACCGTGTTTATGCCGATGTCCAGTATATTGCCGAGGGCGAAGAGCAGATGTTCTGGGCGCCTTCGGAAACGCTGGAAAACACCGTCCCCTATTCTTCCGAAAAGGATGTTGCCTTTTTAGCGGGTGACGATGAAAATTCCCGCAGCTTTGCGGTTCGTGCGGGAGAATTCGCTGTGTTTTATCCGCAGGATGCGCACAAGCCCGGCTGCTGTGTGGACGGCAAGCCCGCCGCTGTGCGCAAGATCGTGATCAAAATTATGTTGGATTAAACAAAATGCCTGCGCGCAAAAATTTGCACGGCAGGGGGTCTCCCCCTGCCGTGCATTTTCTTTCTATAAGCCTTTTCGTTTCAGGCCGCTTTACTTATAGTAAGCAATCTTATAGAAGTTCGGATACACACTGACGAACGAAGACAGCGTGGTACGCGAATTGGAGCCCGGATCGTTGACGGTAAAGTTCGCCGCCGAAAGCGTGCCGCCCGTAAAGCCGGTTACAACGACCCAGTGCTGGCTGCCGTTCGACTTTTTCATGCCGAGGATCACGGGCTTGCCCTGTGAAAGCAGGTCATAGACCGTTTGCAGATAGTTCGTACCGTTGGTGCTCGTCACGTAGTTCGACGGCCAGTACAGCCAGCCTGCAGGCGCATAAGTGAGCTTTTTCGCCATATCCGCGGGTGTGAGCGTCGTGCCCGTGCGGAAAGATTCGGTCATGGCAAGCGCCGTAGTGGTGCAGCCGGACTGTGCAATGGTTTCGCCCGAAGAGCCGAGCAGCACGTTTGCCCAGCGAGAATCCGTCTGCTTAAAGCTCGGTACGGAAAGCCGCACCGCCGCGTAGCCGCCGGTCGTGCCGGACGACACCGCCGCCAGATACGACGCACTGACATACCCGGTGCTTCTGCCGTTGTAGACGATCTTCGCCCAGCCGCCGGACTGCGAAAGCACGACGATGACTTTGCCGTTCGGGAGTGACGCTTTTACGGAATAATTCGTACCCGCGCCCGAGCGGACATTCAAATTGCCGCTTGTGGTCTTGACGCGGTATGCACGGCTGCCGGATACTTCGGCAATATAGCTTGCGGAAGCATAACCGCTTTTGCCGTCCGCGTATTCCACGCGCCACCAGTTTCCTTCTTTGGAAAGCAGCGTAACGGTCGCATTCTTGGACAGCGACGCGATCACGCTCGACGAGGTCGAGGGCGCCGAACGAACATTCAAGCTGCCCGAGGTGATGCGCACCGTGCCCGCGCGGCTGTTGGCGTCCGCGGCGAACGACGGCACGGCTAATGCCAATATCGCCGCAAGAACGAGCAGCACACTGCAGAGCTTCTTCATGGTATTTTTCATGTTGTATACCTCCTTCTCCGATGCGTCCTTCGCATCGTGTGGCCTCAGTATAGCGCAACTTTCCCGCATTTGCACGCTCCAAATACCGGCGGCAAAGGCAAGCTGCGACGCGGCAGGCAAATGCTGGGCGGAAAACAAACATTCTGCCTAAAAAGCACTTTGTATAAAGCGCTGCGTTTTGTAGATCACGACAAACCTCGTAAAAATTTTCATATTACCGTTGACAAATCCATGCCGCTTGCTATAATGGTAGCATAAACGCAGGGCAACGACGTCTTACGATAAGGCGTCGTTGCCCTCTTTTAGTTGAAAGGAGAAAAGCAAAATGGGTTACACAAAAGAAGATGTTTTGCGCATTGCAAAGGAACAGGATGTCAAATTCATCCGTTTGCAGTTCACTGATATTTTCGGTCAGCTGAAAAATGTCGCCATCACCGAAAGCCAGCTGGAAAAAGCGCTCGACAACGAATGTATGTTTGATGGTTCTTCGATCGAGGGCTTTGTGCGCATCGACGAATCCGATATGTACCTGCGCCCGGATTACGATTCCTTTGTACTGCTGCCGTGGAAAGACCGCGTCGCGCGTTTGATCTGCGATGTCTACTGCGCGGACGGCACGACGCCGTTCTTGGGCGATCCGAGAAACGTGCTCAAAAAAGTCATCAAGGAAGCCGCCGAAATGGGCTACACCTTCAACGTCGGCCCCGAATGTGAATTTTTCCTGTTCCAGCTTGATGAAGACGGCAACCCCACCACCAAGACCGGCGACGTAGCAGGTTATTTTGATATGGGCCCCTCCGATCAGGGTGAACAGTGCCGCCGTGAGATCTGTTTGGCGCTCGAGGATATGGGCTTTGAGATCGAAGCGTCGCACCATGAGGTCGCCGCAGGCCAGCACGAGATCGACTTCCGTTTTGACGAAGTTTTAAAGACCGCCGACAACGTGATGACCTTTAAGCATGTGGTCAAGACCTATGCCCGCCGTCACGGTCTGCATGCGACATTCATGCCCAAGCCCGTATTCGGCATAAACGGTTCGGGCATGCACACCAACATGTCGCTGATGAAAGACGGCAAAAACGCTTTCTACGATCCCGAGACGGAACTGGGGCTTAGCGACACCGCTATGTACTTCATCGCGGGCCTTCTCAAGCATGTCAAGGGCATTGCCGCGGTCTCTAACCCCCTGGTCAACTCCTATAAGCGCTTGGTGCCCGGCTATGAAGCACCCGTATACCTTTCCTGGTCGGCTTCCAACCGTTCGGCGCTCATTCGTGTGCCTGCCGCGCGCGGCATGGGTACGCGCGTAGAGCTGCGCTGCCCCGATCCGTCCTGCAACCCCTACCTTGAAATGGCGCTCTGCCTTGCTGCGGGGCTCGACGGCATCAAAAACAAACTCACCCCGCCCGCAGGCACAAACAAGAATATCTTTGCCATGTCTCCTGAGGAGCTTGCTGCGGACGGCATCGACAGCCTGCCCGGGTCTCTGGAGGAAGCGCTGGTCGAATTCCAAAAAGACCCCTTCATCAAAGAGGCGCTCGGCGAGCACGTCTATACAAAGTATCTCGAGGGCAAAGAACACGAGTGGGACAGATACCGCACCAGCGTCAGCGATTGGGAGATCGGCAACTATCTGACCAAATATTGATATACCGAGCGGAAAACGGCGCCATTTCGCACCGTTCTCTATAAATACCTCATTTTTTCTCCTGTGGCGCCGGCGCGGCTTCCCTTCCGCGTCGGCGCATCCCTTTTGTATGAATGCAGTTCGCCGCAAAAGCGCACGAAAAAGCCGTCCGAGGGGGATCGGGCGGCTTTTTCGCTTTTGTAAAAAAGAAAGGGGGAGAAATGAAAAAGTTCTGCCAAACAGAAGGGGGAATTCTGTTTGCGTCTCCTCAAGAGCGGGGTCTCTCTTGATTCGATGGCTTTAGTATACAGGCAAATTATGGCGGCACAATAAAATAGCCTTGAACGTTTTGTAAACGTTCTCGTTTTGATACGGCAGTACGGCAGAAAGGAAAAACCGCCCGAGGGGGAGCCCGGGCGGTTTTCCTCTTTTTGTAAAAAAAGAAAGGGGGAGAAATGAAAAAGTTCTGCCAAACAGAAGGGGGAATTCTGTTTGCGTCTCCTCAAGAGTGGGGTCTCTCTTGATTCGATGGTCTCAGTATACAGACAAAATATGGCGATACAATAGAGATTTGTTGAACGTTTTGTAAACACAAACCAAAGGTGTTTTTTATTTTTCGTTCATAAAATCTCGCTGTAGCTCCCCAAGTAGGAAAATTGTTCCGCAGAAGCTTCCAGCTCAGAGATCATGCGCAGGAAGTTTTCGGAATAAACCGACGCTTCAATATCGAAATAAAACAGGAATTCAAAGTCACTGTTGGGCTTCGGACGGCTTTCGAGCTTTAAAAGGTTGATGTCCAGCGCGTAAAACCGGGAAAGCACGTCGTACAGCGAACCGGGGCGGTGCGGCAGGGTGAGCATCAGGCTCGTTTTATTCGCACCGGCGAAAATCTCCGGCTCTTTGCCAATACAGATAAAGCGCGTGTAATTGTTCGCGTTGTTCTGCACGCCCTCGGCGAGCATCGACAGCCCGTAAAGCGCCATGCAGTCCTTTGACGAGATCGCAGCAACATCCGGGCGTTCGCTTTCGGACACGCGCTTTGCGGCGGCGGCAGTATTTTCACAAACGGTAACTTTTACGTTCGGCAGCTTCGACAGAAAGTCACTGCACTGCTGGATCGCCTGCTCATGTGAGAAGATCTCGCGCACCTCGGAAAGCGCCGTACCGGGCTTTGCAAGCAGTGCGTGGCTGACCTTTAAGCGCACGCTTTTGACGATGTAAAAGTTGTGGCGGTTCATCAGGTCATACACATGGTTCACCGAACCCGCCGTGCTGTTTTCGATCGGCAGGATGCCATAGCGGCAAAGCCCCTGCTGCACAGCAGAAAACACATCCTCCCAAGAGGCAAAAAACATAATATCGGGATTTTTGAACAGCCTTTCACACGCAAGCGACGAATAGGCGCCCTCCACGCCCTGACACGCGACAACGGCGCTTTCGGGGAGATCCTGCATGGCAAAACGTTGGGCGCTTTGGCGGATGCGCTCCGTAAGTGCCGAGCTGCCTTGGTCGAGATACTTATGCTGGTATGAGCGCGAAAGCCCCATAATGGAGGAATACAAAAGCCGTGTATAAAGCTGTAAATCCTTGTCATCGGATTTTGCCGCGACACGGGCGAGCAGCTCGCGTTCCCGTGTACGGTCAAGGACGGGCATATGGTTTTCCTGCTTGTATTTCGCGACCTCTAAGGATACACCCATGCGCTTTAAGAACAGTTCTACAAGCCTGTCGTCGATCTCGTTGATCTCGCGGCGCAGTTCCTGAATTTCCATATTATCAACCTCCGAGAATATCGAGCATCGTGATCGCCGTGACCGCCTCCACAACGGGAACGGCGCGCGGAACGATGCACGGGTCATGCCGTCCTTTTATCACAAGCGTGGTCTGTGTGTCCGTCGGCAGATGCACGCTTTGCTGCGGCTTTGCGATGGACGCGGTAGGCTTGATCGCGACACGGAATACAATGGGCATGCCGGAAGTGATCCCGCCCAAGATCCCGCCGTGGTTGTTTGTGGCAGTCGTGACATGCCCTGCCCCGTCGGTCAAAAAGGCATCGTTGTTTTCGCTGCCGCGCAAACGGCTTCCCGCAAAGCCGCTGCCGAATTCCAAGCCCTTGACGGCGGGGATACCGAACAGCGCCTTTGCCAAACGATTTTCGATACCGTCAAACATCGGTTCGCCCAAGCCCGCGGGCACGCCTGTCACGGCACATTCCACTACGCCGCCGACGGAGTCGCAGTCCATGCGCGCTTTTTCAATGGCACCGCGCATTTTTTCGCCCTGCTTATCCGAAAGCACGGGGAAAGGCTTTGCCGCCACATCGTCGGTCTGCACGTGCACGGGGTCATACGGCGTGTCGCAAACGTCCGCGATGGAATAGATATGCGCGCGCACCCGGACGCCGCGCGCTTCAAGCATTTGCAGGCAGATGCCGCCCGCAAAGCAAAGCGGCGCAGTCAGGCGGCCGGAGAAGTGTCCGCCGCCCGCGACATCCTGAAAGCCGTGAAACTTTACATTCGCGGCAAAATCCGCGTGCGAGGGGCGCGGGGTGTCGCGCAGGTTGTCGTAGTCCCCGGAGCGGGTATTGGTATTTTCGATCAGCATGCCGAGCGGCGCACCGCAGGTCATGCCGTCGCAAAGGCCCGATAAAATCACGGGTTCGTCCGCCTCCTTGCGGGCGGTGGAAAAACTTGCATTGCCGGGCGCACGTCTTTGTGTAAAGGTTTTCAGCTTGTCAAAGTCGATCTTAAAACCGGCGGGCAGACCGTCGATCACCGCGCCGATGGCTTTGGAATGGGACTGCCCGAACACCGAAACGCGAATGTGATCACCTTGCAGGATCGAGGACATCGACCATACCTCCCAAGTGTTTGAAGTCTTCAAAGAAATGCGGATAAGATTTTTCGACCGCCTCGGCGCCGTCGATCGTGACGGGGGTCTCGGCGAGAATGGACGCGATCGCCGCCGCCATCACCATGCGATGATCGCCGAAGCCCGACGTTTCGCCGCCGGAAATCGACTGCCCGCCGGGGATCAGAAGCCCGTCCGCTGTTTCCGTGCAGGAAACGCCGAGACTGCCAAGCATCCTGTGGATCGCCGCAAGGCGGTCGCTCTCTTTCAAGCGCAGGCGCGCCGCGTTTTGGATAGCAGTCTCCCCCGTTCGTGCCGCTGCCGCTGCGACGGAAAAAATCGGCGCGAGATCGGGAATATCCGCCATATCCTGCGCGATCCCATGAAGCGCACCCGGCGAGACCGTGGCCGACTCCCCTGCTGTTTCGACCGCGGCGCCCATGCGCCGCAGGATCTCTAAAATCGCCTTATCACCCTGCGGAGAATCCGGATTTAGCCCCGTGACCGTGACCGGCGCGCCCAGCGCCCCCGCCGTCAGGAAAAACGCCGCGTTGGACCAATCGCCCTCGACCGAAACGGTTCCGGGTGATTTGTAGGTTTGCCCGCCGGGGATCCAAAATTCCTCCCCGGTGAAAAAGATACGGATCCTAAAGCGCCTGAGCGTTGCCATGGTCATTTCGATATACGGTTTGGATTCCACAGGCGGCAAAAGCCGCAGGGTGCTGTCGTCGGAGAGCAGCGGCAGTGCGAACAAAAGCCCCGTCACGTACTGGGAGCTTACATCGCCGCGCAGGGTGTATTCCCCCGCTTTGAGCGCACCGCTTGTATGGATGGGGAACGCGCCTTTTTCGGAAAAGTGAACGCCGTGCGCTTCCATAGCCTCGCGCAGTTCCGTTATGGGGCGCTGTGGAAGCCGACCGCCGCCCGTAAACACGCCGTTTTTCCCCAGTGCGGAAACGACGGGCAGCAAGAAGCGCAAAGTCGAACCGCTTTCGCCGCAGTCAAGCGTTACAGGCGCTCCCTCGGCGTTTTCGGTGCGCGGGATCGGATGGACGCGCATCCGATTTTCGGAAAACGCCACCTTCGCGCCGAGCGCGGCAAGACAGCGGGCAGTCGCGCGGATGTCTTCGGACAGGACATTGCAGAGGATCTCCGTCTCGCGATCGCTGAGCGCGGCGGCGATCAGCAGCCGGTGTGCGTCGGATTTTGAGGAGATCGCGGGGATGCTGCCGCAAAGCTTCACAGGTGTCAGACGGACTTTCATGCTTCCAGCCCCTTTTGGATGATCGGCAGGAGTGCTGCGGTCTCCACCGTGTGCAGTACACAGTGCCCCAGCGTTTCGGGAATGACCAGCGTGATATGGCTGCCGCTTCGTTTTTTATCGGAAAGCGCCTTTTCGCAAAGGTCTTGCGCCGAAAAATCGGTCGCAGTCGGAAGTCCATACTGCCGAAGCAGTGCGGCGATCTCTTCCGAGCAATCCGTTTTTGTCAGCCCGCACCGATATGCCGCACGGGACATGATCACCATGCCGATGCCGACCGCGCTGCCGTGCGAGACGGAAAACCCGCTGCACCCTTCGATGGCGTGACCTAAGGTGTGCCCGAAGTTGAGAAGCCCGCGTCTGCCGCGATCCGTCTCATCCTCTGCCACGATGTCGCGTTTGATCTCTACGCACCGCGCGATGACCGTTTCCAAATTTTCGCGCGCGTCGTGCGATTGCAGGAAATCAAAGAAATCCCGATCAAACGCCGCACCGTATTTGATGACCTCCGCCATACCGTCCGCAAAGACTGCGTCGGGCAGGGTCGCGAGCGTTTCATAATCGCAAAGCACCGCCTTGGGCTGATAAAACGCGCCTGCGAGGTTTTTGCCCGCAGTGAGGTCCACCGCCGTTTTGCCGCCGACGGAGGAATCCACGCACGCAAGAAGGGTTGTCGGCACTTGCACAAAATCAATGCCCCGCTGGTACACGGCGGCGGCAAAGCCCGCCAGATCCCCGACCACGCCGCCGCCGAGCGCAACGATGCAGTCCGAGCGCGTTACATGATTTTCCGCCAAAAATTCCAGCAAATCCCTAAGCACGGTAAGGTTTTTGGAAGCCTCCCCGTTCGGGAATACGAACCGAAGCGTGCGAAGTCCCTCGGCTTGCAGGCTTCCCATCACCCGATCACCGTAAAGCGCGTTAACGATATCGTCGGTCACGATCACCGCCGTTTCGGCCTTCGTGACCTCACGTACACATGCCCCTGCACGGCTGAGCGCCCCTGCGGCGATGCGGACGGTATAGCACCGGCTCGCCTGCACTTCAATATTCTGCAAGGTCCTCGCCCTCCTTTTAATTGCGGTAAACGCCGTCGATCTGTTCTTTGCGGTCGCTGCCCGCCTTTAAGAGCGCATGGAGCGTCTGCGCGTCCTCGGCTTTGAGCGCGGCGGCGTACTGCTGCAAATTCGCGATCAGCACATCCAATTCCGCCGTAAGGTTATCCGCATTATCTAAAAACAGCTCTGTCCACATATCGGCGTTGAGCTTTGCCACGCGCGTGAGATCCTTATAGCTGCCCGCCGAAAAGCCCTTATGCACCTGCGCCTCGGGACTTTTGACATAGGCGTTGGAGACAACATGCGCGAGCTGCGAGGTATAGGCGATGATACGGTCGTGCTCGTCGGGATTCGAGATCTGGATGTTCGTAAAGCCGATGGACTTAAACAGCGCTTTTAGAGCGGCGAGCGTTTCGATGTCCGCATCGTCGGGCGGAATGAGGATCATGGATGCATTTTCAAACATCGTGACCTCGGAATACTGAAAGCCCGAGAAATGCAATCCCGCCATGGGGTGCGCGCCATAGAAGTGAAAGCCGTTTTCTTTTGCGCATGCCATCAGCGGCGCACAGATCGCGCGCTTGACACCACAGCAGTCCATAACGATCGCGCCTTTTTTAAACTTCGCCGCATTTCGCTGTACAAAGTCGAGCGTATCCTGCGGATAGAGCGCGACGATCAGCAGATCACACTGCTCTAAGTCCTGCTCGTGCAGTTCTTCATCCACCGCGCCCAACAGCTTGGCTTTCAAAAGCACATCGCGGTCGATGTCCGTGCCGAGCACGGTGTGTTCCGTATTGTATTGGAGCGCCTTGGCGATTGAGCCGCCGATGAGCCCCAAACCGATAATTCCGATCTTCATGGCTTACAGTTCCTTTACCGCTTGCAGAATTTTTCCCACGCCTTTCGTCACCTCGGCGAACTCCTCGGGACGAAGCGCCTGCGGGCCGTCGCACAGCGCGTGCGCGGGATCGTTGTGGACTTCGATCATCAAGCCGTCCGCGCCGCAGGCGGCTGCCGCGAACGCCATGGGCTTGACAAGCCGTGCGATACCCGACGCATGGCTCGGGTCCACGACCACGGGCAGGTGCGACATTTCTTTTAACATGGGCACGGCGGACAGATCCAGCGTGTTGCGCGTTGCCGTTTCAAAGGTACGGATGCCGCGCTCGCAAAGGATGACGTTTTCGTTGCCCTCCGCCATAATGTATTCGGCGCTCATCAAAAGCTCCTGCAAGGTGGCGGCAAGCCCGCGCTTTAAGAAGATCGGCTTATCCGTTTTGCCAAGCTCTTTTAAAAGCTCGAAATTCTGCATATTGCGCGCGCCGACCTGAATGATGTCCACATCCTCGAACAGCGGCAGGTGCGAAGCGTCCATGATCTCGGTCACGATGGGCATGCCCGTTTCCTTTTTCGCTTCAAGCATCAGCTTTAAACCATCCTCGCGCATGCCCTGGAACGCGTAAGGCGAGGTGCGCGGCTTAAACGCGCCGCCGCGTAAAATTTTCGCGCCGGCTTTCTGCACGTCCTTGGCGATCGAAATGATCTGCTCGCGGCCTTCGATCGAGCAGGGCCCCGCAAAGAACTGGAAGTTCCCGCCGCCGATCTTCACGCCGTTTACTTCAATAACGGTGTCGTCCGGGTGAAATTTGCGGTTGGCGTTTTTGTAAGGCTCGGAAATGCGCTTCACGTTCTCGACGATATCCAGCCCCTGGATCAGGTCGATATCGACCTTGCTCGTGTCGCCGATAAGGCCTAAGATGGTCTGAAATTGTCCGACGACCGAGTGGACGGCGAGTCCCTGATTTTCGAGCCAGTCCGTCAGATTTTTGACCTTTTTTTTGTCTGCGTTGTCCTTTAAGATAACAACCATTTTACATCGCTCCTAAAAAATTTCATAAAAAAACTCCGCAGTGCCGTTCACTGCGGAGTAGCTTTACAGAACACACGAAAAAACGAAAACTACACATTGCAAGCGAACGCCGAAGAAACCCTACCGTAAAAGCCGGTAAAGTAAAAGTAAAAATATGCGTACGCTTTTGTCAACGCAAGTTTCGACATTTCGCTTTTCCTTTCGTTTTTCTCTGCGGCAACTTTGACCGCCGGAAGTATATTAGCACCGCGTGCGCGGTTTGTCAACCCTTTTTTTACCGTTTCCCGATTCAGCGGCGGCGGGCGGCGCGGTCGCTTTGCACGGCGCGCACCAGCGTCATAAACTTCGGGGGCTTGCCGTACATCAGGACGCCCACGCGATAGATCGCGGCGGCAAGATAGCCTATTCCTATGGTGCTGCCCACAAGGAGCGCGACCGAAAGCACGACTTCCCACGGGGCAACGCTGCCCATGCAGATGCGCGTAAACATCGCCATGGGCGAGGTAAACGGCACAAAGGAGGCAACGCGCATCAGGACACTGTCCACATCGCCGAGCATGGAGAATATGGAGACAAGAAACGCGATCAGCATCAAGAACGTCACGGGCATGACCAAAGTGTTGATGTCCTCCAAGCGGCTTGCAAGCGAGGCGAGCGCCCCGTATAAAAATGCATACAGCAAAAAGCCCAGCACAAAAAACAGGATCGTGTACAGCAGGATCGACAGCGGCATGTCGAAAATAGACGCCATCGTGGCGTTGTCCGCCCAAAATTCCGCATTGACACGATACAGCAGAAATGCGCTGCCCAAAAGGAGTATCAGCTGTGTAAAGCCCGCAGCCCCCGCGCCGAGCACCTTGCCGAACATCAGGCTCGTCGGCTTGGCGCTGGTGATCAGCAATTCCATAGCGCGCGAGCTTTTCTCCACGGCGACGCTTTGCGCGACAAGCTGCCCGTACATCATCACCGCCATATACAAAAGGAACATCAGGATATAGGTGTAAAAGAAGGTTTGCGACTGGTCGTTGCCTAAAGTGACGGGCACGGCGGTGACTGCGGCGGTCAAGATCCCCGTCACCTGCGCTTCGGAAAGCCCGTAAGCGCTCAGCTGCATGCTGCGAAGCCGTGCGGAAAGCGCCTCGCTGACCGTCATGGCGGTCATATCCGTCATGGCGGCGGTCTCGGTGATATACTGGTACTGCGTTGGGCTTATAAGCCGGATCACCGCATCATATTCCCCGGAAAGCACGCGCTCATGCAATGCCGCTTCGTCCGCTGTGTCGGCTACGACGCGGTCATCGGGCAAAACGGTCTGCAAATACGCCGCGACCTCCTGTGACTCCGCTTCGGAAGCACCCGCCACCGCCACGGTGCGTCCCTCGCCCCCAACAAGTCCCGAAAGAAAGTCCCCGTTTGAAAAGCGCGGGAAGCACAGCACGACCGCCATAATCAGGATCAAAATCACCGTTGTCGCTACAAACGCCTTGTTCTTGGCATAACTCAAGTATTCAAACGCGAAAATGTGCCGAAATTGTTTCACACCGACGCCCCCTTCGTGTAATGCACAAAAATCTCGTTCAAGGACGGTTCGCGCACCGAAACGGCGTCCAGCACATCGGCACAGGGCTCCAGCGCACGATAAAGCGCCGCCTTGTCGGCAGGGTCTCGAAGCGTGACCGCAAGCGTATCGTCCTGTAGATCCATATTTATGAGCCACGGCGGTGCGCTTTCGCGCAAGGCGGTCTGCACACGCACAAGATCTGTGCCGCAGATGTCCACTACGTTGCGCGGGAAACTGCGCTTGATGTCGCGCAGCGCACCGGCAAGGGCGATCTCCCCTTCGTGGAGAATGGCAATATCGTCGCAGAATTCCTCGATATAGTTCATCTGGTGGCTGGAAAACAGCACAATCTTCCCCTGTGCGATCAGCTCGCGCACCACGTCTTTGAGAAGCTGTGCATTGACGGGATCAAGCCCCGAAAAAGGCTCGTCCAAGATCACGATCTGGGGGTCGGCGATCAGGGTCGCGACCAGCTGGATCTTCTGCTGGTTGCCCTTGGAAAGCGTTTCGAGCCGTTTGTCGCGATACTGCGTGACCTCCAAGCGTTTCAGCAGCCGTTCGGCGTTCTGCACCGTTTGCTTTTTGGAAAGCCCCGCAAGCCTCCCGAAGTACACAAGCTGTTCAAAAATCGGCTTTTTGGGGTACAGGCCGCGCTCCTCCGGAAGATAGCCGATACGCACACGGTCCGTATGCAGACGCTCGCCGTCAAGCAGCACCTCGCCGCCGTCGGGCGGAAAAACCTGCATCACGATCCGAATGCTTGTGGTCTTGCCCGCGCCGTTGCGCCCAAGCAGCCCGAGCGCACGCCCGCCCTCGGCCGCAAACGAAACGCCGCGCAGCACGCATTTTTCGCCGAAGCTTTTTTCTAAATTTTTGGCTTCCAGCCGCATAAAAGTTTGCACCTCCGCACTTGATTGACAGTGCCAAATGATATATAATTAGGATACAGCAAAAGTATACCACATTTTTCGGGGTATCTGCCCCGGACGAAATACAGAACTGCGAGGTCAACATGGTTCGAGAACTCGGTGAAAAAAACCTGATCTATCAAATCCGCCAGTACCGCATGAAGCGGCGCGTGCATTATTTCCCGGAGGTAGGCTCTACCAACGCCGCTGCAAAGGAACTTTGTGAAAAAGGCAAGGGCGCGGGCGCACTTGTGGTCGCGAACTGCCAAACCGCAGGACGCGGCAGACTCGGCCGTGATTTTGCTTCGCCGCCCGATACCGGTGTCTATTTGAGCGCCGTATATACGCTTTCCGGCGCGGAAAAGAATTTGGACATCCTTTCGTCGCTTGCGGGCCTTGCCGTGCGGGACACGCTTTACAATATGTTTGATCTTCAGGTACAGGTGAAGTGGCCCAACGACATTTTGCATGAGGGGCGCAAGCTCTGCGGCATTTTGTGCGAAGTCGTCAACGAGCAGAACCGCCCGAAGTTTGTAATCGTCGGCGTGGGACTCAATGTGCAGCGCGGCGCATTCCCTGATGATGTGGACTGCATCGCGGGTGCGATCAGCGAATCCTACCAAGGCGAGATCGACCGCAACGAGCTTTGCGTTGAGCTTGTGCACAACATGGACCGTTATATTCAAAGAAGCGGCGCGCTGCTCGAGGATAAAAAAGAGATCACAGACCGCCTGAAAGCGTGCTCGGCGACCATTGGGCAGACCGTGCGTGTGCAGACGCCGGACGGCGATTTTGATGCGCGCGCTGTGGACATCGCGCCGAACGGCGGGCTGGTGGTCAGCACCGCAGAGGGTGAAAAGATCATCACGGCGGGCGAAGTCGTGCACATACGGTAAGTCAAATTGCATTTGCATTTTCGTGGGAGGCGCAGGCTGTGCCTCCCCTTATTTTTATCATATTGCAGCCCGATTGGCAACCCTGAATTTTCGGAGAGCTTGAGTCAGATGCACTGCGCCTTGTTTGACATTTAGTAGATGTCATTTCTTGCCGTATTCTAACATAAAATACTTCTGTTGACAAGTACTAAATGTCAATAAGGAGGATTTTATGTTCAAGAACAAAAGCGCGGACGGACGCAACAACCTTTGCGGCAAAAAAATCGAACACTTGCGCCGTGCGCAGTCCCCTTATATGAGCCAAAGAATGCTCGCCGACCGTTTGCAGCTCATGGGGCTGGATGTGGATAAAAATGCCGTACAGCGCATGGAGTGCGGCTAGCGGTTCATCACGGATATTGAGCTTGCGGCGCTGTGCCGCACCTTCGGCGTCACCCCAAACGCACTTTTGGATTTTGATGACACGGCGGATGCCGAATGACGGTGCTTTGCTTTTCTGAAAAGCCCGTCCGCAAAGCCGGCATAAAAAGCCTGCGCCATATTTTGCAAAAACCGCTTGACAGAAAGGCGAACCTTTGCTATAATTATCACCGTTGCGAAAGCAGCAAAACAGAATATGCGAGAGTGGCGGAATCGGCAGACGCGCACGTTTGAGGGGCGTGTGGTAATCCCGTACGGGTTCAAGTCCCGTCTCTCGCACCAAAGATAAAAGCCTTGCATTTTCAACGGATGCAAGGCTTTTCCTTTTGTATCAAGGGTTCGGCGGTTCTATGCTTTTCTAAATTCTTAGAAATTTATCGTATTTTTTAGAGTGAATTCCAGCCGTTTTGAAACATTTATGCCACGAAAATATGACACAAAAGCAGCGGTTATTCTTCTGTTTTCGGTGGGTACATGGTGCTGAAATATTGATTCAAGGAAGCATCCACGCTGTCCTCTTTTTCCTGCATGGTGTGCTGGTATACCGTCTTCAGCATATTGTTCGTGGCATGTCCCATGCGCTCCATGGCGTACTTGTCCGGGATGTTCAGCGACAGCATGACCGAAGCGTTGTAATGCCGAAGATCGTGAAAACGAAAGTGCGGCAATCCGAGCCGTTCCAGCGCATATGTAAACTCATCGCTGATCTGATTCGGCGTCAGTGTAACGAGCGGCAATCCTGCATCTTTTCGGCTTTGGATCTTTTCCATTATAAAATCATAAATCTTGAGCGTACGGTTGCCGGAGTATGATTTCGGTGTTTTCACCACCCACTCCCCTTCACTGTTCAGCACCATCGATTTTGATACGGTCACCGTTTTTCTACGGAAATCAATGTCGGTGTAATCCAGCGGAGAGATCTCGCCGCGGCGAAGTCCCAAGCACGCCGAAAGCATGATCGGCAGCTCGATCTCCTTGCCCGCAGCATATTGCAGCAGCTGACGGATCTCCTGCTCTGTCGGGATCGTGATTTTGGGCTTTTCCTTTTGCGGAAGCGCAACGGTTAGATCGACTTTCCCTTTCAGCGCCGCTGAAAGAAGCCCATAAATATTGCGCACGGTTTTATAAGCATGCGTCTGTGCTTCTGTATTGATCGCAGACTGCACATCCTGATTACTGAGCCGAAAGACAGGCTTATCTATAATGTCTTTCAAATAGTGATTGCGCATGCGCCGATACTCGCGAATCGTGGACGGTGAAAGAATATTACTTTTGCTGTCGATATACTGATCTATGGCTTCGCCGACGGTGATCTTCGTCGGCGATCTTTTGTCTTTATAGGTTTGCAGATACAGATTCGCCGCATATTCGGCGTCCGCTTTACGTTCTGCCGTAAACGATTTATACTTTCCGTTGCCGATATGCACACGGACGCGGTAGTTCCCGCTCGGAAGTTTTTTCGCTGTTGCCATATGGCTATCCCCTCTCTCACTTTGTGACACGGTGTCACAAAGTGAATTTTTTTCGCAAATTGGAAAAAGTATGGTATACTATAGTTCAGATTGGAGGTCTCACGATGGGTAAATATGAAGATACCGTTTCGCTTTGGCAGTCTTATTCAATTACCACGGAAAGCGAACTGGATAAATATTTGAGTAACTTCCGCATCATTTTCGCATACAACTCCGGGAAGATTGAAAATGCAGACGTCAGCTTCCATGACACGCGTGAGATCTTCGAGAACGGCAGCGTCACCGGTTACACCGGTGAGACGCGCGCGCTGTTCGAGCAGCAGAACCAAAAGCTCTGCTATGACTATCTGCGCGGAAAGATCGTCGCCAAAGAACCAATCTCCGTAGATCTGATTCGGGAGATCCACAGGATCCTGACAAGCGGGACGTATGACGAGCGGCGCTATGTGGAAAACGGCGAGCGCCCCGGTGAATTCAAAAAGCATGATTATGTCACCGGTATCCATGAGGTCGGCTCTCCCGTAGAAACGGTCGCCGAGGATCTGCAGGAGCTTGTAGACGAGATCAACGAATACAAGGGCACGCAGTATTTACGAGTCGGTGCATATCTGCACGCGCGGTTTGAGAGCATCCACCCGTTTGCCGACGGGAACGGGCGCGTAGGCAGAACACTTTTGAATTATTACTTCATGATTCACGATCAGCCGCCGCTGGTTGTGTATGATGAAGATAAAGGCTTGTATTATGCGTGTCTGAACAAATATGACGAACAGGAAGCGTTGGATTCCCTGGAAGAGTTTTTGAAATATGAAGTGGAAAAGACGTGGGATAAAACGCTAACGCTCGCGCAGTCGGGCGAAGCGCCGCAGCATAAGCCTTTAACTGACTTTTTGCCGGAAATGTAGTAAACTTTGATAGGAAAGAGCAGCCGAAAGGTCTGCTCTTTTTTATTTTCTACTATCCCCTTCTCGCTTATGCTCAGTTATGAAGCTTTCAAATTGCCGGTATACTTTTCTTTCCAACGGTGCCGTCAAAAACTTATTGCGACGGTACAGTTCCTCCATACGTTTCGCTCTCCATTGGGCAGAGGATAGTGAAATCGCGCAAGCATCCGCAATTTCTTCGGGCGTATGCAGATTCAACCCCCATAATACACACGCAGGCGCCAGCAGCCGAATTGCATACATATTGGCTTCCTGCTCATCCTCCGGGTGCGCGCCTTCAAACTGTCGCGCATGATAGCCCTCTTTCAAAGCGTGGCCGAGAAAAATATGGCCAAGTTCATGCGCGACCGTAAACCTCTTGCGCGTTATGGGCATAGTTTCATCATAAATCACGAACCATTGCGCATCTATCAAGATGCTAAGCCCGCACTGGTTATCGGAAAGCATCTGCGCCTGTTCATTTTTAAGAACGCGGATTCCCGCCGTCTTCGCAATGCGCAGCACATGGACGGGCAGCTGCGTGACATGAAAGTCTATCAGTGTTTGCCAAGCCGCATTTCTGATCCCCTTATATCTGCCATATACCACACTTGATCACCTCAAAGGATAGCCTGTCCTTTGAGGATTTTTTTATCCCTTGTTAGAAGTCCTCGTCCGACTCTTTTACAGAACGTAATTTTTCGATCTCTTCTTTGTTTAACTGAACGGTGGCTCCCCCGGCGTTCTGTCCTCTTGCTGCAATGTATGCAGCCGTTTCCGCATCATCAGGCGGGAGATCCAACAAGCGGTCTACTGCTGGTTGCATAGATTTCTTTTCTCTATAAGCATGAATAAGATCCTTTTCATGGCTTGTAAGTCTGATAGGATCACTTCCGCGCCGTTGTGTATTTTCCCGTCCCAACAAAAAGTCTAGAGAAATCTGAAAGTAATCGGCAAGCTTACATAGGCTTTCGGTATCTATATCAATTTTGCCATTTTCCCAATATGATAGTGTGTTTTGCGCAACACCAAGGTATTTTGATAGTTCTTTTTGTGTTACTCCTTTTTGCTGTCGTAATTCTTTTATTCTGTAAACCACGATTCAACACCTCCCTTTCATATCAATATAATTGATTAAAATCCCGTGTTCAATGATTTATCAAGATTTTTGATTTTTAGTGTTGACAGATCAATTTTTTTGATATATAATATCAGTAAACTTGATATTCGAGGTGCACTATGGAACCTTTACTTGTAATTTTAAGAAAATCTGCCGGACTAACGCAAAAATCTGCGGCTGAACAATTAGGTGTTGGTCAATCAACTATTTCTATGTGGGAGTCAGGCGCCAGCAAACCCCGAATAGAAATGCTGAAGAAAATTTCAATAGTATACGGTTGTGATATTAAGCTGCTTCTGGAGAGCTTTTGCGGGCAGTAACTGAAAATAGGATGATGCTCTATGCCGAGATTAAAACAAACCGAAGAACAAAAGCAAAATAAATATTTGGTTGCCAACATCAAGCGCGAAATGGAAGTTTGGTCGGTATCCAAAGAGCAGCTTGCCAAGCGTACCAACATATCCCTTGCGACGCTATACAATCGGCTGAATAACCCCTCTGATTTTCATCTCTCAGAGCTGCGCCGCATTGCGCAGTCCCTGCACACTACGGTGGAAGATTTGATGCGCGTCGTTTGAAAGGAGCAGCAGCCATGAATAAAGTTCATCCAGAATTACCCGAATATTGCTACACCGTTTTCCCTACCACCGGCGAATTTGCTCTGCTGCGCCGTGGGGAGCGCGGATACTGTCCGATTGACGTCAGCTTAGCGGGCAGCCCAGACATCCGCAGCCTTGCCGACAAGCTGAATCAGCAATTCGGTATCACGAAAGAGCAAGAAGCAGAGATGCTTGCCGGCGCTATGCACGGGTGGGATAACTCCGACACCAGCCCCAAACAAATATGATGAGACCAGAAAGAGAGTCAAAAAGATACAGACACAAGAGCAATCCGTGCGTTTGTATGACACCTCGGCGTGGTTTTACGGAATACGATAAAATACCCTGTATTCGTTTTGTCGTTGGGTGGGGATAGTGGTCGCATAATACCGACGCAAAAACTGGAACTACAGTTGATGCTTTTTGCGACGGCAGAAAATTAAAGCGGAAGGACAACAGGGAGATTCCATAATGCAAATAAATTTGCATCAGTAAAAATGATTTCCGCAAATTTTTCCGCAACGAATTCCACTAAAAATTCAGAAAAATTGAAGTCCAAAATCACTTGTTTTAAGTCGAATAAGATTACTTCCCAGGATAATTTTCGATCTTTCTTAGAAGATTTTTCCTTCAGCTTTATTAAAAATTTCGCTATCAAATAGATATGCAAACTCGGCAATATTTCGGACAACACAAAACCACAAAAGCTGATGAACACCCAGAAAAAATGTTCACAAGTAAAGATGGACGGAGGAAAAACAACGATGTGCATAACAACACTCCTTTGGTGTTTGCCTTCCGTATCACCGCCTTTCTTTTTGCTTTAATTCTTGCGTCCATTTGCTTTTTTGTTTGGCGGAAGGAAAAATAAATTTTGTCTTATACCTTATTAATTACGTAATCGCCCAAAAAAAGCAAGTAAGCTTTTTTGCATAGGAAATCAATAAAAAATAGCACAGGGTTAAGTCCCTGTGCTGTCTGCAAGGTCGTTGTAAATATGTGAATTTTACTGGAGAAAATTATGAAAGCCATCCCTCAAAACAAAGATGCAGATCACAAAGATTAACTTTATGACATCATGTCACAAAGTGCTATACCGGGTCTCCCGAGCAGAAAGGACGTAGAAGTATGGCAAAGATCATCGCAATCGCAAATGAAAAAGGCGGCGTCGGCAAAACGACCACTGCGCTGAATCTCGGCGCAGGGCTTGACAAGGCCGGGAAACGCGTGCTGCTTGTGGATGCAGATCCGCAGCGCAGTTTGACCGCCGTTGCACTCGCCCACGAGGAGCAGCAGGAAAAGATCTATCTGTCCGACTATATGCATGCTGTCATGCTGGGCGACAGAAGCCCCCGCGTCACGGTGCAAAAGTATACCGACGGCATCGACTATATCCCCGCGAACAAAGAGCTGCGCAACACAGCGTTATCTTTGGTCGGCGTCCCGACCGGGCGCGAATGCGTGCTGAAAACCATTCTCGAACCGCTGCGCGACAGCTACGATTACATTCTGATCGACTGCTCCCCGTCACTCGACTTGCTGCCGGTCAACGCGCTGACAGCATCCGACAGCGTGCTGATTCCCGTGAAAGTGGACGCCATGTCCGTGGAAGGCATCACCAGCATTTTAGAGTATATCCAAAGCATTCGGGCGTACTACAACCCCCGCCTTACCATTGAAGGCATCTTGATCACGATGCTCGATCTGCGCACGGTTCTCGGTCGTTCCGGCTTACAGGATCTGCACGAGTGCGGCGATGCGCTGCAAATTCGGGTGTTTGATACATATATCCCGTATTCCGTGCGTGCGCAGGAAATGGCGTCAAAAGGCGTCAGCATATTTGCCTTTAATCCTAAGGGCAAAGTTGCAGATGCCTACCGCCGCTTAACCGAGGAGGTCTTGCGCAATGGTTGACAAGCTCACTTTCAAAATGCCAGATGCCCCCTCTCCCACGCCGCCGATCGGCGCGAACGTCGGCGAAGGCTTATTTGTTTCCGTGCCGTTGGCACAGATCCAAACCTTTCCAAACCACCCGTTCCGTGTCCAAATGAACGAAGATATGCAGGAGCTTGTGGAGAGCGTACAGGATCACGGCATACAGGAACCGGTCACGCTGCGCGCTATGGACGGGTACTATCAGCTTTTATCGGGCCATCGTCGGTGTAAAGCTGCTGAACTTGCGGGCCTAACGGAAGTCCCGGCGATCATAAAGCATGACATGGACGACTACACGGCAACGGTATGGATGGTGCAGGCCAACCGCCGCCGCTCGCATATTGCACCCTCCGAGCTGGCAAAGGCATATGCCATGGAAATGGACGCGCTACGTCATCAGGGCAAAAAAGCAGACGGCGCTGCCGCCGAATCTTGGAGTGCGAACCAAATCGCAAAAGATTCGGGCGTCAGCAGCCGTCAGGTGTATCGCTACATACGGTTAGCCAAGCTCATTGATCCGCTGCTTACTATGGTGGACAACAGCGCCGAAAAAGTTAAAGCAGATCCGTCTAAACAGATCTTCGTCATGCCGATGGCAGTTGCTTTGACGCTGGCGGATCTCCCACACAAGCAGCAACAACTGTTATATGACTGCATTTGCCAAACCGGCAAGGCGCCCACCCTCTCGCAAGCCGCAGAGCTTTACAAGATGAATGAGCAGAACGGGATGACCGTCGAAACGATTTCTGCCGTTCTCAACGAGACGAAGAAAAAGAAAGCGGCTGCCTGCCCGTTCAGTTCGGATTTCATAGATGCGGTTCTATTGTTCTGGCATGAAGACTCGCTTGCTGCCCACTACCGAACAGATACTACGCAGAAGTTCACAAAGCGTGTCTTACGCACTTATCGGCATCGAGGCTACACAGGCCCGATTGCCGAAGTGCAAACACATATCGACGGTTATTCTGATGGCTTATATATCTATGCACAGCATAAAAGCCATCTGTTAACGTGGACAAAAGTTGCCGTCCGTATTGGCGAGTTGATTGGGCTTGGACGCTATCAAGATCCTTTCCAAAAGCCCAAAGAGCAACCTGCCCCACCCGCAGAAGCCACACTTTGTGACACGGTGGCACAAAGTGCGCAGCCGGCCGCGAACCTCCGGCAGCTGCGCAACAAACAAGAGCGTGAAGCATTTTTAGAGAATTATGCGTGCTGGGGCGTTTGGAAAGAGATTCCCGAGCTGCGGGTGCGGTTTTACAAGTACGATCTGCCAAATGGTGCGCGGATCGTCGCGCAAACCTATGTGCACCCGCCAATCCCCTATATACCCGACAGAAATCAAGAGTATATGGTCGCCGAGTATGCCCTGTTGCTGCCGGAAGGCGATGACTTTCGGGGACAGTATGGGCAGGAACACACGTTTTACCGTCCAAACGGTGCGTCGAAAAGCACGCTTATCGCGTATTTGGCCGAGAAAAAGCCGTGGGTTGCAAACTTTGATTAAACGCACTTTTTTCTCATCATATCTACCAACAACAGTCTTTTGACTGATTGCATCATACTCTCCTTTCTGAAGATTCCCGATCAGGACTCGAAAACTCGTGCAGTCTCTGACCAGCTGCACAGCCCGGCAAGTATGGGTTAGCGCCGGGAACCTTTACGAGAATAGAATAGTTTAGGCGGGTTTGCTTATGAAGATTTATTCGGTTAATAAAGATGGAAGCTTTTGCAGGGAGTTTTATCGGCTGTTGTCGCTTGGGCAACTGACAAACATACAGGATCTTTATGATTTTGAGCTCGACGAGACTGTGATGGTAGGAACAATTCTGTCACAGGATAGGAGGCGCCCGGATGTCTGCATTTTCTGAGAACTTGAGATATTGGCGCAATGCGCGTGGTTTGAGTCAACGTCAAATTGCAAAGCAACTCGGCATGGAGCACAACAATTATGGTGTCTATGAAACCGGAAAGCATGAGCCGAGCCTACGGACACTCGTCAGAATTTCAAATGTACTCCGTGTTTCGGTGGATACCTTGCTGCGTGGTACGGCAGAAGAAATCGGGATGAGAAAAGAGTCCTGAGGCACCCTATTGGGGAAGCAAAAGGAATACAGAAAGATGGTAAAAGGCCAATCTTAGAAAGGAGCAAAAAAATGATTGAAAAGATTCCGCCAAAAGAGAGCGAGAAAAAAGTCTGCGTTCCCGGATGCATATATGTTGTTAACTCAGATACACGTAGCGAACAAGGCGAGGTATTGAAAGCTGGATCGCCGGTTCAAGTCCTACAACAGCCAAAACAAGATATGGCAGTCGTCAAGGATTTCCGTGGTGTCCAATGGGAAGCGGACCCGTGGCAACTTTCTAAAGAAGCTATCCAAGGAACTCCAACACGAGGACGGATCTGGCTTTCCCGTGCTCAAATACGTCTTTACGCTTTCTTTAATGCTGTTGATCAGCGGTCCGAATTCATTGTCGGGCTCATTATCTTTCTTCTCATATGCACATCTCTTTTTTGCCTTTTTGCGGCTAACACCGGAATAGCATTGAACCCACTACTGCCAATCGTATTTGTATTTTGTTTGTCTTTTATCCTTCTGCTCGCCTTTTTATCTGATAATATTGCGCTTCGCCTTTCCCCACATGCAGGTAACTATTTGTGTAAAAAAGAAAACCTGCAGGAACTTGAAGTGTTGCTTGGAATGCAAAAAACGAATGTTGGGAAGGAGCTCAAAAATGATCAGTGAAATCAAGCAAACATACGATCCCGGCACTATTTATCTTGTGAATGAGGATATAACAACATACCATGAATCTGATGCTCCGATTAACGGGAAAACGTTACATGTAGGTACCCCTGTGATATACGTTCATACCATGCAAAAGGTGGATTCAGATAAAGTTTATTATATTGTTCGGGATTATACCGGGCAGCTTTGGTATTTGGAGAGCAAAGAATATTTAGATAAGAACCCCGTGCACACGATGCCTCCAAAAAGGAAAATATCTTTTTATAAAATGCTATTTTCACTGCGAGTTTGGATTCCAATAACCGTTATCTGGGCATCTATATTAGCAATAACTGCGGTTAGTCTTCATGGCATTCTCTTGTGCGTGCTCTTGTTATCTTACTTTTTCGCACTATGTTTTGGGGTGTGCCTTAGTAAAACTCCCAACTATCTTCTATGTACAAATGAGGAGAATTTGCAAGAGCTGGAAGTATTACTTGCCGAGACAGGTTCAGAACACGATAGTTTATCTTGTATATCCGCGTATGACAACAATCAAGATAATCAGCAGCCCTAAGTATTGCGTTAGTTCTAACATTTGTCTTACCTCCTTTCCGAGATATTCGTTCACTTATCAAAACCTAAGTAAAATCCAAAAGACTCATCTCCCTTGTACTATTTATGTAAGGTTGTCAATTCGTCCCTACATAAATAGTATGCAGAAAATGAGTCAAAAATGAAAAACATGAAGTTTTTTGTTGAAAGAAAGTTGTTTATGACCGTTTTCAGCCAAAATTTGAAGAAATATCGAAAGCTATGCAAAATGACACAACAGCAAATAGCTAAATTGTTGAAAGAATCCGAACATGTCTTTTGATAATGGTTTCTAATTAATAAAAAGATAGCTTTATCTTGTTTCTGAATAAATAGGATTTGGAATAGAATGCTGCTTAATATATGTTATTAAATCAATTACGTCTATATATGCGTCAACATACATTTTCGAATATTTTTCTGAGAATGCTTTTTCTAATTTCTTTTTTTCTGATAGAACCACAATATTGTTTATATTTCCGTTAGGCGTAAGAGCAATATACAGTTTAAGCAATTGCATTATCATATCATGAATTTCAGAATGTAACATATCCATTTCTTCAAACAATCGATTTCGTAATGATTCCGTCTCTTTATCTTGTAAAGAGAAAGAAAGCATTTTTATCGTGTTTGATAAGGTTTGTATTTCGTCCGTTAGCCCCAATAAACGATTTTGTATAGCAATATAATCTTGTTCTGTTATCGAAACAGGAGTAATTTCATTGATGAGCGTATTCAGATAATTAGGGTCTGTTTTTGTAAACAGTACAGCAGCTTTTTCAATGATTTGATCAGAAATTTTTTCTTTCTGCGTAAAGCGCATGTTTTCAATATTATTTTTATAAGATGTTTGATTTGTTTTTCTAGATGAAATTGCAGAAGTAATTAGCGCGACCATCGCTACAGCTGCAGTGATAACACTCGGAATAATAGCCTTTAACAATTCAAATTCCAATTCTGACATAATACTCTCCTACATGATTAGTTAACTATTTTATTTTACATAAAAATTCTAATATGTCAAAACATTAATTTTCAAAAAGGAAATTCTAATGGCTACTATCTTTCGAATCGAAAAACAAAAGAATTACACGGTGATGTCGAACCATCATCTGAAAAACGCAGCCTTGTCGCTGAAAGCAAAAGGGCTGTTGTCACAGATGCTGTCGCTGCCGGAGAATTGGGATTACTCCCTCAAGGGGCTTGCGAAGATCAACAAGGAAAGCATAGACGCAATCCGCACCGCCGTGTGGGAGCTGGAAAAGGCGGGCTATATCGTGCGCAGCCAGGGGCATGGCGAACGCGGAAAGTTCTCCGGGATCGAGTACATAATTTATGAAACGCCGCAGCTTGGCACAGAAAAAGCCGACGCTGATACGCCGGCACAAACTCCAAGTGAAGCTACAAATGAAAAGCCTGCTTCTGTTGCGGGAAGCTCGAAAAACGTTGATATACAAGGGATTTCACCGTGGTTGGAAAATCCAACATCGGTGAAAAAGCAGGCAAAATCGCAACCGAACATTTCACCGAGGTTGGATTTTCCGACATCGGATAATCCGACATCGGGAAATCCAACCTCGGAACAAATAAATACGAAAGATATTAAATATATAAATATATTAAATAATCCATCTATCCATCAGAGAGATAAAGAAACAGCAGAAAAATCTATAACGGCGCAAGAGCAGTTTGAAGGACAGATGGATTTCACGCAAACGCTTGCCATTGTAGAGACTACGGATGCAGGTTTTGCGCAGCTGCTTGCCGACTGTGATATAGACTGCCTGCCTGAGGCCGCACAGCCACTGCTGTGCGCTGCTTTGGAAAAGATGTATCGCGCACCGTCGCTGAAAATCGGCGACGTGACCGTGTCGCAAGCACAGATCCGCGAACGGCTGGTTCTGCTTAACGGTGACATCCTGCAAAGCATTTACGCCGCCTATCTGTCCGCCGACAAAGCGGACAAGCCCATCAAGAACCGCATGGGTTATCTCATGTCCATGCTATACAACAACGTTATCATTGAACTTGCAGAACAGGAGGCGATTGCGCAGGAAAGTGATGCGACGACGATCCGGCTTATTGAGCGCGGTATTTTGGATCCGCTGCACTATTTGCATAACGACAACGCCGCGATCCGTGCCGCCGCCGAACGTCGCATGGCAATACAGGACAGCAGTTGAAAAGCATCTCCACAGTAGAACAGCCGTAAAGTCGAGGAGGAACAGCGTGGACGCGAAAGAATTTCTGAATCAAGCAACTGTGTTAAACGAGAAGATCAATATGGACTTCCTGCATCTGCAAAAGCTGCGGCAGATGCTCGAACGGCTCGGCGGCAGCGGTCTTCAGCGCGAGTATGTACAGGGCGGCGAGCTGCCTAACTCCCCTGCCACCAAGATCGTGGATCAAATCACCGATTTGGAATCAGAGATTGACCGCGAGCTTGCCGAGTACGAAGTAGTCTTAGAGCAAATCAAGGAGGCAATCGCGTCTTGCGAGGATCAGAATGAAATTCGCATTTTAAAAGGCAAGTATTTAGAAAATCGAAATCTAACCGACGTTGGTCAAGAACTCGGACTTTCGGTAAGCAGAACTTATGCATTACATAAAGCCGCGATAGCAAAAGTTGCAATTTTCTTGAAACCGCAGTAAAGGACAGGAAAAAACAGGAAGAAAAAGTAAGAAACAGGAAAAAACAGGAATTGATTTTGCAAATCGCCTGTTTTAAAATATAATTAGTTTATAAGACCCCAAGAAATAAAGTTGTCGGCGAAAATAGCGCATTGCGTTTCCCTAAAAAATGTGATAAATTATTACATGTGCGGAACATGTATTTATTATTGCGTATTGTGGGAAAAGGGGATATGCGTTGTGGCAGGCAAATTCGTTTGGCGAAAATTCAGTTCTGTCGATTTGAACGATCGTTTTTTTGATTCACTTAAAGCCGATTATCCGGATTTTATTGATTGGTTTCGCAAGAAACAAATAACAAACAAAGATGCTTTAGTTTACAGCGATGACAAAGGCGTTGGTGCATTTTTATACCTTAAACGCGAAAATGTTGCCGGAGATTGTTCTCCGCTTATAGTGAACGGGGTTGCTCTTCCAAACATTCCACGTCTTAAGATCGGAACTTTACGTTTGGCAGAACGTATAAGGAAACAGCGCCTTGGAGAAGGTGCACTGGGCGTTTCTCTTTGGTTTTGGCGTGAGACTCAGTATGACGAAGTATATGTAACGATTTTTGAAAAGCATAAGGAATTGATACGGCTGTTTGAAAGATTCGGCTTTACAAACATCGGGAAAAACCACAGAGGAGAATGTGTTTATTTAAAGAGTCGGAAGTCCTTGGATTATAGTGATCCATATAAATCTTTTCCTTTCATTTCAAGCAGCTTTGAAGCTGCCGGTCTATTGCCAATCAACGACTTCTTTCACGATCGTCTTTTCCCTTATTCTGAATTGGTCGGCAATAACAGTGAAATCGTAGAAGCAACCGCAGGGAATGGAATTACAAAAGTATTTCTTGCAGCACCATATTCTCCACCGGCATATAAAGTGGGAATGCCGATATTTATTTATCGCAAGTTCACTGGGAACGGACAAAAGGCATATAAATCCGTAATCACCTCCTATTGCACCATAAGCAAAATAGATATCATTAAAAGCAATCAAATCGCTTATGTCACTTTAGACGATTATTTACAGCAGATTGGAAATAAGTCTGTCTATACCGTCGCAGAACTCACGGATTTATACCGACAGAAGTCTAATTTAATTGCTATTGAGTTAGTATACAACGGTTACTTCGGCAAGGGACATAACGTTATATTTAAAGACTTAAAGGAACAAGGATTGTTTGAAGATTATCCATATAATATCATTTATAACAGAAAGCAATTTTTGAAAATTTTAGAAATGGGTGATGTGGATGTGCAGAATACTATTATCAATCAATCCTACATATGTTGAGGGGATTCTGTCAGGCACAAAACAATATGAGTTCCGAAAAACAAAATGCAAAAAAAAGGTCGATCAGATTGTAATATACTCAACATCTCCTGTTATGAAAGTAGTTGGAGAGGCAGAAGTTGTTGATGTTTTGGAAAATGATCCTGAAGACATATGGCAAAGAACTGCATCTCATTCCGGCGTAACAAAAGAGTTCTTTGATGCCTATTTTTGCGGACGCCAAACTGCAATTGCATACAAACTCGGTAAAATAAAAAGGTATACTGAGCCTGTAGATTTAGCGGATTTTGGCGTAAGAACCGCCCCTCAATCCTTTGTATATCTTTAACTTTTTATGATGAAGCTACGGGAGGGAGCAAGATGAAGAAGTTTGCAGAGAAGCTGAGATCGGATAAGAAAATGCAGGCTGCCGTGATTTGCGGGAGCGTGGGTGCTGTGATCATCCTTGCGGCAGCGATCACGATTCCCGTAACGCTGCACAACCATATTTCTGTGGAAAAACAAGCCGCGCAGGCCGCTGTGTCCACGGAGTCGGTAATGGCAAAAATCCCTACTGCAGCACAGGCCACAACGGAACCCGAAACGACGCAAAGCGTTGAATCGACAACAACTGCGCCGACCACTTCGGCGGCAGACAGCAATTTTGGCAGCTCTGGCAGTTCAGGAGCAAATAGCTCTCAATCCTCCGGCAGCTCCAAGAGCACCGGATCGGGCAGCAGTTCGTCCTCATCCGGCAGTGGGTCGGGCAATTCCGGCTCGTCCTCACAAAAGCCTGCCTCAAATAATTCCGGCAGTGGCAGTTCAGCCGGTTCGGCTCAGTCGAACGAAAGTCAATGGACACAGGCAGAGGTCGATGCGCTTGTTGCCGAGATTAAAGCCTATGCGCAAAGCAAAGGGTTTGCAATCAACTCCAGCCTCACAACACAAGGAACTAGTTGGTCAAACCCTGTTCATACAGGGAAAGATAAAGCGAAAACTAAGGCTGATTTGAAGTATGATATAGACTTCGTATATGATCTCGTTCTTCAAGATTTTGGCTATATTCCAGAAAGCGCCGCGTTAAATGTTTTCGCAAAGTCATATGCTACAAACGAGTGGGAAATCTACGTTGTGTACTAATTCATAGCTGCAAAAATTTTGCTAAAAGAGATCCGTTGAGTGGGTCTCTTTTTTTGTCTGACGAGAGGTGAACCATAACCACGAAACCACAGATTTTCATCACAATTAAAAGCAAAGGCCGAAATAGCACTTATCCGTACCGTACGCAGCTGCGGCAGATGGGCTTTACGTTCCGATGTACCGGGAAATACACCGGTGTCTGGCAGAAAAAAACGGAAGATCCGTCTGATGCAGAAATCTGTAAGGCGTTTGCGGAGACAAGGAAGCTGCTCTGTCTGATCGAATATCCGCAGGAGCGTCGCAGCGCCGATTACAGGCAGCGGTTTTTCAGCACGAATATGGGACTACGTCATAAGGGAAACCATTATCAATGCGCCTACTGCGGCAGGATTTTCCCGAAAGATCAAATCACAGTAGATCACCTGTTTGCGGTGAAAGGAGTGCAGCGCAGCAAGATCATGAAATGGCTGCTGCACAAGCTCAAAATCACAGACGTCAACGATCCGAAAAACCTCGTGCCTGCCTGCCGGCATTGCAACAGCCAAAAAGGCAGTAAAGGCGGCATCTGGATCCTGCGGGGGTTATTGGGAAAATACTTCGCTTTGTGGGTCGTGCGCTGGATCGCGCGTATCGTAATAGTTGCATTGTGCGCATACTTTGCTATACGGATCATCCCGTGGGAACTCCTGGCGGCCGGTTTTCCTTAAGACTTGCAAAAAGACCTGTTTTCGCAGGTCTTTTTTCTGCGCTTATCCGCCCCACAGGGGCGTTCACATAAAGAATTTTTAAGAAGAAAGGACAATGCAAACATGAAACATGTAGCAAAACGAAGTCTTGCTGTCTTTCTCGCACTGCTTATGCTGCTGTCCGGTATGTCGGTCATGGCTTCCGCCCTGAGCGTCGGCCAAACCGTTAAGGTCAGTGGCTCCAGCGAATGGATTTCCGGTTTCTATTTTGACTGGAACGGGAATTTCGGCTGCGGAGGGCATTATGGGCAGCACCAGCGGCTACACACGGAGGACGGTCGCCCGGCATACTGTGTTGAACCGGATGAACATTTTACAGATGGAAATAAATCCATCCAAGAGACTTTTGACGCGCTATCTCGCCAAGAGCAGCAATATATTACCGCTGCTTTCATTTATGGCTATGACGGACATACCAAGTATGGATATTCCTGGCAGACGGAGTACGTTGCCACACAGGGTATTATTTGGGCAATCGCTGTCGGCGCATTCAACACCTCGCAGGAAAGCCTGCTGCAAGACTGCGCTTTTGGCGGCAGCACCTCGTCCACGAACAAAGCCAACGCCAAGGCGGTCTATACACGCATCAAAACACAGATACTTTCGCATTATACGATTCCGAGCTTTACTACGCGGCTTCAAAGCTCTGCAACTGACAAAAAACTCACCCTTGAATACAACAGTGCCACAGGCCGGTACGAGGGCAGCGTAACGGACACCAACGGTGTGCTTTCCGGGTACACTTTCAGCTGCTCCGGCGTGACCTTTAGCCGGTCAGGCAACACATTGAACATCAGCACAACCCGCATTTTGGATAACGCCACCGTCACCGGCGAGCGCACCAGCAACACCTATGTCAGTTCGCTGCCTGCCCTCAGTGCGGGTTATGCGGTCGGTTCTGATCAGACCACCGCAGTCGCGCTCGATCTCAAAGACCCCGTAAACGCATATTTCAGTTTGGAAACCGAGGCGGTCGGCAATGTCAAGATCGTCAAGACCTCCGAGGACGGAAAGATTGCGAACATCCCGCTGCACATCAGCGGCAATGGTGTGGACAGAGACGTCCGCACAGGCTCGGACGGTACGATTACCGTCGAGAACCTGATTGCAGGCACCTACACCGTTACCGAACAGGTAGACGGGTACTATGTCCCGCAGACCGCACAGACCGTGACCGTCCTGCCCGGACAGACCGCAACCGTCACATTCAATAACACCTTAAAGCGCGGCTCACTGACCGTCACCAAAGATGCCGAGGATGGGATTTTAGAGGGACACCGCTTCCACCTGTACGGAACATCCGACAGCGGACTGGAGGTCAACGCCTATGCGGTGACGGACAGCACCGGCAAAGCCACGTTTGAAAACGTCCTGATCGGCTCCGGGTACACGCTCGAGGAAGTCGACACGGGGATTCAGTATGTGATCCCCGACAGCCAAACCACCAGCATTGCGTGGAATACGGTAACCAATGCGTCGTTCGAGAACATTCTCAAAAAGTTTACGGTTACCGTGAAAAAATCGGACAGCGTGACCGGCACTGCACAGGGCAACGCCACGCTTGCCGGCGCAGTTTACGGGATGTTTAAGGGTGATGAACTGATAGACACCTATACGACTGATGAAAACGGTTCTTTCACGACGCGGGAATATATCTGCGGAGATGATTGGACGCTGCAAGAGATCACGCCCTCCGAAGGCTATCTGCTCGATGAAACGGTACACCCCGGCGGTGCGGAACCCGGCAACTATACCGTTGAGCATAATGCGATCTCGATGGCCGTGACCGAGGATGTGATCCTTGGCTCTATTGCCCTGATCAAACACAACGACGATGGCAGCACGCAGATCGAGACGCCCGAGGTCGGCGCGGAATTTGAGGTCTATTTGAAGTCCGCCGGTTCTTACGACGCAGCGAATGAGCGCGAACGTGATCTGCTCGTGACCGATGAGAACGGGTATGCAGAAACCAAAGACCTGCCCTATGGCGTGTATACCGTCCATCAGATCGCCGGCAACGAGGGCGCAGAGTTTATCCCCGACTTTGATGTGGTCATCAATCAGCATGGCGAAGTGTACCGCTATCTCATCAACAACGCGACGTTCGAGAGCTACATCAAGTTTGAGAAAGAGGATGCGGAAACGGGAAAAATCGTACCGCTTGCAGGCACAGGCGTACAGCTGTACGACCCGCAGGGTGAGCTTATCACCATGACGTATACCTACCCGACGCCGACGACCATTGATACATTCTACACAGATGCGAACGGTATTTTGGTGACGCCGGAGCCGCTGCCCTATGGCGAGGGCTATTCGGCGGTAGAAGTGTCTGCACCGTATGGCTATGTGCTTGACAGCACTCCCGTATACTTTGACATTACTCCCGAAACCATGCAGGAAGATGGCGGAATCACCGTTGTCATAGTGACTAAGAGCGATATGCCGCAGAAAGGCACCATCGACATTACCAAGTTCGGTGAGCAGTTCTCGTCCGTCTCTTATGACGGGACGTTCTATCAGCCCGTCTATGCGATGGCAAACAGCGTCGGGGCGGTATTCCGAATCACCGCTGCCGAGGACATCATCACGCCCGACGGTACGCTGCGCGCAGATGCGGGTACGGTTGTAGATACCGTTACCATGGGCAACGGTACGACATCCTCTCAGCCGCTCTATCTCGGCAAATATTATGTGCAGGAGATCCAAGCCGCCTACGGGCAGGTACTTGATCCGACAGTCTACGAGGTAACTTTGACTTACGCCGGACAGAACGTGTCCGTGACCTCCACAGCGATCACCATTACCAACCAGCGGCAAAAGGTTGTCATTGACCTCTTAAAAGTGCTGGAGCAGGACGAACTGTTCGGCATCGGTATGAACGGTGAAATCAGCAACGTACAGTTTGCATTGTATGCTGCCGAAGATCTCACCGCAGCAGACGGGAGCATAATCCCGAAAGACGGACTGTTGGAGATCCTTACCCTTTCCGCCGATGGAACAGCGACGTTCGCTACCGATCTGCCTGTGGACGCAAAGGTGTATGTGCAGGAGTACAGCACCGATGACCACTATATCCTGTCCGACACGAAATACCCGGTAACGTTTTCTTACGCGGGTCAGGACGTCGCAGAAGTCCATATTTCCGTCAATGACGGGGAAGCGATTGAAAACACGCTCAAGCGTGGCGACGTGTACGGCAAAAAAGTAGATGAACAGAGCAATGCACTTCCCGGCGCAGTTTTTGGCTTGTTCCCTGCAGACGCCACGGAATTCACCGAGCAAACGGCGCTGATGCTCTCTACCAGTGATGCAGATGGACTGTTCTCGTTCTTGGGCGTACCGCTTGGCGACTATGTGATCGTGGAGCTTTCCGCACCGGAGGGCTATCTGTTTGACAACACGTCGATCCCCGTAAGCATCACTGAGGATGCGCAGATCGTCGAGATCGAGGCCGTCAACACCTGGGCTGCGGGCAAGCTCATCATCACAAAGTCTAACGTATCCACCGGGCAGCTTCTGCCGGGCGTCGGCTTCCGCATCCGCAATGAACAAGGCGAGATCATCCGCGAGGGATATACCGATGAAAACGGTGTAGTCGAGTTTGATCAACTGCCGAAAGGCAAATATACCTACCAGGAGTTTTCCACACTGGACGGCTACAAACTCGACGAGACAGAATACCCGTTTGAAATCACGGACGACTTGACGGAGATCCGCGTATCCATGACCAACGAGCAGATTCCCGTGGAGATCCCGCAGACGGGCGGCAATACCGCTGCATGGGTGACCGCTGCGGCAGCCACGGCACTGATTTCTGCGGCGTGGATTACGATTGCACGGAAACGCAAAAAGGCAAGAGCGTAACGTCTAATCCGTTGTACTTTTCTTCATATTTCTAAAAATTCGGGCAGTTGCGTAGTCAATGCACTTGCGCAGCTGCCCGATTTTATCACTTTGTGACATGACGGCATAAAGTGGGAAAGGAGGCCATATGAAAATCCAAATTAAATTTCACCGGTTATTCAACGACGAGAGCAGTAACCTGCTCGGTATTGCAAGTGTGATTTTGGACGATTCACTGGCTATACACGGTGTCAAAATCATGGAGAACGTATACGGCGGTAAATTTGTTGCAATGCCTTCTGCCAAAAGCAAAAAGGGTGCCGGCGGGCAGTATTATGACATTGTGCATCCGATTACATCGGAGTTCCGGCGTGAGCTTAACGAAGCGATTATGCAAGAATACAAATCCGTCCTTAAAAAGTATGCACAAATAGCGGAGGCAGACAACGAGCCGTTGCCGGAGCAGTTAGAGATCCCGGAAAACAATGTGCCTTATCGCGCCTCCGACGAGCCTGTCACGACCCTGTTTGATGCATTGCCCGAAGCTATGCCGGACTGATAAACAGGTGTTTTGCATGTCGTGCACAGCAATATACCCAGAGCGCTGCACGGCGCTCTTTTTTTATTTTATCTTCCCTGCCAGATAAACAACGCATGCTTTGCACGGCAGGAGGTTTGGAGGAGAAAGCATGAAATCTTTTACGATTAAATCTGCCGGCGACAAGACGCTGACCCTGCGCCGGGAGCACCAAAAGCTCAAGATCCCGTATTGCAGCGCGGAGAAATACGACAACTACCCGCAGCCCGTTGTCTGTGGCTACACCGATCTGCGGCGCAAACGCGGCGATAGCGATAAAGAAAGAAAAGATGAAATCGGTACCCTGCTGTATAACGGGGTACCGATTTCGTCTGTATGCGAGAAAAGGCATAAGACAAGTGCCATTCGCGGGTATTTGTCCGTCGGCGGCGACAACTTTGTCGCCATCGAAAGCCATCGCTTTTTGCTTTGCCTGCTGCCTATCCTGCTTGCACTGATCTTGATCTTGGCGTTCTCTTTCTGCGGGCGTCCGCCCGAGCAGGCACCCGTTGAGGAAACAAGCAGCTGGTCGCCGGTGATCGAGGATGATCTCGGCGAGGATACGACCGCAGCATCCACGCAAAGCGGTGCGCAAATCCAAATTGCCGGATTTTCGTCCTGGCACATTCCCGCAGGGCAGACAGAGGATCTTCCGATCTATCTGCATAACCCGGACGAGAATCCCTGCTATTTCTCATTTCGCATTGTTTTGGAGGATACAGATGAAACGCTGTATCAGTCCGACATGGTGCCGCCGGGCGAAACGATCCGGCAAGTTGATCTCGCGCATAGCCTTGATGCCGGCACATATGACGTCGTGATCTACATTACCACAAACGCACTGGATGACGGAGCTGCTATGAACTCCGCCAAGCTCAATGTGGTACTTACGGTTTCTTGACCGCCTGGCAGGGCGCGGTTTGGAAATATATACCCTCAAATGGATTAACTTAGAAAGGATTGAATCCCATGAAATCGAAAAACACATCCAAAATCGTATCTATGCTGCTCGCGGCAATGATGCTGTGCAGCATGGCTGTTCCCGTATTTGCGCTGGACTTGGACAATCCTACCGGCAACACACAGATTGGTCACACAGCCGGCACAACGCTGTCCGACAACGGGACGCCCGACGACATCACCGATGACACTATCGCGGGCACCTATACGGTCAGTATCCCCGAATACATCCTTGCCGGCGAGCCGGACAGCACGCCCGCCGAGTATGATGTAACTGCATCTGACGTGCTGATCCCCTATGGCACCAGCCTGACGGTCTCGGCAACCTATGACAGTGTGCTTCTGCTGACGGACAACACCGCAACCGAGCTTCCCTATGAGCTGCGTGCAAACCCGCAGTCTGCCGGCAGCATGGCGGCGGTCACCAGCGGCAGCACGATCCTGACGGTCGCCGCAGGTGATCCCGATGCTGTCACGACCAGTAAGGTTGCAGCCCGCTTGACCCAGGCGGCGGACTATGCAGGCGCATACACCAATCTTGTCGAATTCGACGTATCCGTAGCCTAACCGCAAGATTTCTTTCCCCGGTCTCCTGCCGACCGGGGCATTAGGAGGTAAATCCCATGAAAAGAACAAAAAAGATCCTGTCTGCTCTGCTTGCAGCTATACTGATGTGTACCGCCGCTATACCCGTGTTGGCAGCGGACACAACTGAAATCAGCTATACGCAGGAAGCATCCTTTACAGCAACAATCCCTGCATTTGTCCGAGCTGCAGAGCCCGGGCAGCAGGATGTGAACGCATATACGATCACTGCAACGGACGTTGTGATCCCCGACAATTCGACACTCTCGGCAACCGTGGAGTATTCCGGTGCTGTTCGCGACAAGAACGGTGTGGAGATCCCGTACACCTTGTACACAGCCGATGGGGCGGTCACATCCGGCGACACGATCCTGCAAAAGGAAGCGGGCGATCCGTCTGATACCGTACAGATCTCTTTCGGCGCATCGATCGATGAAAAAGCGCGGTATGCAGGTGCCTATACCGATACCGCAACCTTTACTTTCTCGGTCGATGAAAAGGTCTACACTGCCGAAGAGATCGAGGCGGATGAGCACCTGTTTGCGATTGGCAGAACCGTCCCCGAGTATGTTGTGGCGGAATTCAACGACGACTTCACGGAAGTCACTATCTTTGCTAATGGTGAAGATAGTGATGGGTTGATGATGGATTTTACTATATACCCAACTCAGTCCCCAATGGCAAGCCACGGGCGCACCTTGCAATCAGTTTCTATACAAAATGGTGTAGTCAATATCGGGGCCAATGCTTTTTATGCTTGCACCGCATTTACCAATATTTCTCTCCCCAGCACAACAGAAGAAATAGGTTCCTGGGCATTTCAAGATTGCACATCTCTTGCATCCGTCAAAATGACAAGCAATATGAATGCGATACAGATTGGTGCTTTCAAAGATTGCTCTTCGCTTTGCGAAATCACTATTCCGAATGGAATCAAAAATATCGAAGCGTATACTTTTTCTGGTTGCACTTCGCTTGAAAACTTTGTTATACCAAATACCGTTACAACCATCGGAGACAATGCTTTTACATATTGTCCTCTCGCCGAGGTCATTATTCCAAACGCCGTAACAGAAATCGGAGATTCAGCTTTTAGCGCAAACGACCGAGTTACAAGTGTTGTTATTCCCGACAGTGTAACCAGCCTTGGGGCTAACCTTTTTTCCAGCTGCGGCTCGCTTACTGAGGTAGTCTTGGGAAGTGGATGTAATATCTTGCCGCAAAACGCCTTTTCCTTTTGCCCTGCACTTAAAGAAATTACAATCCCTGCCAATTTTATGGGAGACAGTGGCGCATTGGTCCACTGTGACTCTTTGGAGAGAATAATTCTCCCAAGCAGCTATATTATGTCTTCGATATCAACAGGCATGTCTGGCAATAAAGCATTAAAATCATATTCTGTTTATCCTTGCGGGGCGGTTAACAACATTAGTGCAGTAGATGGCGTATTGTTTGCCAACGACGGCGCTCTTTGCCGTACGCTCTTAAGGTATCCATCTGGAAAAACAGACACTTTATATGTAGTCCCGGACTTTGTGGAAACCGTTGCAAATGAAGCGTTCACATACTGCGAGAATTTGACAAGCATTGTGTTCTCTGAAGGGGTAACATCTCTGGGAAGCTCTGCGATTTCAGGGCACCCTGTAATACGTGAATGTCGAAATCTTGAGAGTCTTGTAATTCCGAGTACGGTGACCTTTATCGGGAGTATATCGGGTTGTCCGTCCCTTACAACCATATATGGTTCCGCCGGCTCCTACGCCGAGACATGGGCTGCCGAGAATGGGTACACGTTTGTCGCTCAATAACACATCTACCACCTGCACAGGCGGCGCTTGAAAAACAGCGCCGCTTTTTTCTGCCATTTTTCAAACAAAGGAGGTATTGCGCATTGAAAGTTCTGATGGTCGAGCCCGGAAAAGTCCCGTATGAAACAGACCTTGCAAGCGACCTGAAGTCCCTGCAGAAAGCTGTCGGCGGCACGATCGAGTGCGTGTATCCGTATACCGAACCCGTAGGGCTTGTCTGCAATGACGAAGGGAAGCTCCTCGGCTTGCCGCTGAACCGCGCTGTCTACAACGACAACGGGCAGCTCATCGATATTATCTCCGGCAACTTCTTCATCGTCGGGCTTGAGGGTGAGGATTTCACCGACTTGCCCGAACACCTTATGCAGAAGTATATAGAGCGCTTCCGGCAGCCGGAGGAGTTTATTAACCTGAACGGCGAGATTCATGCGCTCAAAATGCCGGTTGATGAACCACAGCCAAGTGAACCGCGCCGCATTTTCGTGGATATGGACGGTACGCTTGCAAAATTCAATCCAATCGCTGAGATTGAAGACTTATATGAACCGGGGTATTTTGCATCCCTTGAGCCGCAGCAAAGTGTGGTAGATGCGGTAAACCTGCTCAATCAGGATCCCCGCTTTGAGGTATATATTCTGTCCTCGGTTTTGGACAGTGAGTACGCTTTGCAGGAAAAGAATCAGTGGCTGGACGCTCATCTCCCGCAAATTGATACAGCGCACAGGCTCTTTCCCGCTTATGGGGAAACCAAGCAGACGGTAATTCCGAACGGGCTGCAGCCTACCGACACGCTGCTGGACGATTATTCCCTGAATCTGCATGCATGGTGCCCGCCCGGGCAGGCAATCAAGCTCATGAACGGCATCAACGGGAATAACGGCACCTGGCAGGGCGCGCGTGTGTACCATACCGAAGCACCTGAACTGCTTGCCGCGGAAATTTCAGAGTATGCGCTCTCGCAAGAGATGGTACAAGAAGCTGTTGCACAGGAAGCAGCTTTGCAGCCGCCGGAGGTGATTATGGGATGACAAAAGATTCTAAACCGTTCTATGATCCGGAAAAACTGAAAAGCATTCCCATTGCCGAAGTCGCACGGGCCTATGGCGTGGAGCTCAAACAGGTCGGATCGGATTATTGGTGCAAGCTCCGCGATGAAAAAACGGCGTCCTGCAAGTTATATACCAAAACGAACTCGTTTTGTGATTTCGGCAACGCAAATTACGGCGGTGATACGATCGAGCTGACGCGCTTTCTGCACTCGTGCTCATCGCGATATGACGCTATGCAAATTCTGGCCAACACGTTCGGAATCGCACCAGAAAATCAGCAGGATCATATGCTCGACCGCTTTCCCTCCAATCGGCAGCTTGCCAAAATCGGCATACAAGGCGACCGGGCAACCAAAAACTTCGATTTCCATATTGAACGGTACGGCTTAGAAGCGGCGAAGCAGCTTTCGGACCAATACGCCATGACCGTAGCAGAGCTTTCGCAGAGGTACCCGGATGTGTACCATCAAATGCTTCGCGCGCGTGCCGTCCCATATGTACGGGAACTTCGGCAACTGTATCTTGCTGAGCTGCGTCATCTCTATGATTGGTCTGTTATGTTCGGCACAAATTTTCAGACAGACTCCAAAATGTTTGACAACGCAAGGGAACTGATGCACGATGCGCAAACTGGCGAGCACATTCTGCACAGTGCAATCCGTGATTTCAAGAAAGTACCGTTTAAGGAAAACCATTATGATCTTACCAAGGATTATACAGCGATTACAAACGGTAACATGAGGGTGGAACTGATTAACGACGAAAGTATCGGTTACAGGGAACTGAAATCCCTTTTGCGAGCAGAAAACCGTCCGATGGGTTACACAAATTTGTCGAAGGCACAATTTGATGCACTTGCCAAGCAGCTCCCGGAGATCACGTCATACTCCGCTTTTGCAAAAGGACAAACCGTGACCCTGGCATACGACGCCGCATACACAGAACAAATCAACGATTTAATAAATTTCAACCAGAGGGAGCAAATGGCTGCGACACAGGCACTGGAAGCTCAAATGCTCCCCACTATGTAAAGGAGTGTTAAACATGCGATATATTCCTCATCGTCTCGGCATCGCCGACGTTTTGGAGAAAATTCTAAACGAAAGCATCAAGCCGGAATTTATGGGCACTGTCGGCAAATTTTTATTACCGCTGCTTGCGGCCGTTCTTTTGGTCTTTTTTATCGTCGAAATAGTTAAATCCTTTCGAGGGTATAAAGAACACGGTGAAGTAGAGTTTACCAAACCGCTTGTCATCGGTATATGTCTTGCCATTGCAGTCACAGCAAATGGATTCATGTGGGCAATCATTGGCTGGTAACTTTATGACATCGTGTCACAAAGTGGAAAGGAGTGATGGCTTTGACCTGGACAGACGGTTTGTTTGACAACTTTTCAACCGCTGTTTCCGATGCCCTCGGGAGTCTTTCCGACTCACTTGTGGATTCCATATTCAATCGCTTTATTCTTTGGTTGTTCAATATGGTTTATGAAGGTCTCATCGCACTGTTGACGAACATCAATGAAATGGGCGCAGAAATCTTTGATTTGGATTGGTGCCAATTGCTGATGCGGCTCTTTGCCGTTCTTGGCGGCGCTTTTTTTGTGGTCGGCATGTTCGTCTCGTTTTTTGACCTTGGCATCTCTTATCAATCCCAGCAGGGCGGTGCTGACCCGATGAACACGTTTCTGAACTGCGTGAAAGGGTTTGTCGCTGCCTTTTTGTTCGTCAATGTCCCTGTGGAGCTGTACCGGTTTTGCATTTCACTGCAAAACAGCGTTTCGAGTGGGATATTGGCGCTCGCCGGACAGGATTCCACCACGCAGATCGGAGGGTTTGCGCAACGAACATTGGAGCAATGGATGAGTAGCGTCAGCGCAGTTACTATATTCCCCTTACTTATCTTGATTGCTTTTGCATATTGCATCATCAAAGTCTTTTTTGGCAATCTCAAACGCGGCGGGATCCTGCTTGCCCTGATTGCAATCGGCTCTGTGCATATGTTTTCCATTCCTCGCGGTTACTCTGACGGATTCACGTCTTGGTGTAAACAGGTCATCGGTCTTTGCGTAACAGCTTTTTTGCAGACTACATTCCTGTTTGCGGGACTGCTCTCCTTTATTGAACATCCTCTGCTCGGCACTGGCGTTATGCTGTCTGCTGCGGAAGTGCCGCGTATTTTGGAAAAGTTCGGATTGGATACCTCAACACGCGGGAACGCCATGCAGGCTGTATATGGCACAAGCATGGTCATGACCATGGTGCGATTTGCAAAATAAGGAGCGCTATATGAAGCAATACATTTATCCCAAAGACTTGAAAATGTCGGCGACTCTGCTTTTGTGGAGACTGCGCGACGGCGCTGTTTCGCTAATCTTGGTGCTGGCGGGTATCATTTTGTTCGGCGTCGCACACACCGTATTTCCATTGGTTGTGGCGGTGGTATACGGGGTGCTGACTATTGATCTCGGTAACATTCGCATTTATGACTACATCAAATCCTCCGTCCGCTTTTTTGCCGGACAGAGGGTGTATTTTTGGAGGATTTAAGCTATGCAGAAGCAAAAGAAACGCAAACGCAGCGCAAAAAAGGCCGAGCGAAAGCGCCGTTCTTTGCAGGAACTGTTTGGGCTTAGCAGCTTTGGCCAATACGGGCTGCAAACGGCACGCGATGAGGTCGTATTTTTTCGGGTAGAACCTGTAAATATCACCGTATTGTCGCAGGCAAATACGGAAGCGAAAATCAACAGCTTGATGCTCGTACTCATGCAGCTGCCGAACTTAGAGATCTGCTGTTTGGACGTTGCAGAATGCTTTGACAATAACAAGCATTTTCTGCAGCAGCGCATCGTTGAGGAACGAAATCCCAAAATCAAATCGATTTTGATGAAAGATCTCGCCTGGCTCGATCAGGCACAGATCGAAATCAGCAACGCGCGGCAATTCCTGTTCGCCGCGCATTTTCGCAATTTGAACGATGCGCAAATGCTGCAGGAAGTAAACCGCATTGACAAGACTATCCGCGATCAAGGGTTTGAAGTACAGCGTATGCCCAAAGATGAGATCAAGCGCATGCTTGCTGTATACTTCGGTACATTGCGGCAGGCGGAGCAGATCGCCGACTTTGACGGCATGGAGTATCTTACAGACGTTTTGTCGGAGGATCCTCCTATACCGGAACCCCGTAAGCGCGGAAAGCAATATACGCAAGAGGAAATCGATGCTATTCGGGTCAAGTCGTTCTTTGACCGTGTGCTGCCGGGAGCTGTAAAGTTTTTCGCAGACTATTACATTCTCGGTGACAGCTATCGCTGCGTGTGGGCGATCACGGAATATGCGCCCTCTACACAGCAGCAGGCTTTGCTTGCACAGCTTGCTGATAAGCAAAATGTTACGCTTAAGATCTATACCCGCTTGGTGGACAGTGCAGAACAGTCTAAGATCATCACCAATGCGACGCGGCGCACTAAGTCACAGCAATCTGACAACAAGGTGGAAAAATCCGTTCAGGCAGTCAACGAATTCAATGACGTTGTGGAACTGATTACGCTTCTGCAAAAAGAACGGCAGCCCCTATTGCACTGTGCGGTCTTTATCGAACTGCGCAGCGATACGCTGGACGGACTGAAAGCCCTGCAGCGCGATATTCAACTTGAATTGCTGCGTTCCAAGATCACGACAGAACGCCTCATGCTTCGGCAGCGGGAAGGTATGCTGTCTGTCCTGCCGTTCGGGCACAATCTGTGCGGCCTGCAATATGAAATTGCTTTGCCTGCAAGCTCAGTTGCAAACCTTTATCCGTTTTCATACTCCGGCAAGACCGATCCGAAGGGCTTTTATCTCGGTCGGGATAAGTACGGTACAAATATCATTGTAGATCTCGATCGACGCGCAGCGGATAAAACCAACAGCAGCGTGTTGGTAATCGGCAACTCCGGTCAGGGCAAATCCTATCTTCTCAAAATTTTGAGTATCGTCCGCCGTGAGGGCGGTAAAACAGTTTTGATTTTGGATCCGGAGGAAGAATACCGCGAAGAGACGGAGGCACTGGGCGGCTGTTATCTGGACTTTTTGAGTGGTGAGTATCTAATCAATCCCTTTGAGCCTCGCCTTTGGTCTTTGGACGAAAGCGACGAGTCGGACGAAGTAGATACGCCTAACGCGTTCAAGTTAAAGAACCGCCTCAGCCAGCATATCGCATGGCTCAAAGACTTTTTCGCCGCCTACAAGTCTTTTTCCGGGGCCAAACTGGATGCGCTGGAAATCATGTTGCTGAAGCTTTATGAGCGTTTTGACATCCGCAGTGACACGGATGTCAGCAGCATGCGCGCGACGGATTTCCCGACTGCCGAGGATCTGTATAGGCTGATTGAAACTGAATTTGAGCACTACGATGACCGCAGCGGACAGATCTATACCAAGGATATGCTGCGTGAACTGCTGCTCGGACTGCACAGTATGTGCCGCGGCAGCGACAGCTGCTACTTCAACGGACATACCAATATCACGGACGACAAGGTGGTTTGTTTCGGCGTCAAGGGCTTGATGGATGCAAACACGGAACTGAAGAACGCGATGCTGTTCAACCTGCTATCCTATATGCAAAATCGCCTGCTGGTCGAAGGAGATTGCACCGCTGTGATCGACGAGCTGTATCTGTTTCTGGAATTCAAGGTCGCTGTCCTGTACATCCGCAACGGCATTAAGCGCGTTCGCAAACGCGACAGTGATTTCATCTTGGCAACGCAAAATATCGAAGATGCCAACCTGCCAGGGATCAAGGAATATACCAAGCCCCTGTTCGCGATCCCGACGCATCAGTTTATTTTTAATGCCGGAACAGTCAAGCCGAAGGACTATATGGATATGCTGCAGCTTGAAGAAAATGAGTTCGAGCTGATTCGCTATCCGCAGCGCGGCAGCTGTCTGTATAAATGCGGCAACGAGCGCTATTTGCTTCAGGTGCAGACGCCGGAATACAAGTCAAGCCTGTTCGGCAGCGCCGGTGGCAGATAAGGAGGTGCGCCATGAGCGCTTCTGCTGTTTTGGCTAAACTCGGAACAGCCGTTTTATCCGACGAAAATCTCCGTAAAAAGGCGGTTACGATCGTTCTGACAGTCGTAACCGCCTTTTTAGTTCCGATTATGGCGATTGCAAGCGTCTTTTCCGGTATGGGACAAGTTTCTTCAGAGGATATTCAAAATCATGTCAGCGCGGCTGTCATTGCGGATTTTGAGCATATGGAACAAATAGCGGCCGAGATCTCCCAAGCTTTCTACGACAACGGGCTTTCCAACAGTGAGATCGCACAGGCTGCATATTGTATGTATCTGTTCGACGTGCAGAAATCCGATCCCGATTTTATCCAGAAGTTAGTCACTTGCTATGTCGGCGGTGGAACAGACGTTGAGATCGCCGCGTCGCTGCAATCTACGTTTCAAGTTTCTGTGCCGGCAGAAGAATATGCAGAGTTTGCCGCTCGTATTCGCAGCACATCCATCGATACAAGCGTATTCTCATATCCTCAAGTCAAAAACAACGTGGATCTAGTTGCTTATGTAAAACAAGCGGCAGAAAAAGGCTGGGGCTATGTATACGGCACTTACGGCACAGTCTTGACCGATTCGCTTTTAGCGCAAAAGGAACAACAGTTTCCTGACAACATCCTGCCCTACAAAGCGTTCATCGAAGAGAATTGGATGGGACGGCGCACCGCAGATTGTGTCGGGCTGATCAAGGGATATGCTTGGTATGATCCGGCGACCTCCTCATTCACCATTGGGACAAATGGGATGCCGGATGTAAGTGCAGACGGTATGTATACGGCGGCAGCAACGAAAGGAACCATGGACACTATGCCCGATGTTCCCGGGATCGCCGTGTGGCAAATCGGGCATATCGGTGTATACATCGGTGACGGCAAAGTCGTCGAAGCAAAAGGAACAATGTACGGCGTTGTGACGTCGGAATTGTCGCAGGGCAGTTGGCAGGGATGGTGCTATCTTCCAGGTATTCAATATATGACATGAAAGGAAAGATGACAATGTCACAGAAGCCTTTATTTCAAGCATTTATTACAATCTCACCAAATATACAAAAGGTGATTTGGTCGGCGAATGGGTATCTTTTCCGACGGATCGCGAAACCATACAGGGCGTGTTCCAGCGAATTGGATTGGAGCACGGCGGAGAGTATTTCATCACAGATTACGACTCGTCTTTGCCTTTGTCTGAGATGCTTGGGGAATATGAAAACCTCAACGAATTAAACTACTTTGCTCACAACCTGCAATCAGTCGCCGCTGATGGCAATTTAGAGAAATTTTTGGCAGCTCTGGAGCTTGGAGATAATACGGGCAGATTAAAAGACCTTATCAACCTTACAGATAACATGGACGCATACACTTGGCTTCCAGGTATTACCACAGAGAATAGCTACGGTCAATACCTTGTGGATGCGTGCGAGGCTATACCTGTCCTTTTAGAGCATCCGGAAATTGAACCATACTTTGACTATGAAGCCTTTGGTCGCGATACAACTATCAATGAAAGCGGTACGTTTACCAAAGACGGATATATTGTTCAAGACGGCAATTTCACCGAGGAATATCACTCTTTTGAAGATATCCCCAAAGAATATATGATTACACCCGAAGTATCCGGAGAGGCACTGACAGAAGCGGCTGCTGAAATGTCGATGATGCTCTAAAATTCAAAAAGACACCTTTAAGGTGTACCTTAAAAAGTGCGTATTTTCAACACAAATCAGCACTTAGGTGCATCCACAAGGTGCACCTTGGCTTGTTTTAGGTGCACCTTGGCATTTTGCACAAAAGCTTCATTAAAAGCTTGATACAGCGAGCTTTGCTCGCTGTTGTCAGACGGCAGGCGCACCGCAAGGTGCACCTGCCTTTATCCTGCACATTTGAAATCCCATGGAATTCTTGCGTGGGCAACAGGTTTTCGTCATATTGCACAAGGAGTCTAAAAGCCTTTTATTATGGCGAAAAGCTGTTGATTACACAAGACAAAAGGAGCCGGAATATGGAAAAGGAAAAGAAAATCCGCATCCCGCTTTGGATAACACCCTCGACCGATCTGCGGGTCAAACAGGCGGTGAAACGCTACGGCTACAAAAGCCGCAGCGAATTCATCGAAGCCGCTGTCCTAAACTATCTCGGGCAGCTGTCCACCACCGAAAACATGGATTATGTCACGCAGACCGTTTCGTCGGTTATGGAGGGTATACAAAGCATGTCGGAAACCCGCCTGCGCCGTGTCCTGTATAAGCAAGCCGTGGAACTCGCCATGGTGGAAAATATCCTGGTCAACTTGGGCAACTACTCCCCCGCCGATATTCGCGCGCTGCGCGGAAAGGTTATCAAAGACGTCAACGCCATGAAAGGGCAATACGATTTTGAAACCGCAGCGAATTATCAGAACGGTGGCACAGAGGATAACGGCGCTTTGTGACATGATGTCATAAAGTAAAAAGGAGCAGCTTATGCCAGCACGAATCATTTTCAAAGCACACTATCTTTCAGGCAAAAAAGCCGGACACATTGAAAACTATATCGAGTACATGGGTACACGTCCCGGCGTTGAGATCTTCGATGACGACGGCAGTCCTGCCACGGAAAAGCAAAAGCAGCTGATCGAGCAGCTGCTGGAAGACTGCGGTAAAGACATGACCGAATCATTTGAGTACGAAGATTATCTCGCGAATCCCACGAAAGCAAATGCCTCTGCCGCCATTACCGCTTGTTTGGACGGTCTGTACGGCGACACAGCGACCAAAGAAAACTATATTGACTACATCGCCAATCGCCCGCGCGTGGAAAAGCTCGGCAAGCATGGCTTGTTCTCTCAAACAGATGCCCCGATCGACTTAGAGCAAACTGCATCACAAGTCGCACACCAGGGCAATAACGTATGGACAAATATTATATCCCTGTCCCGTGCTGACGCAGAAAAAACGGGCTTTGACAACGCGGCTGCCTGGCGTGATCTCTTGCGCAGCAAGGTGGAAACGATAGCACGAAATTACAAAATCCCGTTACGGGATTTTGTTTGGTACGCCGCTTTCCACAATGAAGGACACCATCCCCATGTGCATTTTGTCTTCTACTCCGAGGGGAAAGATGGGTTCTTGACTGAAAAGGCAATCGAAAATATCAAGTCGTCTTTGGCGCACGAGATTTTTCGGCAGGACTTCTCGGCGATCTACGAAAAGCAAACGCAGCTGCGCACGAATATAAAGGACGAAAGCACGCAGCTTATGGATCAGCTTGCACGCAGCATTGCTGCCGAAGGGTACGAAGACAAGGAGCTTTTGGAGCAAATCGTCAACCTAAAAGCCAGACTGGACACCCTCCTCGGAAAAAAACAGTACGGCTACCTGCCCAAAGACGCAAAGGCTTTGGTTGACGATATTGCGGACAGGATCGCAGGGCACGAAAATATCGCAAAGCTCTATGGGCTGTGGTACGAACAAAAAGAAGAAATAATGAAAATATACAAGTCTGCTTTGACGGAACGTCTGCCGCTGTCCGAAAATAGGGAGTTTACCTCAGTCAAGAATATGATCATTCGAGAAGTGGACAAATTATCACTTCCGGAAGAAAGCTTATCCTATGGCATCGACTTAGGCTATCCCGTAGATACGCCCTCCGCATGGACGGACGCAGACATTTCGGATAACATTCCCTTGTTTGACGACCTCAGCATGGATTTGGATGCAGATTTTGAAAAGGATCTGCTTGCATTGTCTAATCCTGACTTCTCAGTGGTAGACATGCCGACTGATTCTATCCCCTATCCGGACGATGGGGAGGCCCCCTTTTCTTTTCCGGATGATGCGGATGCGCCGCTTGATTTTGACACACTGTTGCCCGACCGACCGCAGATCACAAACGGCAACCCATATATTGCCTGGTCTGCGGATTACAAGCAAGCGCGCCTTTATCTCTTTGGCAACAGCGATGTGGAACGGGATTTTGAAAAAGCCCTGCAGCTTTTCTTAAGGGAAGCGCAAAGCGGCAACGCCCTTGCCATGTACGACCTTGGCCGGATGTACGCAGATGGGTTAGGCATGGATACGGATGCAGAACAATCTGCTGAATGGTACGGCAAAGCGTTTCGTGCATTTTGTGCTCTGGAGCCAGAAGGAACCAAGCAAACCACATATCTGCAATACCGCATCGGCAAAATGTATGACGCCGGGCTCGGCACACAGCAAAACTATGCGAAAGCTGCACAGTGGTATGAAAAAGCGGTAGCCGCCGATCACAAACATGCTGAGTATTCTCTTGCCGGCTTATATGCTCGCGGCAACGGCGTCGAGCAGAATCTTGTTCGGGCGTTTGATCTGTACCATCGTTCTGCAGACCAGGGCAACCCATATGCCTGTTATGAGCTTGCTAAAATGCTCCGGGAAGGGGTTGGCACAAACAGTGATCCAAAAGCTGCGGAACAGTACTTTCAGTTAGCTTTTCAAGGGTTCAGTAAATTGGAAGCTGACGCGCCTGACGATAAGCTCGAATATCGGCTTGGACAAATGCTGCACACCGGCACGGGTACTGAACAGGACGACGCTGCAGCCGAAGCTCTGTTTGAAAAATCCGCCTCTGCCGGCAACGTATATGCACAGTATGCGCTGGCTATGCTTTGGCTGCACGACGACACCAAGGATGCGAGTAAAGCTGTCGAGTTACTGGAAAAAGCTTCCGAGGGCGACAACGCAATGGCACAGTATGCGCTCGGCAAGCTATACCTTGCCGGTGAAGTGATAGACAAGGACGTTATAAAAGCAGAAAAGTGGTTGCTGCAATCCGCTGAGCATGACAACGCCTATGCGCAGTACCGTCTTGGAAAGCTGTATTTAGATGGCGCAGATCCTATCTCAACAGATGTGGATAAGGCACTCACTTGGCTGCAAAAATCAGCTGAGCAAAACAATCCGTTTGCACAGTATATACTCGGAAAACTGTATTTAGATAGTGACGTCGTAGCTAAAGACGTAATAAAAGCGGAAAAGTTACTTCTGCAATCTGCTAAACAAGGCAACGCATCCGCGCAATACCGCCTTGGAAAGTTATATTTGGATGGCATGGATCCAATCCAAAAAAATGTGGATGAATCGCTCGCCTGGTTGCAAAAAGCGGCTGATCAGGATAACCCGTTTGCGCAGTATACGCTCGGAAAACTGTACTTAGACGGTGATGAAGTAAAACCGGATCTGTTAAAAGCTGAAGAACTCCTGCAGGCGTCCGCCGAACAGGACAACCCATATGCCGCCTATCGGTATGGCTGCCTCATGCGGGATGTCTATGAGGCGGAAGAAGCTTTGCAATGGATTCAAAAAGCGGCAGAATCCGAACACCCCGGCGCACTATACACGCTTTGTCAACAAAATATGCGGGATGATTTCGCAGCCGCTGTTAAACATCTGCATCGTCTTGAGCAGCTGGATCGAAGTGAGAACAGTTTTATCGCTTACTATCTCGGCAAGCTGTACTTGATGGACGAAAACAAATGTAAAAATGTCCTGCTCGGTATCACTTATCTCTCTGAGAGTGCCGATATGGGCAATGACATGGCGCTTTATGCACTCGGAAAATTGTATCTCAGTGGAAAGGAGATCCCCAAAAACATTCCCCTGTCTGTCTCCTATTTCGAACGCGCTGCAAATCTTAAGAACAGCTTTGCAGTGTATCAGCTTGGGCAGTTATATCTTAGCGGCATTGGTGTTCCTAAAGACGTACAAAAGGGTCTGGCTTATTTGCAGTCATCCGCAAGGAAAGAGAACGAATCTGCCCTATATGCGCTCGGGAAACTCTACCTTGCAGGGGAAGATGTCCCCCGGGACGTTGACAAGGCAATAAACTACCTGCAGCGTGCAGCCGATAAGAAAAACAGTTTTGCGCATTATCAGCTTGGAAAACTGTACTTAAACGGTGAGCTCGTCCCCAAAGACATCGCAAAAGTAATCTCGCATCTTGAAGAAGCTGCAAATCTGGAAAACGAAACAGCCATGTATACGCTCGGTGTCTTGTATCTGAATGGGGATGAGACATTGCCAAAAGACATAAATGCCGCTGTTTTCTATTTGGAGAAAGCCGCTGAAAAAGGCAACGGCTTTGCACAATATCAGCTCGGCAAGCTATACTTTATCGGTGATGACGTCCAGCAGGACGTCGCCCGTGGGCTCGCCTATTTGGAACAAGCGGTTTCCGGAGGAAACGACACAGCTATGCTGTTTCTCGGCCGTGCATATCTTTCCGGGAACAATGTACCGAAGAATATCCAAAAGGGCTTGGAGCTGCTGCGAGCTTCCGCAGCCTGTGGGAATACTTATGCAGCACAAACGATAGACAGCTTTTATGCTGGAGCTGCGCACGCTGCAGTTGCCATTTTGTATAAGCTGAGCATGCTGCTGCGCGGCAACACTGCCGCCATGACAGCAAAAGCCCCTGTTATGCCTGCGGTAGATCACAAAGAATGGATCTCTATTCTCCGCAAGAAAGCAGAACAAGGGATACGGTATGATTAAATGCTTTGTGACATCGTGTCAGGAGGTTTCTCATGGAAAACACAAACGGAATATTCATTTTAATTGCCCTGTTGGTCGGCTTTGTCCTGCTGGTTACTGTCATCCCCGCCATAGAGCACCGCTATTCGCTAAACAAGATAAAGAATCGAAGCGTTGGACACGGGCAGCATGGCAATGCACGTTTTGCGACAAAAGCGGAAATCAGGGAATTGTATCGACAGGTTCCGTTTGAACCGCAGAAGTGGCGAGCTGGGCAAGCTCTGCCCTCTGCACAAGGCATCCTGATCGGCAGCGTTACCCACCACGGTAAGACCACGGCATATGTGGATTGCGATGATGTACACGCTTTGGTAGACGGTGCTGCAGGCACGGGCAAAACTGCATTTTTCTTGTATCCGAACCTGGAATACTGCTGCGCATCGGGGATGTCATTTTTGACGACCGATACCAAAGGTGACCTGTACCGCAATTATGCTACGATTGCCAAAGGGGTATATGGTTATAACGTTGCGGTCATCGATTTGCGCAATCCGACCCGCTCGGACGAGATCAATCTGCTACACTTGGTGAACTTCTATATGGATCAGGCATTGGACAAGCCCGAAGCTCTATCATTGCGCGCGAGGGCAGAAAAATACGCCAAAATCGTTGCCAAAACGATCATGGCGTCTGATTCCGAGCGCGGCACGGCAAAATACGGACAGAATGCATACTTCTATGAGTCCGCCGAAGGGTTGATCACCTCTGCGATCCTTTTGATTGCGGAGTTTGCCCCGAAAGAAACGCGGCACATTATATCTGTGTTCAAGCTCCTGCAGGAGCTCTTGGCGCCATCGGGCAAAAAGGATAAAAACAAGTTTCAAGTCTTACTTGATACGCTGCCGCCGGAACACAAAGCTCGATGGTTTGCCGGTGCTGCATTGAACTCACCGCAGCAGCAAATGCTGTCGGTGATCTCCACAGCACTTTCGCGCTTGAATTCGTTTCTCGACACGGAAATGGAACAGATCCTCTGCTTCGGCACGGCGATCCACGCCGAAAAGTTCTGTTCCGAAAAGTCGGCAATTTTTATCGTTATGCCCGAAGAAGATGCGTCCAAGTATTTCTTGGTCAGTCTGATCGTACAGCAGCTCTACCGCGAGATCCTCACGATCGCCGACGAGCAGGGCGGGCAGCTGCACAACCGTGTGATGATGTACTTGGACGAGTTCGGCACAATCTCCAAGATTGAAAACGCGGAAATGATGTTTTCCGCCTCCCGGTCGCGGCGGATCTCTGTCGTCCCGATCATCCAATCCACTGCACAGTTGGAAGAAAAGTATGGACGGGAGGGCGCTAAAATCATTGTGGACAACTGCCAGCTCGCTATGTATTGCGGCTTTGCCCCGATGTCGGAGGACGCAGACAGCGTTTCCAAGCGGCTCGGTAATAAGACTGTTCTGAGTGGTTCGGTCAGCCAGGGGCGCAGTGCGTCGCAAACCATGCAAATGATCGAGCGCCCATTGATGACCGGCGATGAGCTGCGCACCATGCCGAAAGGCTCTATGCTCGTAACTAAAACCGGTGCGCACCCGATCATCACCCAAATGAAGCTGTATACCAAATGGGGCATCACCTTTGGTGAGCCGTACACTCTGCAGGATAAGTCTGCTCGCCCGGTAAAGTATGTGAGTGAAAAAGATATAGCAACAGCTATTTTACAGAAACAGCAGCCCCAAGCAGCGCCCAAACGGAAGCCGATACCATTTATTCCAGATCCTCGCGAAGCTGAAAAGCTATTTACGCAGTCCGCTGAGCAGGGAAACGAATATGCGGCATATCAACTTGGCAAGATGTACCTAAACGGTGACGGCGCAGTCGAAAAAGATCCGGATAAGGCAGCACAATGGTTCCAGCAAGCGGCTGAACAGAATAATCCCTATGCACAATATCAGTTAGGAAAGCTTCGTTTAACCGGCGGTGAGACCAAGCAGTCTCCAAATAAACCCTCGCTGAAAAAGCAGTCTGATAATCCGTTGAGAGTGGACTAGTTTAATTTCTTTTTGTTTAAGACTAACTAAGTATTTAAAAAAAACTTTACAAAATACAACAAAATATGATATATTGTGATGTGACAATTTGACACAATTCGCTGGAATGGTATGATAACATAGGGGGGATTTTTGTGGACAAATTTGTTATGGTTCATCTATCAGATATTCATTTTTCAAATACGGAGAAATCTCTACAGTTGTTAGATTCTTTAAAGAATGATTTGAAAGCTATGAAATCTGAAGTAGGGCGTTTTGATAGTATCATTATTACTGGGGATTGTATTGATAAGGGAAAGACAGAATATTTTTCTCTTTTAGCAGAAAAATTGAAAACGATTTCCAAAGAATGCAATGTGAGGAAAAATCGTGTGTTTTCTGTTCCAGGGAACCATGATGCGTCGCGCAATAATGAGTGGTTATCTAGCGTAATTGACTCAAAAAAAGATGACATAGCTTTACAATTGCAGACGGTACAACAAGAAATGTCACCCCTGTTTCCTGCGTACAATAAATTCATAGAGCAATTTTCTAACGTTAGAGATGGAATTGGTGTTAAAGATATTAAGATTGGTGATATTCATGTACGCATCATAATGCTAAACTCATCTTGGAGTACCTTGATAAATAATAAATATGGTGATTTGCGCTTGGGGGATGCACAACTATTAAAGATACGAACAGCAATAAAAGCATCGAAAGTGAAAAAGCCAGAAATTACTGTCGCTTGTTTGCATCACCCCTTAGATTGGTTTGCATATGATGATAGAATGAAACTACAGAAATTGTTATATGAAGATTGTGATGTTGATATTCTATTGCATGGGCACATTCATGAGGCGGATTTTGCAGCTACATCCAATGTTGATTTAGCTACTAGAACCTTTTGTACAGGGATATCTTATATTAAGAGTGGAGAAAAAAGCTCTCGTAAAGATGGGATGCGGTATTCTATTTATGAGGTAAATATAACAACAAAAACAATAAATGTATATTTGAGAGCAACAAATTCTCGAGGGAAATTTATAGCTGATAATACACTCTATTCAAAAGTTGCAAAAGATGGCTTTTTCGTCATGCCATTTGGTAATCCATTTGATTGTATTATACCTATTAAAAGTATAAATCGCGAGGGAAAAAGCAATGTATTTTTAGATAAAACCTTCGCAGATTTGATGTTGGAGAAAGAAGAATTACTGTTTAATTTTTATTGTGGAGTTACGAATTTCTTAGAGAGTCTGGACTTAAATAAAGAAAAGGAAAAATATAGAACAGACTGGGATAAGCAATATGATAAAACCTTGCCGGATAAAGAAAAAGAAGAGAAATTTGAAAAAGATTTTTATCAGTACATATTTGAGTTCTACTGTATGTATATAGTAAATGTACTTAATGCCCTGTTTTTTCAAAAAGACAAACAAGTAAGATATCTAATACGAATTTATGATCAGACCTTGAATCAGCATGTCGCAAAAATTGCTGAAAGATTTTGCTCGACTATAGACGATTTAAAAACTACTAAAAATTTTAAATGGGGCGAAGGTATGATCTATCAATCGTATCTGTCTAGCTCTGCGTTATTGAAATCTGCCAATCCCGATTTGCATATCAATGGCAATTCAACAAGATGGTTAGACTATTTAACCATTACATTTAGTAAGATTCGTATTAAAACCCCTACAGGCGACATCCCACTTCTTTCATTTAATATTGCTATTAGTAATAAAAAAAGCGAAAAATGCTTATATGCATTAGCACATTCTTCACTATACGACAAGCTCCAAGAGTTATTTTTGCTATTTGATCAAAAAGTCTATCCTTTGGCCAAACTATATAGCATAGCATAGAAAGGATTATTTTTATTTAGAGAAAGGCGTGCAAATTAAAAGTTATGAAAAAAATAGTAATTAATGATAATTTAGAAGATATATTTAAAGTGCCAAATGATATTAGTTGTATTGAAATTTCTCAAAGCATAATTATTCGATATTTATTAAATAATCGAGATGAAGGACAAATTAACACAGAAGAATTAAGAGAATTGTTTAATGAATCCATTAGACTTTCTTACTCAAAAAGGAGTTATTTAGATAATGTGAGTGTGAACAGAGCGGAACTTCAAAAACTGAATTCCTCTTGTACAGTTTAATCATATTATACATTCCATTATCTCGCTTAAGTTAAAGACCCCTATATTACTAAAGGTATAAGATTTTTAACTTAAGCAAAATAGAATAAAAATAGCAATTTTGATGATAATAAAATGTAAAATGAAATCAGTTATTCCGATTCCATTTTAACGGGCTTTGGTTAAATATGTTCAATTTTTTCTTTCTTCTCGCATTCTCTTTCCCTTACCTCACCTTTTAGTATAAAGCCTAAATTTTATTGGTCAAGTAAAATCAAGTATTTGTTCTATTTTTAGCAAGTTCGACTGTCTTTTGGTTCTTTGTATATAATATATAATATGCCACAAAATATGCCATGGCAGTCTATATTCTTATTATAATCTATGTATTTTATATATATCTAACGGGTTCAAGTCCCGTCTCTCGCACCAACAAAGAAAGCCTTGTATTCTCAGCGAATACAAGGTTTTCTTTTTGTATCAAGGCTTTTCGGCATTTTGATTTTCTAAAACTTTAGAAAATTTTCTATGATTTTAGAACGGTTTTTAAGGTTTTAGAAACATTTATGCCACACCATGCAAAGTAAAATCCATTTTTATTCGCACAAGCACAATTTTAAAAAAGCAGTAAACGAATGGTTCGTTCGCTTATTGCCTTTCTTTTTTGGGGAAACAAAATTATATTTTGTAAATTTTACTTTTTGTTTGCTATTGCTTGCTACATTGACTGAGAGCAAACCGTCCTGCCAATAGTAGTTTACATCGTATTCCATTGTGCCGCCGGATTGCATGGCGGGAACAGCTATTGAAAAGCACAAAGGCGCCGAACCCGTTTGGGGCTCGACGCCTGCTGATTGGTTTTTGTTATGCAGTTGTGCCCCTCATTTTTCCCCTCTTTATGATTTCACTATACCATAGATAGAAATGCTATGTTAAGCAATGTGCGGTTTTGTTGCTTGAAATATATTTGCCATTTCCAACTGACTGCAATCACTTTTTCTCGATATAAAGCAATTAAATTATCAGAAACTGAATTTCGGTTTTCACGACTCTACACACTTTGCATTTGAGCAACAGCTTCTTCGATGAGTTTGTCAAGATCGAGTTCTCCGCTGTTCACTGACAACAACACATCTATTAATTGATTTTCAGTAAATAAGGTAACGCGATACATCTGCCCGTCTTTCATTGGGAATTCTCGCCAAAAGCCTGAAATTTCACCATACTGTAAATCATGGATTGTGTCGAGCTTCTCCTCATCCTCGTCTGTATATTCAAAAACACTGAAATTGGTAAGCCGTATCTTTTTCACACGAGAATATTCCCGGTCTATTAGCCACTGCGGAAGGTCCTGCAAATAAAATACTGAAACAGACCCTCCCGCTGTTTCCTGCTCTTGCAAAGCGCCGTCTACCTGCACAACGCCATAGGAATAGGACTCTTGCCAGTCGAACATGTATGCCGAGAAAAAATTAAAATCTTGCTCGTTACTCATATAGGGCGGCACATTAGAATAGGATACGGTTGTATACTTCTCCAACGCAAATGTTTCTTTTAATTGGGCAGCTTTTGGATTTTGATAAAAGAAAACAAAATACGCATTGGCGTATACAACAAACGCCACAATTACTGCGCACACAGCCGTAAAAATCCGCAAGGTCAGCTTTTCTTTCTTTGTATATAACGCTTTTACAGCTTGGCTGTTCCCCGAAAGCGTCTTACTTTTGAGAAGCGTCACCAAATACACGAGGCTGTAACAAAGGCCCAAAGCCGACAAAGCGCACATGGCCGGCAGCCAGCCGTATAAAACCATCATAGCGCCATAAACGCCCTCATGCAGCAAAATCCAAAGTGCAAGCGCTGCTAAAAGGAACACCAGGAATTTCAAGCACACCCCTAAGATGTAATGGCGCAAAAGCTGTTTCCATGTATAGACCCTTTTCCATTTTCTCACCTCTATAAGTAATGAATTCGTCATAGCTTAATGGTTTAAGATTTGAAAGTAAATGAGGAAGCGCTGCTGCCCAAGTTCGCGTTGTCACAAGGGAACCGATTGCCGCTCCTGAACTTGAAACTCCAGAGACACCCGTGTTTCTAGTAATATTATCACTTTTTTGGAATATTCCGATTCCGCCTGCACCAACACCACCTATCACAAGGCATGTACCAAGGAAGAGTAATCCAGAGTTTCCCTCATTTTTCATATCTTGTACGCTGGTGAATTTAGGATCGCCTTGCATACCATACATAAAAAAGTCAATCATTGTCCCACCCCAGTCCTTATATCTTTTTGACTCTTGCTTAAAGTATGTATTCCAGCTATCTGCAGTCCCCATCACAACACGAGAAACATAGTATTTTTGCTGATTTTTATCTTTTGTACACAATCTTGCGTATATCAACCCATAGCGGTCTTCATTGTAATTAAAACCTGCAAAATCATGATTTAATACAAAACTTTGCGTTTTACTTTGAGCAAGCACAATAAGAGTATATAAACCAGTAAAAATTGCAGCCAACCAGGGCATAGATGTTGAATTTCTTCCCTCATAATCCACCCGATTCACCGGGTTATTGTTACAATACGCAAACAGGTTTGCGCCGAGGTTTTCACCTTGGGTGGAAAGCAGGATATTGGTATCGTCGACGTTGAGGAAGCGGCCCCACTCGGGGTTGTAGTAGCGGCTTTGGAGATAGTACAGCCCTGTGGTATAGTCGTAGTTATACCCGCGATAGGCGAAGGGGCAGAGGACTGCTATGATTGCCGCTTCCTGCTCGGTCAGGTTTTCACCGTTCTGTGTGATCGTCACCTTGCCCCACGGGTCATAGCTGTATTCGAGCAGGGCTGTGCCCTCCTGATTGACGACAGCTATAATATCCCCTTGCAGGTTGCGCACAAACGCCAGTGCCGCTTCACCGTTCACAAGGCAGCCGACCGGCGTATTGCTTTCGTCATAGACGAATTTCGCCGTAAACGGAAGCTCGACGACCTTTTCCGTACCATTGAGCGTCATATGGAAATAGTACGTCATGCTCTGGTGGGTTAAAAGCCCATCCTGCCAGACATAGTTGACATAATACTCCGGCTCACCGTCCGCTTTGTACTGCCGCTTTTGTGTGCGGATTTGCCTTTGCACCTGTTTGTGATTTTTTAGCACTTTCTTGTTTTATTGTCTCTCCCTCCGGCTTTTGCCTGAGGCAAAAGCCACCTCCCTCATCAGAGGGAGGAAGGGAAGCCGTGCGTTTCGACAAATACAAACGGCAGAGGGAGGAACAAAAAGTGCTGATTTGTCACATAAAGACAAGGCGCTGTATCCGTCCCCCATTCTGATCGGATACAGCGCCACTGTGTTTGCTATGGAATTGTCCCCGCTCTACCCTCTTAGCAGAAAAAGTGAATACTTTTTCTAAGGATAGACTATCATTTTTGTTGAAATTTGTCAAGGGGTTGTTGGGGGTTTTACAGATTTAGTGATAAAATAACTTTTTCTTTTGCTCCGCAGAGAAAATCAAGACACAGAACCGGTCCCTATCTTATGCTACTCGTCCCATCGTCCTATATTTTTCTCAAAATCCTGCACAATATCATTTACAATAGCAGCTGTAGTCACAGTATTCTCGACTTCCATCCGATATGTTACAGCAAGCGCTTGATTTTCTTTCCAGCAAACAACAGAAACGATCCCATCTATTGAAGTATCATACTCTACGTGTATACCATTGGTTTCTTTTATCTGCGGAGTCTGCGTATCATTTTGTATCCATATTCTCTGCTCATGCTGCAAGTTTTGGATTTGCCGTCTTGCGCACCTAGAAGAAAGCCCATGGAAAAAGATAAAGTTGCCGCTTGCTTCTTTAGTCGTAGTATTATTATCTACAACCGAAAAAACGCCTTCATATGCGCCGACATTTCCGATGACAAATTGCTTATTAACCTCTACTTGAACTTGTGCTTCGTCCTGCGCTTCATCAATAAAGGTATACGACGTTTGAACATATGGAAAAAAGACATCCGTATTAAAAAATTGAATTCCGAGTACACCGACAAACAAAAGAACAGACACAGAGACCAGCACGCCGGAAACCACTGATATCGGCGACAGACGGTAAAATTTCAACTTTTCCGGAGTATAGGCAGAAATAAAATATGTTACTGCTTTCAGCAGTAGAAAAAGGCATAAAACCAAACCAGCCGATATTGCAGAAAGTGCATATAAATGATCTACTACTCGACCATTGGATTGATAATATACGTATGATAGAAGAAGTATAATAAGCAAAGCAAAAATGCAAACCACACCTTTGCGTCTCTCTCGTTTGCAAATCATATCCATAACTATATGCTCCTAAACCTACTATACTCCGAAGGCTTTAAATTAGATTGGAGTCGTGCAATAGCAGTTGTTGCCAAGCGATATAATTCTATTTCTTCAAAGCCAATAGTTAATTTCCCAGGCATAATAATCGATTGGTTAACCGCTTCGCTACGGTTAATCAGATTGATAATGCCTAATCCTCCTAAATAAACCGCCCCATCTACTGCCCAAATTATAGCTTGCGCTTTTCGTGCATTTTGCATTTCGATTGGATCGCGTGAAAAGGCTAATTCATCTGCTTTTGCATTTTGAGCGTCAAAGTTTAATTTCATAAAATCATTAAATGTATCAAATCGCTTAGCCTCCGTATTTATATAATCATACCAAGCATCGTATTCTCCTGCTACAAAACGCAAAACCTTATACCGATTTGCCTCACTATCCCAAAAAATAAACTTAAACAGTACAAGATTATATTTATCAATATTATATAAAAAGCCACCCAATTCACAAGTAAAAATTTCATTATAGTTGCATTTTTCTAAAATTTTTACCCCTACATAAAATGCTTGATACCATTCCAATAACCCAAAAAGAGATAAATGAACTGTATACATTCCCGTATAATCGGCACTATATACTGGGTTGTTATTACAGTACGCAAACAGATTTGCGCCGAGAACTTCTCCTTGAGTGGCAAGCAAAATATTGGTATCGTCGACGTTGAGGAAGCGGCCCCATTCGGGATTGTAGTAGCGGCTTTGGAGATAGTACAGCCCTGTGGTATAGTCGTAGTTATACCCGCGATAGGTGAACGGGCAGCAGACAGCCATAATAGCAGCGTTCAAGCCCTCCAGCGCTTCGCCGTCGTTCGAAATGGTGACCTTGCCCCACGGGTCGTAGCTGTATTCCGCCAGCACATCGCCCTCATGCGTCACAACAGCGATAACGTCACCTTGCAGGTTGCGCACAAAACCCACTGCCGCTTCGTCGTTCACAAGGCAACCGACCGGTGTATTGCTTTCGTCATAGACGAATTTCGCGGAAAACGGAATTTTCACCACACGCGTTTCATTTTTGATCGTGATGCGCATATAGTAGGTCATGTTCTGGTGGGTCAAAAGCCCATCCTGCCAGACATAATCCACATCATATTCCAGCGTCCCATCCGCCATATACTGCCGCTTTTGTGTGCGCAACCCGTTTGCGTCATAGGAAAATTCCGTATAGCTGCCGTCTGCGGCGATGACCTTCGTTAGCTGCTTGCCGTTCCAGGTAAACGTTTTGCCGTCGTAGGAAACGGGGTTGCCCGCGCGATCATACTGAATTCCCTTGCCGTCATAGGAACGCAGCACATCGTACCAGCCACGGAACAGACCCTCGACGCTGTCCACGCGCGGTCCGTAATAGCTGCTGATGCTCTGCTGCGGGTCGCCGCTGATTGTGCCGAGCGTATAGGCATAAATCTTTTCCGACACACGGTTGCCGCCGCGGTCATACTGATACACATGCGTTTTGCCCTGCGTATTATCGTCCACGCGCGTAAGCTGGTTCGCTTCATCATATGTGTAGCGATAGCGCAGGGTGCGTGTGCCGTCGGCGGCGACGGCATATTCATTGGTGATATTGCCGTTCGCGTCGTAATCATAGGCAAAGCCGTAGCGCACCACGTTGTTGGCATCCACCATGGATGTGCCGTAGGTCACGCGGCTCACCATGGAATCCACCTGCCCTGTGGCGGCGGTCGTTTCGCCCTGCGCGGCAGTCTTGTAGCCGTAATCCGCCGTGACCGCCGCAAAATTCGGTGTTTCGGCGGTATCGGTCAAATCGCGCAACAGCGTGGTCTGCTGCTGCTTTCTGCCGAACGCATCGCTTGACGCGAGCAGCTCGAGCGCGACATTCGAACCGCTGACCGTTGTCTTTTGCGCGGTCGTGCCGGTGCTCTCATCCCGCGTGGGGTCACTTTCGACGGTCGTATAGACGAACTGACCGTCCACCACTTCGACCAGATTGCCGTCCGCGTCGGCACAAACATAATACACCAGATCGCCGTCGCGATAGATCTCCACGGAGGTCTCGTTATACAGCGCGATATAATTTTCGACGCTGTCCACCACGAGGGTCAGATTTCCGAGCGTGTCGTAGCCATAGGTGAAGCGGTACGTTTCGCCGCCGTCGTAGCTGATGCCGGTGACGCGGTCGTATTCGTCGTAGCGATAGTGCACCGTGCCGCCGTTGCCGTAGGTGATTCCCGCAAGACGGCTGTGGTCGGCGCCCGTGCCATAGGTATACTCGGCAACATAGGTTTTGAGAAGTCCGCCGGTGATTGCATCCGCCGCGCCCGCATACACACAGTCTACATTGCTCCAGCGGTCATAGTCAATGAAGTAAGAATAGCCGTTGTGCGTGATGCTTGTGACGCGGTCGTTGAGATACCCATAGCTTGTGACCATTGCCGTAGGCTGCAAAAGCCCAAGCGCTTCTTTGGCAAGCCCCGAAACCGGCGTGTTGACCTGCGTGAGCGCGCCTATGGCGTTGTAGGTATATTCCGTTACATTGCCGCGCGCGTCGGTCTCGGAATTCAGCACGCCGTTGTTTTCATTATACGCATACGTGACCGTGCCGCCGCTTTCATTGGTGGAGGTCGTCAGGTAGTTGCCGCTTGCCGAGAAGGTACGCGACAAAGACATGCGCAAAAGCTGCCCGACGTCGTAGCCTGCAATCGAAATAGAAAGCAGATTGCCGTATTCATCATAGGTGATGTCAAAGAGCTTTTGGCACTGCGGGCAGTCGCACACATCCGCGCTCTCGCAAGTGCAGGTGCAGCCAAGCATGGTGCAGTCCTCGCACGCGCAGCCCGGCTCGGCTGTATCTTCCTGTGTTTGTGTGTCTTCGGAGCCCTGCGCCGACGCGGTTTGCGCACTTGCCGCCGGCGCGGCTTCCTCTGCGGATTCCTCCGGCGACGTGGTTTCCTCCGGGATTTCCGTTTCGTCAATTTCTTCCGCCGCAAAGCCCGTTTCCAGCGTCAGCGCGGGTGCGGCGACTATGACAGAAGCCGGATGATTTTCATATTCAAACGAGAACGTGACCTCGGTACAGTCGCCTAAAAGCTGCACGCTTTCGGAGACATACTGCCAATCCGTGATGAAATCCTGCGCCGCTTTGCGGACGGTCTCGGTCTTGGTGACCGTCTCTCCGTCTTCGATTGTAACATATTCATAACTAATTGTAAAGCCCGCGAACCTGTCACTGCGGAAATCGGTCAAATCCGGGTAGAGCGTGCCAAGACGGCTGTCAGGATTGTTCGAAACGACATCCGCCATGATCCACCCGCCAAAAGTCAGCACGTCGCCTTGTTTGCCGTCGAGTTCGACCGTTTGCGTCAGGGCGTAATCCGCCGTTTTGGACGCGGAAAAGATCACCGGGTCACCCCAAGGCACGCGCTGCGTGGAATTATTGAGCAGGTACGCACCGACAGACTGCCAACTCTCCAAAACACCGTCTGTTTGCGCATAAAAGCCGCTATTCGACAGGAAGTTATATGCGCCGAAGCCGCTGCCCTTTTCGAGCTGCACGGCATCCACATAAAACACGCCGCCGCGGCCGATACTGCCGACACCGACCTGCACGCTTGCCGTGTTTTCAGGGACTTCGAGCGTCAAACCATAGCGCGCATATTCCTCAGAGGTCGCGGCAACGGTGCGCATGTTGCTCTTCAACTCGTTACCCTCGGCATCGAGCGCAACGGCGAGCATGGCAACGGCCTGCGCTGTCGTAAAGCCGCTTTGCGCTTTGATATATGCCGAAAACGTATATGCACCCGCCTCGGGAGCAGTGACAGACTGCATGACGCTTCCGCTGTCCGTTTGGTTCGCGTCGATTTTTACCGCTTTATCCCCATGGTATGCTTCGTCTGTCACGAGCGAAACGCCGCTTGCGTCATTGATCGTCCAACTTGCCGTGCCATCCTCAAAGCTTTGGTTCAACAGGATATTTTGCGTGCGGGTATGCACCATCCCCGTTGCTGCATCCACAAAATTGCCGCGCTCGTCTGAGACTGTAACGGTGCAGCCGCTGCCGTCGAACTGCCGGATCTCCTCGGCGCCGTTTAAGTCGCTGAACGTCACCTGCCGCGGACCGTTCGGCGTAATCGTGATGCTGTTGCCCGTCTCAAAGCCTGACAGGGTCGAAAGATCCTGCGCCTGCTCCGTAACAGACGTTACTCTGCCGTCCGCACTGTATGTATACACGAGCTTATACATATGGCGGCTGTCGGCGGAGGTCAGGTTCCCTGCTGTGTCATAGGTATAATATGCACCGCCGCCGTCCGGGAATAACACTTCCGTCAGATTTCCCGCTTCGTCGTACTCGTATTCCATGTCCAGCTCCGCGGTAGAGCTGCCGCCTTTGATCGCCGTGCCGTCTGCAGTCTTGCACTGGATCTCTGTCAACATACCGGCGCTGTCATAGATAAAGTCATACATTCTGCCCGCGCCGTCGGTGATCGAATCGATGGCGTACAGGTTCATATCCGTTTCCGTATTGCTGACATAGGCAATGTCTATGGTCTGCTCCGGGTATTTTTCCTTGTAGATCTTGACAAGCCGCCCCGAAGCGTCAAAGCGTTCTGTGTAACCCGACGGCGTGGCAAGATACAGATATTCCGGGGAAAAGTCGCCTGTATAGCCCTCAGGCGGATCGTAGGTCAGCGTATAGCTGCCGTCGGCAAGGGTATCCTCCTGTGTGAAGGTAAATGCGCCATTTTCATCCTCGTGCACCGTAAAACGGATTATATTGCCGTTTTCCGCCGCATAGCTGATATGGGTGGTCTCCCCTTTTAACTGGGCTTCGATCATGTCTACATACAAGAAGCGGTTATAATTGGTAAGCCACCCCTTGCCGTATACCTCGGAGATCTCCACATTCTCCATCGCGACAGTACTGCGCAGATTGAGCAGCAGCGCAGGATTATACAGAAATGAGATTTGAACGGGCATCAGGTTGCCGCTGATAGCAATATCGTCGCGCTTGAGGAACAGATTTTGCGAGAAATCCTGAATATAGGAAGTCCCCGCGCGCCCGACGTCCTGTGTGTGATAGTCAAAGCTTTCTGAATAACCCGTGCTCTCGACATAATCCATCAGCAGCAGAACGCCGCCGGAAAGCGCTTCACTGAGAAACAGGCCTGAAGCGGGCAGGGTATCGTCATAGCTATAAATCGCCACACCGTAATTCGGCGTTTCACCTGAAAGCCACTCGTAAAAGGGCTTTGTGATATTGAAATGCACATATTCTATGCTGCTGGCGCTGCTGGCGCCCGTATAGTAATCCACCGGCTGCGGCGCATACTGCGGTTTACCGGAATAGGTCATATCGGCATAGGTACAATCCTCTGTGACCGAATAAGCTGCGAGGTTCATACCCGCACCTTGCAGCACAAGCTGCACCTCGGTTGGCGTTACACCTTTGGTCAACATTTGAAGCTTCTCTGTCATCAAACGGAGATACATGGTACAGGTATGGTTGGCAGAAGATATTTCGCCTGTCTCGTCATCATAAGAGAGCCCATTGGCGACCGCCCATAACGACTCGTTATAATACCCTGCATCGGGCGTATCCGATTTAACACAGACGGTTTCATACCAAGCGTCCGAATCTGATGAGACCGCGGGGTCTATGATGACAGGGTACTGCCGCTCTTCGGCGGCAAGCCAGGCGGATGACGGTGTATATATCAACCGATATGCCCCGTTTTCGCCCGACAATGCAACCGAAATCTCCGTGCTGCTCGTGCCTGCCGCGTCCCGCATAAACGGTGCGGGAACAACAAATGCCGTCTGACCGTCCGCAGAACGGAACGTAACCGCACCGTTTTGCGCACAGCTTGCCGTCATCTCCGGGGCGGACACACTGAATGTATAGCTTTCGCGTACTGCCTGCGGAGTCTCGATTACAATGTTTTCCTTTACTGAATTGGAAGAAATGCTGTATTCCAGATTTGTATCCGGCAGCACATCCGTATATACGGCGGTTTCACTCTGTGTCTTTAGCTCGACCGTCGGTTCTTCCGATACAGACCGCGTCTGCGCGCTCAACTCAGCTTCACTTGCCTGCGCATCTATAAGCGCAAAGGTGATGGTATTGCCGTTCTCCCGAAGCGTCACGCCGCTTTCTTCGGACAGCGTTTCGGGCAGCGCGACCTCCAGCGGATTGTCCACGTTGGTCAGAACGGCTTGTCCATCCTGCGTAGCAGCAGTCAGTGTGTTGTCAATGTCCACCCAAGTGCCATCCTGCTGAAAATGAAGCGGTGTGGAGGATACCATGGCAGTATAACTGCCGTCGCTTTTCTTATACACCTTTGTGTAAGCATCGCGCTTTTGCGTGTCCTCATAAAGGATCTCCGCCGTTTCCGATTCTACAAACGTTTCCTGTAAAGGCGTATTGTCTGCACCGTTCACCGCTCCATCGCTTGACTGCATGTCCGCCGCAAAAGGTTGCAGTGGCACAAATCCAAGCAAAAGCAATGCGCAAAGACACGTTGCAAGAAGTTGCTGTCCTTTTTTCTTCCACTTTTTCATAAAATCTCTCCCTCTGCCAACATGACCTTTGAACTTTGCGGAAAGGGAAGCAGGAGATCCCCCGTGATTCATACCAACAGTAATTCAACCGATTCCGACTGCGGTATGAACCTAAATGGAAATTCATTTTCTGCAAACAAAAGCCGACACATCTCTAATTCGCAAAATGAACAGATACAGTGCCGGAATATGTTTGCTATGAATTTCTCCCCGCTCTGCCCCTCTTGGAAAAATTATATATATTTCCCATCTCAAAATTATCATTTTTATTTATTTTTGTCAATATAAATATGGAGATTTTTTGCCATTTCGTGTTATTTTGTAACAATGCATAAAGTGGCAAAGTATCCCTACGGCTATATGAAGCATATATGAAGCGGCTTTAACAAAAAATACATATTTGCGTGCTACCAGCGCAAGCAATTTACTCCGAACAGCTTATGCACGCTTCCTTTTCCGATTTTGTATATTCATAATTATAAGGACTATCTTTTTCTTGTTTAAGGTCAAATTCATACTAACACGGTAAATTATCTGAAATGGCATACAAGTATGAAAGTTAAACGCCACCATTCTCAGCAACAAGTGTCATGTCTAACTTCGGATCAGATAAACTCGCCTGCACAGCAATTCGTTTTCAACTATTGTTTTGTTGCTTGCATGACAGATGGTACTGTTATATGTTCACCATATAGGTAATATGAGCATAGATATCACCATGACGTGTGCCTGATCATTTTTCATAATACTATATGACACAAAGCATGCCACTGACCTTATAATTTCAAGTAAAATCAACAATTTATATCCTGTTTTAACGGGTTCAAGTCCCGTCTCTCGCACCAAAGAAGAAAGCCTTGCATTTTCAATGAATGCAAGGCTTTTGTTCTGTTGGGCAGTTGGAACGCAAGACATAGAACCGTTTTCAGTCTTACTTAAACAGAAAAAGGACAGAAACGACATGTGCGCCAATCCAGCAAAAAACCTTCGGCTCCCATATGAAAAACCAGCTCATTTTGTCACCGAGCGCATGATTCGTACCGGCTTCTTCTTCCTCGGTCTTATTGCATCGCGCACAGATATCCGCCGTGAGTCTTGCCATACCCGCTTCATCCTTTGAAGAAAGAAGCAGCACCGTGTCATAACAGGTAAAGCGATACAGGTACTTTTTTCCGAAATTAAAGCTCGACAGCCGTTCCCAAAAGCCGAGATTTTCAACCGAAACAGGTTCGATTTTACAAATGTCACGCTTGGAGACGCGAGAAAACAATCGCGGTGCAAAGTAGATACGCGTGTCATCCTGATACACATACAGGCGGTTTCCAAACAATCCAATTGCCGAGAGCACAATCTCACCCAAAAGCTCCAGCTGGGTCAGACCATACCCAATTACGATAATAACACCTGTTATAAACGGCATATTGTCTGTGGGTTGAGTTTCCGAAGCCGCATAGACGGATTGTTTTTCGGGAAAGAACAAATTGTCAAACCCTACCCGAATCAGAAGGCAAAAATTATATACAAAATGGAAACAAGCCAGAGCCAAAAATACGGCGCAAAGGAGGTAAAACAGCCGTGAGCGGTACAGACGGATTTTATAGCAGCTCTTCAGGCGATTCAATACGTCCATCTCCTTTATATGGTTTGGAAATATTTATTTCTCCCGTACCTCTATTGCCAAACATCCATATTACTTCACCAAGTGCATAGAAAAAAGCATCACTTACATTTGGGTTTTTCTTTTTATAATCGTCCAGGTACAATTGAGAACGCGCACAAAACAGAACCTTTGCTCCATAAGCATCTTTAAGCGGTCCCACCGTTTTATCTATCCCAATTTTTATACCTAACTCAATTAACAAAGCTGTCGGATTTGTCAATATTTTTAGATTCATCGCCGTACTTATAACACGACCTACGATATTATCTGCTACCTTATCCACAAGCAAAGTAGCGGCGAATCCAAGTGACGAATCCAAATCCGAAAGATATCTTCGCCAAGAAGAATATGTTCCATAATAAAACGTAAAGTCGTATGTTTCATAATAATTGTTAAGGTAGCTCTGGCTGTTGTAATTCTTAGTTATAGTAAATTTATACTCCCATACACCCGAAGGGTCTCTGTTTGGAATGACAACAACATTATTTTCAAAAATAGAGGATAAGCCCACTTCCTCAATTTTATAAGCTAAACAAGCCAATGGAACAATACAATAGTTGAGTATATTATAAATTAATTCCTCACACGCATATCCTGTATAGTCCGCATAATTCACCGGATTGTTATTACAATAGGCAAACAAGTTCGCCCCGAGGTTTTCGCCCTGGGTGGAAAGGAGGATGTTGGTATCGTCGACGTTGAGGAAGCGGCCCCATTCGGGGTTGTAGTAGCGCGACTGCAAATAATACAGCCCTGTGGTGAAGTCATAGTTATACCCACGATAGGCGAACGGGCAGAGGACTGCTATGATTTGCCTTTCCTGCTCGGTCAGGTTTTTGCCGTTCTGTGTGATCGTCACCTTGCCCCACGGGTCATAGCTGTATTCGAGCAGGGCTGTGCCCTCCTGATTGACGACGGCTATGATACCCCCTTGCAGGTTGCGCACAAAGCCTACTGCCACTTCATTGTTCATAAGGTATACGCTCGTTTCGACGAATACAAACGGCAGAGGGCGGAACAAAAGTGCTGATTTGTCACAAAAAGACAAGGCGCTGTATCCGTTCCCCTTTGACGGATACAGCGCCTGTTTCGGATTTGCTACACTTCTCCCCGCTTTGTATCCCCTGTTTTACAAAAAGCATAGTTCTTCCGAAAATATAATATCATATTTTGTTAAATTTTGTCAATAGGTGCCGGGGATTTTATAGTTTTAGTGATAAATCAGCACCTTTTTCTTTTGCTCCGCAGAGAAAATCAAGACACAGAATTGTCCACTGTCTTATAATACAGAATCAATTCCTGCTTTACTAATTTTTAGATAAGGATAAAACGTCAGAAATCTCCAAGCCATCTCCGCAACGATCAAAAACAATAACGGGAGGAAACTATTGCTCCACTGTTTTTGGGGGAATATGCGCAGAACACCCAGTATCACAACAACCGCCGAAAAGCCAAGCTCAACACATAGCATTGGAAAAATGGCACGTTTCTTTGTTAGCAACAGTATTATCAAAAGCCCAGCAGCAGTAGCAATGAGTAGACTGTTCAAAATAATCTCCACAATGGATAACGATTGAACAAAGAAATAAAGTGTTTGCTCTGTGGTTGCATATAAACTGAAAATTAGGAATGCGCCAAATATATGCTGTTTTGAGCCTGAACACCCTCTTAGCAGAAGAATATAGGATGCAAAAAACAAAACGCAAACTATTACTCGAAACAGCTTTTGAAAAAGCGTAGGAGCTTGAACAAAAGAGTTTAGTTGCACACAGAGGCCTATAACAATAATGAAAATAAGAGTAGTTCGTTTAATAATTGGTTTCATTTCCATCCCCCTAATATGGAAGAAGAATCTTTTCATGTGTACGCCAATCAATTCCAAACTTTGTAATTTGGTACTGATATATACCGAATAGAATAAGCGCGTCTTTTTCACCATTATTCTTAGATTTTTCTACTTCATCTAAAATATATCTTTCAAATTTTGTATAATGCGTACTTGTTAAATGTTTTATCATGCTACCTGCTGGAGCCGCTACACTAATCACAAAATCAATGACCATGAGTCCAGTGTAATTCGTTACTCCCGGTGCAAACCAATCGCTCCAAAATAGTGCGGAATCGATTATTTTGCCCACTGGGCTGAATTCATTGCTTCCTACCATTAAACGCCAATCAAATATTGGTCGGACTTGAAAATAACACTCTTGATAAATTTTTTTCCATTATCAAAATAAACCAATGTCAGATTTACATATGTATTATCTTGGATAGCAAATAATACATCCGTAATATTTTCGCTATACAACAAGCCTTTCCGACAAACAACATCCAGACAAATTAACGTCATGAGAAGAGGACCAATAAACTCTGCATCATACCCTGTGTAATCCACCCTATTCATCGGATTATTTTTACAATACGCAAACAGGTTTGCGCCGAGGTTTTCGCCTTGGGTGGAAAGGAGGATGTTGGTATCATCGACGTTGAGGAAGCGGCCCCATTCGGGGTTGTAGTAGCGCGACTGCAAATAATACAGCCCTGTGGTGAAGTCATAGTTATACCCACGATAGGCGAACGGGCAGAGGACTGCTATGATTTGCCTTTCCTGCTCGGTCAGGTTTTTGCCGTTCTGTGTGATCGTCACCTTGCCCCACGGGTCATAGCTGTATTCGAGCAGGG